>Ga0074044_10000820_pt1 | contig 29076 bp, 24 predicted proteins | sample BogForMeECP23OM1_FD_94443 | JGI IMG/M metagenome (GOLD analysis project Ga0074044, IMG submission 94443) | Bog forest soil microbial communities from Calvert Island, British Columbia, Canada - Bog Forest MetaG ECP23OM1 | ecosystem: Environmental > Terrestrial > Soil > Wetlands ...
ACGCCCGAGAACCCTATGAACGCGCTCTCCAATTTCTCGCCGCGCATGCTCTTCACGGGATAGCGCCAGAGGCTTTCGACGTGTCCGACGAGGCTCATTCTCATCCCTCCATGGATGCACAGGGGTATTGCGCCAACAACGCAACGCCGCCGAATGCACTATTCGGTCGCTTCGTCTACTCGACGATGTCACGCTTCGTGCTGTCGACGAACGCCAGGACCTGACCACGCTCCACGATCGGAACCTGGAATTTGTCCAAAGTGGCCTCTAAGTGGCCGACAAACGCCCTCCAATCGTCCTCGTCGATGCCCATCCCCTCATGAGAGAGCTTCATGTCGCGACCAGTGTAATAGAGCGGCCCGCCAGCGGAAGCGCAGAGGAAGTCAACCAGAAGCTGCTGTTCCCGGCGCATGCCGTCCGTTCCCCGGTTCTTCCAAAAGCGTTCAAGCTTTGGGTCCGCCTTCAGACGCCGCAGGAGATCGTCGGTCACGGCGGCAATCGCGTCGTATCCGCCAAGTCTCGAATAGAGCGTCTCGGACATCGCGTTGCCCCCCCGCCACCCAAATTACGCGGGTTTGAATTTCAAGCATACTATCCCGGCTCGTCCGGGGCCGCAACGCGGAGACGCTCGCCGCGTCACATCGCCGCCGGCTGACCACAACACTCTCTCCGTCTGCAACTGCTGCGCTGGGTCGCCCGGCGATGGAACCCGGATCGACCGGTCGCGCACGAGTGCGACGTTAGCGCCTCCCGGCAAAGACCGCTTAGCGTCTATGCGTGGTTCGAGTTGGAAAATCGGAAGACCGCTGTGGGCGGACACCGCCCGTACAGGCGTCGCCATGGAATGCCCGCACTCCGCCCAATCCCGAAATTCAAACTGAGACATTACCCGCGCAAGCGCGACACCTGCGAGACGGCGGAAGCCCTCAAATCATGAGATCGATGGCGCGGCGGGCTGGGCTGCGGCTTTGTGAGCCGCCACGAGCGCCTCGATGCGGACATCGATGGTCTTCTCGTCCTCGGCGGGGCTGGGCGTGGGCAGCGATTTGACGCGCGTATAGTCCAGCGTCCGGTTCTTGTGGCGCATGCGCACGGGCGCCATCCAGGAACGTGCTCGGGATGCGTCGCAGAGGCGCGCAACGTCTCCGGCGACTCCCGCTCGATCGAAGGTCAGGCGCTCGCCGTCCTTTATTCCCCGCAGCTGTCCGATGCGCGATAAAAACTAGGACTATCACTTATTTGCTCAACTTTCTTCATCTTCAACATGAGATGGACGCGCGCTCCCCCGTTCAAGCGTCATTGGAGGCGAACCGCCGGATCGGCCATCGACCGTCCGACGTGTTCCCCGCCGACGCTCGCACCCGTCCTATACTCAAGAAAGATCACGACTATCAATGGTATGATTCAATTTCTTCATCTTCAGCGTGAGGTTGACGCCCGCTCCCCCTGCCCGGTTCCATCTCCGTGTTACGCGCCGAAACAGGGGCGTTTTCTTCCCTGTTACTTGCACGTTTAAAATCAGGTCAATTGTCAGCCAAGCCACTGAAGAAAAACATATTTTCGCGAATTACGAGCCCGCGGAACCGTCCGCCCTGCCTGTCTTCTCCCTGATACCAGGGAGTAACAGGGGGTCGAAATCCTCAGGACGAGGCCCGCCTCGACCGCCTCCTCTGGCGCGATCCACTGGAAACCCTTGAGCTGGCGCCGCGAGTGGCGGGCGCCAAGCCTCGTGCGCTCAACCGGGCGGCCAACCCGGCGCGAAATCAATCCAGAATGTGACTGACCATGCCGTCGGCGAGCTTGGGCTCGAACCAGGTCGATTTCGGCGGCATGATCGCGCCGGCGTCCGCGACCGCCATGAGGTCGCTCATCCGCGTCGGATAGAGCGCGAAAGCGACCGCCATCGCGCCGGACGACACGAGTCGCTCAAGCTCCTCGAGGCCGCGGCGGCCGCCGACGAAGTCGATGCGCTTGTCGAGACGCGGATCGACGACGCCGAAAATCGGCTCGATGACATTCTTGGCGAGCAGTGTGACCGGAAGGCGCGCGACCGGGTCGCCGCTCCTGGCGCTCTCGGCCGCGAGCTCAGGCTTGAGCGTGAGACGTTGCCAGCGTCCGTCGAGAACCATGCCGACCTCGTCCGGACGAGCCGGACGCACCGGCCGATCGCTCGGCTCGACCGTGTAGCGACGTTCAATTTCCCGCAAAATCTCGTCGGGGGCGAGGCCGTTCAGGTCGCGCAGCACGCGATTGTAGTCGAGTATGGTCATCTGCTGCTGCGGCAACAGCACGGCCAGAAAATAGCCGTCCTTCACGCCTCGGGCCTCAGCCACGCGCAGGGCGGCGGCCGAACGGTGGTGGCCGTCGGCGATATAGAGAGCGGGCAGCGCGTCGACCGCGCGCGTCAGCGCCGCGATCGTCGCGTCGTCGGCGATCATCCACAGCTCATGGCGCACGCCGTCGTCGGCGGTGACGTCGACCGCAGGTTTCTCCGCGGCGGCGCGCGCGAGCAGCGCGTCGATCCCGGGCGTCTCCGGATAGGCCAGCATGACCGGGCCAGTCTGCCCGCCAACCGCCTCGATTTGGCGCACGCGGTCGTCTTCCTTCGCCAGGGTCGTCAGCTCGTGCCTGCGGATCCGGTTCTCGGCGTAAGCCGCGATCGACGCGACTGCGGCGAAGCCCGTCTCGACGCGATCGCGCCAGGTCAGGCGATAGGCGTAATAACAGGGCTTGTCGTCGCGCACGAGCACCCCGGCGGATATCATGCCCCGAAGATTCTCGGCGGCCTTGGCGTAGACCGCGCGGTCGTGAGGATCGATCGCCGGATCAAGATCGATCTCGGCCTTGGAGACGTGCAGAAAGCTCCAGGGCCTGCCTTTCACGCGATCGCGCGCTTCCGCGCTCGAAAGCACGTCGTAGGGCGGCGCAAGAACGTCCGCCGCGCGCCCCGGCGCCGGCCGCAACGCGCGAAAGGGTTTGATCAGGGTCAACGGCGCTCTCTGTTCGTGAGGATCGGACCGATACCTGCCGCCTGAGCGGCGTTTACGGTGCGTTTAGCTCCGGTGGGCGTTGTCTGGCAAGTCAGCCAGAATCGCGAGGCGCGCCGGGCGGCCCCTGTCGAACGACCGCACTGCGCCTATTCCTGATGCCTGCGCCGCAGCGCCGAGATTCTGGAGGCTACGCCAGCCCCCTCGCCCCCGCCTCGACCGCCGCCTCCGGCGCGATCCAGTCGAAGCCCATGAGCTGATGCCGCGCCCAGGTGAACTGGCGCTTGGCGTAGCGGCGGGTCTCGAGCTTCGAGAGCTCGGCCGCCTCGGCGAGCGAAAGCCGGCCCTCGAGATGCTCGATGAGATGGCGGACGCCATGCGCGCGCATGACCGGGAGCGCCGGATCGAGGCGGCGTCGCATGAGCGCGGCGGCCTCGTCGAGCGCGCCCGCTTCCAGCATCGCGTCGAAGCGGGCGTCGATGCGCTTATGGAGCGCGTCGCGGTCCGGGGCGAGGAAGAGGCCCGTCCATTCGCTCGGGCGAAGCGCCGGCGCCGCGCGCGCGCCCTGGAACGAAGCGAGCGGCCGGCCGGCCGCGGCGAACACTTCGAGCGCCCGCAGCGTCCGTTGGCGGTCGGACGGCCTGAGGCGGACCGCCGTCGCGGGGTCGAGCGCGGCGAGCTCGGCGTGCAGGTCGGCGGTCGCGCGCCCTTCCGCCTTTGCGCGAATCGCAACGCGGACGGCCTCCGGCACGGCCGGCATATCGGACAGCCCCTCCGTCAGCGCGCGGAAATAGAGGCCCGTGCCGCCGACGTAAATGACCGGCTTTTCGCCGACTTCGGCCAGAATCTCCCGCGCCCTTCGCGACCACAGGCCGACCGAATAGTTGATCGCGCCGTCGATCTCGCCGAACAGCCGATGCGGTGCGCTCGCCTCCTCGTCCGGGGTCGGGCGGGCGGTCAGGATTTTGAGGTCGGCGTAGACCTGCATCGAATCGGCGTTGACGATCGTCGCGCCGAACAGTTTCGCGAGCGCGAGCGCCATCACGGACTTGCCGCTCGCCGTCGGGCCTGCAATGAGGAGCGCGCGTCTCAACTTTTCTCGGCCCGGTGAGCCTCTGGAATTCGCATGTCGTCCATCCTACTCGTCGCCACGCTGATCGCCGATCCCGCGCGCCCACTCAGCGAAGCAACACTCGACCGGGCCGCGCAAGCCCTGGAGGGCATCGAGCGCCGGCGCTGGCTCGGCGCGGACGTTGCCGCCGACATCGTTTTCACAGGCGAACTCGAGCCAAGGCGGGCCGCGATCGAGGCGGCCTTCGCCGACGAACCGTTCGACGTGATCGTGCAGCCGCTGGCGGGCCGGGAGAAGCGGCTCCTGGTCGCGGACATGGATTCGACCCTCATCGGCCAGGAATGCGTCGACGAGCTCGCGGCTCATGCCGGGGTAGGCGCGCATGTCGCGTCCATCACGGAGCAGGCGATGTGCGGCGATATCGCCTTCGAGCCCGCCTTGCGCAAGCGCGTCGCGCTGCTCGCCGGCCTGCCGGAGACGGTCATCGACGAGGTCTTGGCGAGCCGCATCATGCTCAACCTGGGCGCGCGGACCCTGGTCCAGACGATGCGGGCGCGCGGCGCCCGGGTCGTTGTCGTATCGGAGGGGTTCCGTCCGTTCACCCGCGCCGTCGCCGGCCGGCTCGGGGCCGACGAGGACCACGGCAACGAGCTCGAGATTGCCGACGGCCGGCTTACGGGCAAGGCGATCGAGCCGATTCTCGGCCAGGACGCCAAGCTCGCGGCGCTGAACGAGATCGCCGCCGCGATGGGCCTCGACCTTTCTCAGACCTTGGCGATCGGCGACGGCGCCAACGATCTCGCCATGCTCGCCGCCGCCGGGCTCGGCGTCGCCTACCGCGCCAAGCCCAGGGTCGCCGCCGCCGCGCACGCCCGCGTCGACCACGGCGACCTGACGGCGCTGCTCTATGCGCAGGGGAACAAGCGGAAGGAGTTTGTCGAGGGGTGAGGAAGGAAGGCGCGGCCCGTTGCGGGACGGGCCGCCGAGTTCCACGGACAATCACACGACTCGCCGCGAGGCGAAAGGCAAGCGCCAATCCCTTCCGGACGCCGCGTCGTCGCCAATGGGATTCTCACCCGTATCGCCGCAGCGCGCCAAATAAGGTGACACTACTCCCTTTGGTTGTCTATGAAAATTGCTCCCGCAAGGGTTGTACACAGGATTGCGCCTTGAAATCGCCTTGGCGCTGGGAATTGCAAAGACGTTGGCGTCGCGATTCGGCGATTCCTTTCCGCTACCGTCCGCAATAGACCGCCAGCAGCGACCCCTTCTCGCGCTCGGCGATCGCGCCGACGCTGAGGGGCGGGGAGGGCGCGGGCGTGAGCTCGCCGCCGCCGAGAAAGGCGCCGATCGCTTGCGGCTCGATGAGGGCGTGCGAGGTCGCCAGCGCGACGCCGGCCACGCGCTTCGGCTCGTCGGCGATCGGCGCGATGATGTCGGCGAGGGCGCCGGAGCGGTCGAAGACCGGGGCGCCGCTCGCGCTCTTCTCGAGCGAGGCGACGGCGACCGGCGGGGCGTCGCTCTTGAGCGTCGCCGCGTTGGCGGCCACGCGCTCGCCCCAGGCGCTCAGCACGACGAGATCGGGCGAGAGCGCCCCGAGGCGCAGCGGTTCGGCCTTGCTGTCGAAGTCGCCGGCGAGGATGGCGAGGCCGGTCGCGGCGTCGGTTCGCTCGAAGCGGGCCGGCTTGCCGCCGACGATTGGGTTCTGGCAGTCGTCGGGTTTCAGCGCCGTCAGCGCCTTGCCCGGCGCGACGACGAGCGCGGTCGCGGCGGGCGCGGGAGGCGTGGCGGGAACGGGCGGCGGCGAAGGCGGGGTCTCCGACGCGCCGGCGTCCGCCGCCGCTCCGCCGCCGGCCGGAAACGCTTCGAACGAATTGGCGACGGCGAGCGCGACCCGGTCGAGGTTTTGCGCCCTGGCGGGATAGAGGAAGGTGAAGCCGCGGATCGGCGGGCTCGCGGCGTCGTTCTTCTCGAACCGCGAATAGAACTTCTGCGCCCCGTCCTGCCCGGAGACGACGAAAAAGGCGTTCGGCTTCATCGCCTTGTAGGCGACCTTGCGAGTCGGCGTCTCCGCGCCGAGACGCGCGTAGAGCGCGGCGAGGTCCGGCTCGGCGCTCGAGGCGAAATCGAGCTTCGGGCCGTTCTTCTCCGCCATCAGCTTCGTCGGCGCGCCGATCCGCGCGCCGGTCTTGGCGTCGGCGATCGTCTGGAAGCCGGCCGCCACGCGCGCCTTCTGGCCCGCCGCGAGCAGGGCTTGCAACTGCCCGGGGGAGAGCACGCCGTCGCCGATCGCCTTCTGGCTGAGCTGGAAGGCGACGATCGAATCGCGCGTGCGCTTGCCGAAATCGCCGTCATTCTCCCCGTTGTAGAGGCCGAGCCAGACGAGCGCGTCTTGCGCGGCCTTACGCGTCGCGAGCGGCAGCGCCAGGAACGCCGCCTTCTGCGCGGCGAAAGCCGCATCGGCGGCGGCGGGCGGGGCCGGGGGCGAAGGGGGCGTCTGGGGCCCGGCCGGCAAGGCGAGGATCGACGCCGCCAAAACGAGGGCGAGGCGGGCGGGCGTTCGTTTCATCGGCTTTTCCCCAGCGGCTACCGAGCATGCTAGAGCAAGAGGCGAACAGACGGAACCGAAGTCGTCTCTCGTCGGCGCTGGACGAGTTATCTGGGTAGTCGTCACTCGCGCTTGTCCGCGCTTTTCGGCGTCGGCGCGAGAATTCCCTGCCCGCGCGAAAAATTCCCTGCCCGCGCGAAAAATTCCCTGCATATTCCCTGCTCGGGCGCAAAAAATTCCCTGCTCGCCCGCGCAGGGAATTTTCCCGCAAGGCCCTCAAATCCAAGGCCTTTTCGATGCTCATATTGGCCGAAAGAGGCCGAATTCCCTGCTGACTCCCTGCTCCGCAGGGAATTTTCCCTGCTCGGGGGCCCCCTACCCCATCTCCAAAAGCCGAAACGTCAGGGATTTCGATGGCCTCGGCGTCCGCGCGTTCAACCCTTTTTTTGCCGAATGCCGCTAGGGGCCGACAGAGCGCTTGTCATCGCCGGTCGCGCGGGCTGATTCTGGCAAACCCTGTCGCGGGCGTGCTAATGCAAGATCAATAGAGTGAACGGCGGTCATCATCGCGGGCAGCGATGACGGATGCGGGGATCAACCATGCTTCACTGGCTGCGCGCTTTCGCCGTTTGTCTCCTGCTCGCGGCGGCGGGCGCTGCGCTCGCGGCGGACGCAAAACCCTTCGCCCGCGAGGACATGGCGAGCGACGCGGTGCGCCTGACCGAGACGCTGCGGGCGGATGCGGCGAAGATCGGCGCGCTGACCAAGGACAAGACGCCGGACGATCTGCGCAAGGCGGCTTCCGCCGCCGCGGCGGCGGGCAAGTTCGACGCCGCCGAGAGGCTCGCAGCGGCCGCCATCGCCGCCGCGCCCAAGGATCCTGCGAACTGGCTCGCCTACGCCAACGTCGCGGTCAAGGCCGACGACGCCAAGGCGAACGGCCGCTGGGATCTCGTCACGCAGGGCGCGACCGCCGCCTACGCCGCCTACCAGCATTCCACGAGGCCCGAGGCGCAGGCCGCGGCGCTGGCTACGCTCGGCGACCTGCTCGCCCGGCACGAAGTCTGGCGGGGCGCCCTCGACGCCTACAGGGCCTCGCTCGACCGGCGTGACAACATCGACGTGCGCAAGACCTACGAGGCGATGCGCGAGGAGCACGGCTTCCGCATTGTCGACTACAAGGTCGACAACGAATCGAGCGTGCCGCGCATCTGCTTCAATTTCTCCGATGAGCTCGCGCGCAGGACGGACTTCGCACCCTATGTCGCGGTGTCCGGCGCGTCGAACACGGCGGTCTCGACCGAGGATCAGCAGATTTGCGTCGAGGGCCTGAAGCATGGCGAGCGCTACGCGATCGTGCTGCGCCAGGGTCTGCCCTCCGCGGTCGGCGAATCCCTGCTGAAGTCGGCCGACTACGAAATCTATGTGCGCGACCGGTCACCGCAGGCCCATTTCGCCGGCAAGGCCTATGTGCTGCCGCGCCAGGGCCAGGAGGGCGCGCCGCTCGTCACCGTCAACACGGCGAAGGTCGCCATCGACGTCTACCGCATCGGCGACCGCAACCTGCTCGCGACCGTCAGCCGCGACGACTTCCTGAAGCCGATCGACACATCGCGCGCCCAGGACATCGAGAACACGGACGGCGTGAAGGTGTGGAGCGGCTCGATGGACGTAGCCAGCGAGCTCAACAAGGACGTGGTGACGGAATTCCCGGTGCTGAAGGCCGTCGGGCCGCTCAAGCCCGGCGTCTATCTCGTTGCAGCGCGTCCGTGGAAGGAGAAGGCCAACGATTCCGGTGAGCCCGAGTCCATGCAGCTCGCGACGCAGTGGATGGTCGTCTCGGACCTCGGCCTGACCGCGATGTCCGGCGACGACGGCGTCCACGCGCTCGTCCAGTCGCTCGGCTCCGCCGGACCGCTCGCGGGCGTCGAGCTCAAGCTTGTCGCGCGCGACAACGAAGTGCTGGCGACGAAGACGACCGGCCCGGACGGCCGGGTCGATTTCGACCCGGGCCTGTCGCGCGGCAAGGGCGGCTCGGCGCCGGGGCTTCTGGTCGCGACGCTCGGCGACGACTACAGTTTCCTCGACCTGGCGCAGAACGCCTTCGACCTCACCGACCGCGGCGTCGGCGGCCGCGACGCGCCGGCCGGGCTCGACGCCTTCCTCTACACCGAGCGCGACGTCTACCGCTCGGGCGAGACCGTGTTCGCGACCGCGCTGCTCCGCGACGCCAAGGGCGTCGCCAGGCCCGCCCTGCCGCTGACGCTCGTGGTCAAGCGGCCGGACGGCGTCGAATACAAGCGCGCGACCCTGCCCGATGAGGGCCTGGGCGGACGCGCCTTCGCCATTCCGCTTCTGGCGGGCTCGGCCCCTGGAAAGTGGACGATTCAGGCCTACGCCGACCCGAAGGGCGACCCGATCGGCGAGATTCAGTTCCTGCTCGAGGACTATGTTCCCGAGCGGCTCGATTTCACGTTGCATCCGATGAAGCCCTTCATCGATCCGGGCGAGCCGGTCGCGCTGTCACTCGACGCGCGCTTCCTCTACGGCGCGTCGGCGAGTGGGCTCGACGTCACCGGCGCGATCCGCCTGCAGGCGGTCGAGAACGCTGCCCTCGCGGGCTTCCCCGGCTATGTCGCGGGCCTCGCCGACGACGAGTTCACTGCCATCCAGAACCAGTTCACGGACAAGGTGCAGACCGACGCCAAGGGCCACGCGGATCTCTCGGTCGATTTGCCGGAGGCGGCCGCGACCCGGCCGCTCGAGGCGAAACTCATCGTCGACGTCGGCGAGCCGGGCGGGCGCACGGTCGAGCGCACGGCGACGCTGCCGGTGCGGGCGAAGGGCGTGATGATCGGGGTCAAGAAGGACTTCGACGATTCGATCAGCGCCGGCGACGTCGCGACTTTCGAGGCGATCGCCGTCGCCCCCGACGGCTCGCGCGTCGCGCGCAAAGGGGCGGAATGGTCGCTTTATCAGGTGACCAACGATTACCAGTGGTTCAACGCCGACGGCCGCTGGAGTTTCGAGCCGGTCAAGTCGTCGAAACGGGTCGCGAGCGGAACGATCGACATCGGCGCCGACGCCCCGGTCAGGTTCTCGGCGCCGATCGGCTGGGGCGCGCACCGGCTCGAGGTCAAGACGCTCGGCGGCGAGGAGACGAGCTTTGCGTTCGACGTCGGCTGGTCGGGGACGGCGAGCGCCGACACGCCCGACAACGTCGTCGTGACGTTGGACAAGACGAACTACGCTCCCGGCGACGAGGCGAAGCTCCGGATCAATTCGCCCTCAGCTGGCAAGGCGACGGTCGCGCTGATCGGCGACGTGGTCGAGCGCCTGATCGACGTCGATCTCGTCTCCGGCGACAATGTCGTGCCGTTCACGGTCGGCGCCGACTGGGGCCCGGGCGCTTATGCGGTCGCGCTGACCCACCGGCCGCTCGACGTTCCCGCGCGGCGCATGCCGGGCCGGGCGATCGGGCTCGCCTGGTTTGGCATTGCCGGAGATTCGCGCAAGCTTAGCGTCGCGCTCGACGCGCCGGCGCTTGCCAAGCCGCGCGAGCCGATGACGCTGCCGATCAAGGTCTCGGGCCTTGCGCCGGGCGAGGAGGCGCGGGTGACGGTGTCGGCGGTCGACGTCGGCATCCTCAACCTCACCGGATTCAAGACGCCGGACCCGGGCGCCTATTTCTTCGGCCAGCGCAAGCTTCCGGTCGAGATCCGCGACCTCTGGGGCATGCTGATCGACGGCATGCAGGGCGCGGCGGGCGCCATCCACACGGGCGGCGACACCGGCGGCAATCTCGAAGGCAATCTGCCGACGCAGCCGCCGCTCGCGCTCTTCTCCGGCGTCGCAAAGCTCGACGACGAGGGCAGGGCGACGGTCACCTTCGACCTGCCGGCGTTCGACGGCTCGCTGCGGCTCGCCGCGGTCGCCTGGTCGAAGGACAAGGTCGGCTCGGCTCAGGCGGACGTCGTCGTGCGCGACCCGGTCGTCGTCGCGGCGACCCTGCCGCGCTTCCTCGACGTCGGCGACAGATCTCAGATGCATGTCGAGATCGACAACGTCGAGGGCGACGCGGGCGACTACACGCTCGACCTCGACATCCACGGGCCGCTGACGGCGGACGCCGACGCACTCCGCCGGACGGTGCGGCTCGACGCGCATCAGCGGCTGTCGGTCGCGATGCCGATCACGGCGGCGGGCGTCGGGTCGGCCGAGCTCGATCTGAGGCTCGCCGGACCGAAGACGGATGAGATGCAGCATTTCAGGCTCGGCATCCTCTCCGGCGCGCCGGACGTCTACCGCCGCACCGTGACGCCGCTGCCGGGCGGTGGGACGCAGACGATTTCCGGCGATCTCCTCGCCGACTTCATCCCGGGAACCGGGTCGATCGCAATTTCCGCTTCCCCCTTCGGCGCGCTCGACGGGCCGGCGCTGTTGCAGGCGCTCGACCGCTATCCTTACGGCTGCTCCGAGCAGACGGTCAGCCGCGCGATGCCGCTTCTCTACGCCAACCGGCTCGCCTCGCTCGAGAATCTCGGCGTCGATCCCGACCTCGACGGAAGGATTCGCCAGGCGATCGAGCGCGAGCTCAGCCGCCAGGGGGCGAACGGCGCCTTCGGCCTGTGGGCGGCCGACAGCGGCGACGACGACCCCTGGCTCGACGCCTTTGTCACCGACTTCCTCACCCGCGCGCGCGAACGCAATTTCGCCGTGCCGCAGGGAGCCTTCGACCAGGCGCTCGACCTGCTGCGCAACACGGTCGTCAACGCGCCCGAGCCGAACAAGGACAACGCAGAGGCGCTCGCCTACGCGCTCTATGTGCTCGCCCGCAACGGCCGGCCGGTGATCGGCGATCTGCGCTATCTCTCCGACGCCAAGCTCGACGCCTTCGCGACCCCGCTCGCCAAGGCGCAGCTCGGGGCGGGGCTGGCGATGCTCGGCGACCGCGCCCGCGCCGGCAAGGTTTTTGCCGCCGCTCTCGCCGCGCTCGAGAACGAGCGGGATCAGGGCGTCTCGCGCCCCGACTACGGCTCGCGCCTGCGCGACGCGGCCGCGGTGCTCGCGCTGCTGGCCGAGGCCAATCTCGCCGGCGACGCGGCGCCGCGCGACGCCCTCCAGCGGGCGGGCGCGGCGGTCGAGGCGGCGCGGGCCGAGCGCTCATACACCAGCACGCAGGAGAAGAACTGGATGGTCCTCGCCGCCGAGGCGCTGGCGGAACATGGGAGCCTCGGCCAGTTCAGCGTCGACGGGCAGCCGGTCAAGGGCGCGGTCAACCGCCGCTTCGGCGGCGCGGTCCTCGCCGGCAAGATTTTGACGATCGCCAATGCCGGCCAGAACGAAGCCGAGCTGGTGACCACGGTCTCCGGCGCGCCGATCGCGCTCGACCCCGCCGTCGCCAACGGCTACGCGATCGAGCGGTCGTTCTACAAGCTCGACGGAACGAATATCGATTTGCAGAGCCTCGCGCAGAACCAGCGGGTCGTGGTGGCGCTGAAAGTGACCGAGTCTCAGGCGCGCTATGCAAAACTGCTCATCGTCGACCGGCTGCCGGCCGGGCTCGAGATCGACAATCCGGCGCTCGTCGACGGCGGCTCGGTCGAGGGCTTCGCGTGGCTCACCAACGACCAGACTCCGGCCCATGCCGAATATCGCGACGATCGTTTCGTCGCCGCGTTCGACCGCGCCGAGGGGCAGTCGGCGTTCATCAACCTCGCCTATGTCGCGCGCGCCGTCGCGCCCGGCCGTTACGTCTATCCGCCGGCGACGGCCGAGGACATGTACGATCCCGAGCGCTACGGCCGCACCGAATTCGGCGAATTGGAGGTGACGGCGAAGTGATTGCGATGTCATCCCCGAGCAAGCGGAGGTGAAGTCCGGGAAGATAAGGGGGCTTCGTACCCTGATAGCCCCTGATAACACCTGATAAAAGGGAAAAACAAGCAGAATTGGCGGTCTCCGAACCCGGTTTCGCATGAAAATCAATTGAATAACAAGGCGTTGGCAAAAATTGGCCGCGCGCAGAGCGGGAAAATAACAGGTCCATAACAGGTCGATAATTCGAGCATATCAGGTCGATAACAGGTGTAGGAGGCGCAACACATGGAGATTGGGCTCCGACACCGGATCGGCCCTCAATTCCACGCCTGGAAGCCGCGATTGGAGCCAGGCAGGCGCGCGCGTCCCCTTGGTAGCCGCGCTGGCGGGCATGACAAGGCGGCGCCGAGGGCTCGATGAGCAAGGCGCCCCTCAGCCGCTCCATCCTCCTCGTAGCGCTGGCGCTCGTCCTCGCCGCGGGCGTCGCCGCGACGGCCGTCTGGTCGCGGTACGAGGCGAGCCTCGGACCGCTCGACCTTGCGGCATCGCGCGAAGGGTCGACCGTCGTCGTCGACCGCGACGGCCGGCTGTTGCGCCCCTTCACGCTCCCCGACGGGCGCTGGCGGCTGCCTGCGACGACGCACGACGTCGATCCGCGCTATGTCGCGATGCTCGTCGCGTACGAGGACGGGCGCTTCTACGAGCATCGCGGGGTCGACGCGCGCGCGCTCCTGCGCGCCGCGGCGCAGTGGCTGTGGCGTGGTCATGTCGTCTCGGGCGGCTCGACGCTTTCGATGCAGGTCGCGCGCCTGATCGAGCCGCGCGCCGAGCGGACGCTCTTGGCGAAGCTCCGGCAGATTTCTCGGGCGCGACAAATCGAGCGGGCGGTCGGCAAGCAGGGCGTCCTCGATCGCTATCTGACGACGGCGCCCTTCGGCGGCAACCTCGAGGGCGTGCGGGCGGCCTCGCTCGCCTATTTCGGCAAGGAGCCGCTGAAACTCAGCGTCGCCGAGGCGGCGCTGCTCGTGGCGCTGCCGCAGTCTCCCGAAGGCCGTCGTCCCGACCGCTTCCCCGCGACGGCGCGCGCCGCGCGCGACCGGGTGCTCGAGCGCGTCGCCGAGCGCGGGATCATCAGCGCGGACGATTCTGCGGCGGCGAAGCGCGAGCCGGTCCCTGAGAAGCGACGCCCGTTTCCCCAACTCGCCGCGCACGCCGCCGAGGAGGCGGTCGCCGCCGACCCGCAGGCGAAGCATATCCGCCTCTCGATCGACGCGCGGCTGCAGGCGAAGCTGGAAGCTCTGGTCAAGGAGAGTGTCGCGCGGCTCGGGCCAAAGCTGTCGGCGGCGATCGTCGTCATCGACAATTCCACCGGCGAGGTCCGCGCCCGAATCGGCGCGGCCGACGTCGACGATTCCTCGCGCGACGGAGCGATCGACATGTCGCGTTCGCCCCGCTCGCCGGGCTCGGCGTTGAAGCCTTTCATCTACGCGCTCGCCTTCGAGGAGGGCCTCGCCCATCCGGAGACGGTGCTGTTCGACCGACCGGCGCGCTACGGCGCCTACGCGCCGCAGAATTTCGACTTCGGCTACCAGGGCACGGTGACGGCGCGCAAGGCGCTGCAGATGTCGCTGAACTTGCCGGCGATCGAGCTTCTGGCCGACGTGGGCCCCGCGACCTTCCTCGCGCGGCTGCACGGCGCCGGCGCCGAGATCGCGCTGCCGAAGGAGACGCCGATCGGCCTCGCCATCGGCCTCGGCGGGCTCGGTTTGACGCTGACCGACCTCGCTTGCCTCTATGCGGGGATCGCGCGCGGCGGCGAGGCGCCGGCCCTGATCGAGCGGCTCGACGGGAAGCCGCCGCTCATCGGCCCGCGCCGCGTCACCGATCCGGTCGCCGCGTGGTATGTCGCCGACATTTTGCGCGGCGCGCCGCCGCCCGCCAATGCGCTGAGTAACCGCATCGCCTTCAAGACCGGCACGTCCTACGGGTTCCGCGACGCGCTCGCGGTCGGCTTCGACCGCTTAACGACTATCGCCGTCTGGGTGGGCCGGCCCGACAACGGCCCGACGCCCGGCCTGATCGGCCGCCAGGCGGCGGCGCCGATCCTGTTCGACGCCTTCGAGCGACTCGGGCGCGAGGTGGAAATCATCCGGCCGCCGAAAGGGGTGCTCAGCGCCTCCGTGACCGCCGACCTGCCGCCGCCGCTCCGCCATCTGAGGCAGGACGCGCCGAAGACGATGGCCGCGACCGAGACGGCGGCGCTAAAAATCGCCTTTCCGCCCGACGGCGCGCGCATCGACCTCGGAATCACGGAGGGCGCGCGCGACGCCCGCCTCGCCCTGAAAGCGCTCGGTGGCGTCCCGCCCTTTGCGTGGTTCGTCAACGGCGAGCCGGTCGGCGAAGCCGACCTCCGCCGTGAGGGCGCCTGGAAGCCGGACGGCGCGGGATTTGCGCGGGTGTCGGTGATCGACGGCAAGGGCGCGTCGGACGCGGTGGTGGTGCGGTTGGAGTGAGCGGGCGGGAATACTGCCCCTATGTTCTGCGCTCTGTAAGTCCCAGCCGCGAAAACTCGCCCTGCACAGACGCATGTTTCTTGAACACGCGGCCGGTCATCTCGAAAAGAAAGGCTTGGGCGGCATGGAATCCGGCAAGATAGGCCGTGCGGCCAGCATCGTCGTTCAAGCCGACTCCGAGCATCATGTCGGCGCGCTCAAGAAGCTCCCGCGCCTTATCGAGGAAGGCGGCGGCTTGCGGCTTCACAGGTCAATACCTTCGGCGCGGATTTCGTGCATGAGGGGCATACGCGGATCATTGTAGGTCTCCGCAAGGTAAGGCATGACGTGGAGAAATTCGCCGGTCTCATCGAGGAGCGCGGTGCTCAAGTCGGCGAGCCGGTTCATCTCCGCGAAGCGGTCAGGCATGTCGCGCAAGAACACCGCCACGTCGTAGTCGGAATCCGGCTCGGCGTCGCCTCGCGCGCGCGAACCGAACAGCACGACGCGCGCGAAACGTTCGCCGTAAATTTCAGTCACGGCGGCGCGGAAGCGCTTCAGGATCGCATCATTAAGAGTCGTTGTCGTCATGCGCAGCAGTATAGCGCATTTTCACCACAAATACCGTGTTGGTTTTCGTGGCAGGGTGCGTTCCACATAGGATTTCTGCGCGCGGTTAATCTGTCGGAACGCCCTGCGCGCTTCGAACCGACGAACGCGCAGGGCTTCGAGTGCGTAGAAATCACGCCCGTGCCGGGCGGCGTCGATGCCCGCAACCCGGCCCTGTCGCATTAAGCCGCTTTGAGCGAAAATGCGCAAAATCGCCTATTGATTTTGTTGGCATTTTTCACCTCGCTTTGGCCGACTTTTCGCCAATCCAACAGTGCCCAATTTCATCGGCGGAACGAGAGTCCACGACGGGCATCTGGGAGACGCGGTCGAAAAACCTCTGCATTGTCGCCCGACGGTCGCTCTGCGCCGCCGGGGCGACCCGAGACAACCCATTCCTCGATGGCGCGCTTCAGCGCCGTCTCCACATCCTCGCCGATCAGGCGAGCGAGACGTCGGGCGGCATGGCTCTCCGGCCTCTCGCGAGCGAATAATCGACGGCCGCGCGTCGCGGTCTTGTGAGTGGCAAGGCATCCGGTGCAATGCCTAAGCCATCGTTCCGAGTGCGTAAAATCGGGTTGGCGGGTCGAGCGCCACCGCGCCGAGATTTGACGGAACTTGTCCGCGTCGCAACCGCGGTCCCCGCAATCGAGGCATTGTTTTCGGCATCGTTTGATGATAAGTCCGGCGCCACGTGGGAGACCGGCATATGCGAACGACGCTGGCGCTCGATGACGAACTCGTGGCCAAGGCCCAGGCCCTCACCGGCCTGAAGGAGAAATCCAGCCTTGTTCGCGAGGCGCTCAAGGCGCTCATCGAGCGGGAGAGCGCCCGGCGACTGGCGCGGTTGGGCGCCAGCGAGCCTGACCTCAAGGCGCCGCCGAGGCGTCGACCGGCCGGCGCGTGATCCTGGTCGATACTTCGATATGGGTTGATCACCTGCGGGCCGGAAACGCGACGTTGGCCGAGCTGCTCGAGGCCGGTCGGGTTCTGACGCACCCCTTCGTCGTCGGCGAACTGGCTTTGGGCGCCCTGCGTCAGCGGGTCGCCGTGCTGACCGCTCTCTCGGACTTGCCTTCCGCCACCGTCGCGACGGAGGCGGAAGTCCTCGCCTTTATTGACCGTCATGCGCTCTTCGGGCGCGGAATCGGCTATGTCGACGCGCATTTGCTCGCCGCGGCGCGATTGACTGCCGGAACCTGGCTATGGAGCAAAGACAGGAAGTTGCACGGGGTCGCGGAAGCGTTGGGAGTTGCGATGGGTCGACCCCGCGAGCCTTAACGGCATGGCAGGGACGCACATGGCTTTGCATGGGGAATGCGTTCGTGCGCTCCACGGGAGCGAGCGGTTACGAGGCTCTGCCTCGCTTATGCCGCGGGCAGCGGGCGCAGCGCCGAGACGAAGGCGAGCGGCTGGTCGATCATCGCGGACCAAAGCCCATGATTTCATCGGCGGAACGAGGGTCCGCGACGGGCATTTGGGAGACGCGGTCGAAGAACCTCTGAATCGCCGCCCGACGGTCGCCGTGCGCCGCGACAGCAACCCGAGCCAACCGTTCCCCGATGGCGCGCTCCAGCGCCGTCTCCACATCCTCGCCGGTCAGGCGGGCGAGACGCTGGGCGAGTTCGTCGACTTTGGCAGATGCGATGTTCATGGCCGACGCCTCGAGGCACAGAATAACATAGCAACTTTGGGCAAGATCGCCTGATCGACGAGGCCGCCGACTCGGCCAGCGGCCCTCCCTTTGACGGCCGCCGAATTTACAGAAATTCGAATTCGCGATGCTTTTCATGGAGTTGCGAGCGGTCGGCAGGTTTCCCCTTCTCCGCGAAGCGGGAACGTGGCCGAAGGCCGGATGGGGTGTGGCGTGCAGGAATGTGTCGATGCAGGTTCGCGGTGGCGGCCGTGCAATCCGACTTCGGTTGAGGCAGCGGGCCATACCCCATCCGGCGCTCCGCGCCACCTTCCCCAGCAAGCTGGGGAAGGGGAGCCGCCGCGCCTTGAGATGTGTGAATGCGATCGCAGAAGGCGCCTCGAAGGACGCGAGCATCGCCGGCCAATGCAGCTTCTGATATGTATGAATCGATTCCAGATCGGCGAGAGCGCCTGCGGTCCACCGAAGGATCATTCGCCGCGGAACTTTGCGCGAACCTTCGCTGCCGCATCATCGGCCGCGAAGCGGCCTGCCCGCGCGTCGTCGAGGCCGCGGTCGATTGCGGCGAGATCCGCCTCAGAGGCGTGATAGGCCCCCGCGCGCTCCGCCTCGATGCTGCGCGCCGCTTCGAGCAACGCCTCCTGATCCTCCGAGGGCCAACGATCGATCTGGGGGAGCATGTTCTTTAGAGCCGTGATCACGGGCAAATTATAACACGGATTTCGCGCCGGCGCCTCCGGCCGTGGCCTCTGCGCGTGAAGGCACTCGCCTCCGAGCGCCGACGGAAGCGGATCAAGCTCCCTTTGCAGCTGGCCAGTTCGAGCCGCGCCGGTCGAACCGGCGCGCGCCCAGACGAACGCGATCCTGGCCAGGTCCTATTCGACGACGCATGGAGATCGAGACGAATATTTTTGCAGGTCGGGTGTTTTACGCAGCGGCTTTCCCGTCGCAGCAAAGATTACGGGAGAGGCCGATCGCAATTCCGCAGAGACGCTCTCGTCGGGATTCTGACCGAGGCGTCGCGGGGACGTAACAGGAGGGTCACATGTTGAATGAACATCTACCTGACCGGCGTAGTTTATTGAAGACCGGCGCACTCGCGAGCGCCGCGCTCGCGGCGGGCGCATCGCGCGCATTCGCTTCGTCTAGCCCGAGGCCGACGAAGGGCGATATCGCAATACTGCGACTCCTCGCAGCAGCGGAACTCGTCGAAGCCGATCTTTGGCAGCAATATGCCGAACTCGGTGGGCTTTCCTCGGGAACGCAGAATCCATATCAGCTCGCCCTGCAACAGCTCGATTCCGATGGCTCCCAGTACATCTCCAGCAACACTCTTGACGAGCACAGCCACGCCGAATTTCTGAACGCATACCTGAGTTCCATCGGCGCGCACCCGGTCAACCTCGACCGCTTCCGCACTCTGCCGAGCAGCAAGGCGACGGGGGCCAAGCAGATCGGCCGGCTCACCAACCTCATGGAGCTCAGCGTCGACACGAGCTGGTATGTCCGTTACCGCAGCGTCACCAACCCCGATTTCGGCGCCACGTTCCCGCAAGCCCTTCCCGCGTTGTTTGCTGGCAAGTTTCCAGCAATCCCGAGGACGAACGCCGATTTTGGCCCGCAAAACCACATTCAGGTGATCGCCAACACCGCCGCATTCCACTTCGGTTCTATCGAGCAGGGCGGTTCTAGCCTGTACGCGACGCTCAGCCAGCAAGTATCGAGCGCCGAAGTCCTGAAAATCACGCTCAGCATTGGCGGCGACGAGATCTGTCACTTCCTGGAATGGGTGGATTTCTCGGGCAACGGGGTCCAGCCGCCGGTCGCTCCGGTGACCGATCCGACCAACGGTTTGACGTTTCCAAACTTCAATTCGCCGCCGAACCCGCTTCTCCAGACGAACTTGATCTTCCCCGTCCCGTGCGAATTCATCAGTCGCAATCTGCCGCGTTGCGCGGTGATCCGCCCGACGTCGCCAGCGGGGGGGATAAATGCAGTGGGCGCCATAAACTTTTTCATTGGCGAGGGGCTTTTCATCGGCCAGCCGCCAGCGTTCACGCAAATGCTGCTCGAACTGGCAAGCGAAGCGGATGCGGCCACGCGCCAGTGCTGATATTGGATTGGCGCGGAAGCACATGAACTCAAGTTGCCACGGCGCCTTCGAGCGCCGTGGTTTTTTGTCCGCGCCTGCGGTCTTCGGACTCCGATTCCGTCCGCCGGAAATCCGATCAAACTGATTCTTGATTGGCCGTGGCGCCGCCTTCGCCCCTCCCTTTGACGGCCCGCAGGGCCTTCGACCGGAATTCCCTGCTCCCGCGCAAAAATTCCCTGCTAATTCCCTGCTCGGCCGCAAAAAATTCCCTGCTCGGCCCCACAGGGAGTTTTTCTGCAAGAGCCTGGAATCGATAGTCTTTTCGGCCCCGATTCTGGCGGTTTTGGCCGAAATCCCTGCTGATTCCCTGCAAAGCAGGGAATTTTCCCTGCTCTTGCAGCCTTCGGCCGCCGCGCTCATTTCCCCGGCCACGCCGCGAGCAGCGCCCTCAGCGCCGAGACGAAAGCCAGCGGCTGGTCGATCATCACGTGATGCTCGGCCTCGGGGATGACGACCTGGGGCGAGCCCGGCGCGATGAGGCTCATGAGATAGTCGGCGTCGACCTCCTGAATGAGCTTCGATTTGGCGCCGCGCACGAGCGCCAGCGGTGAGCGCGCGGCGGAGAGGATCGGGACCGCGTCGACCCGGGTGAACTTCTCCCAGAATTGCGGATCGAAGCAGAGCGCCCAGCCGGGCCTGCCCTCGCCGTCGACCACCTCGCGCGCCGAACGCCGCGCCAGGCAGTCGAGGATGAAGAGGTTGTCGCAGGGCTGCGGCGGCATGAGGCGGAAACGCGCCACGATCGCCGACAGCGAATGCTGGACGCGGCGCGCCTTGGTCGGCCGGGGCGGGGAGGGCGGCCGCGGGTTCTGCGGGGCGAAAAAGGGCGGGTCGACCATCACCGCGCCCTTGAGCTCGCCGCCGAAGTCGCGCGAGAGGCCCATCGCCACGCGCCCGCCGAACGAGTGGCCGACGACGACCGGGGGGGCCGCCTCGAACGCGCCGCCCGCACGCCCGGCCTCGCGCGCCTCGCGCACAAACTGCTCGAAGACATAAGATTCGCGCCAGTCCGAGCGCCCCATGCCGGTGAAGGTCGAGGCGACGACGCGATGGTCGCCGGCGAAGAAGGGCGCGATGAACGACCACCAGTCGGCGTGCGCGGCTCCGCCGTGCAGGAACATGAGCCCCGGCCTGCCGCGCTCGCCCCAGGCGAGCGTCTCGACTTTCGCGCCCTCGACTTCGACGAACGTCCGCTCCGGCTCCTGCGCGATCGCCCGAACGAACCAGGCCGGGGCCGGAGGCGTTTGCCCATGGAACGCCGCAAGCGGCGCCATCAGTTGCGGATCGTTCACTACGACATCCCTTCCGACTCGTCATCGCGAGGAGCGAAGCGACGTGGCGATCCAGGGCAACCGCATCTGTCCTTCATCCCTGGATCGCTTCGCTCACGCTCGCGATGACGATTCTAGGCGACTTCGAACAGGCCGGCCGCGCCCATGCCGCCGCCGACGCACATCGTCACCACGACGTAGCGGACGCCGCGGCGCTTGCCTTCGATCAGCGCGTGGCCGGTGAGGCGCGAGCCGCTCATGCCATAAGGGTGCCCGACCGCGATCGCGCCGCCGTCGACGTTGAGCTTCTCGTTGTCGATGCCGAGCCTGTCGCGGCAGTAGAGGACCTGCACGGCGAAGGCTTCGTTGAGCTCCCAGAGGCCGATGTCTTGCAGTTTGAGGCCGTGCGCCTTCAAAAGCTTCGGCACGGCGAACACCGGGCCGATGCCCATCTCGTCCGGATCGCAGCCCGCAACCGCGATGCCGCGATAGACGCCGAGCGGCGTGAGGTTGCGCTGGCTCGCGAGCTTCGCCTCCATCAGCACGCAGGCGCTGCCGCCGTCCGACAATTGCGAGGCGTTGCCGGCGGTGATGTATTGGCCCGGCTCCGCCAACCGAATCCCCTCGGTAAAGACCGGCTTCAGCGCGGCAAGTCCTGCGAGCGTCTTGTCGGCGCGAACGCCCTCGTCGTGCTTCAGCGTGACGGACTTTTCCGAGACGGCGCCCGTCGCCTTGTCGACGACTTTCATCACGCTCGGCAGCGGTGCGATCTCCGCCTCGAACCGGCCGGCCTCCTGCGCCGCAGCGGTCCGCAATTGCGATTGCAGAGCGTATTCGTCCTGCCGCTCGCGCGAGATCTTGTAGCGCGCCGCCACGATCTCGGCGGTCTCGAGCATCGACATGTAGACGTCGTCGCGGTGGTCGGCCAGCCACGGATCCATGGCGCGATAGCGGTTCATCTTGTCGTTCTGGACGAGCGAGATCGACTCGAGCCCGCCGCCGACCGCGATGCTCATGCCGTCCGCGACGATCTCCTTCGCTGCGATCGCGATCGCCATGAGCCCCGAGGCGCATTGCCTGTCGACCGACATGCCGGCGACGCTGGTCGGAAGGCCCGCGCGCAGCGCGGACTGACGTGCGATGTTGCCGCCCGTCGAGCCCTGCTGAAGCGCCGCGCCCATCACGACGTCGTCGACCTCGCCGCCCTCGACATGGGCGCGGTTCAACGCGTGGGCGATGACGTGTCCGCCGAGCGTCTGCGCGTGGGTGTCGTTGAACGCGCCGCGATAGGCCTTGCCGATCGGCGTGCGCGCGGTGGAGACGATGACGGCTTCACGCATGGGGGTCCTCCGGGTTCTTGGTTGTCAGGCGTTGAGTCTCGCTTGCCCTCACCCCGGCCCTCTCCCGCGCGCGGGAGAGGGGGCGAAATCCTTCTCCCGGCTTGCGGGAGAAGATGGCCGGCGCAGCCGGCCGGATGAGGGCTTGCGCATCAGCCGCGCGAAAACGAGCCGCCCTCGGCTGCGAGCTTCTCCAGGAGAGGCGCGGGCTTGAAGTCCTCGCCGAACCTCGCCTCGAACGCGCGCAGCCTCTCAAGCACCGCCTTCAGCCCGACCGTGTCGGCGTAGAACATCGGGCCGCCGCGATAGACGGGCCAGCCGTAGCCGTAGATCCAGACGATGTCGATGTCGGAAGCACGCTGCGCCTTGCCCTCTTCGAGGATTTTCGCCCCCTCGTTGATCATCGGATAGGTGCAGCGCTCGAGGATCTCGGAATCGGAGATCGCGCGCCGTTCGACGCCCTTCGAGGCGGCGAAGTCGCGGATGATCTGTTCGACATGCGCCGAGGGTTTCGCGTTGCGCGCCTCGTCGTAGTCGTAGAAGCCGGCCCCGGTCTTCTGGCCGCGCCGGCCCTCCTCGCACAGGATCTCGCGGATGGTCGAGCGCTTCGACGTCTCGGCCGACCAGCCGATGTCGAGGCCGGCGAGGTCGCTCATCGCGAAGGGTCCCATCGGCATGCCGAAATCGACCAGCACGCGATCGACGTCCCATGGGCTGGCGCCTTCGAGGATGAGCTTCATCGCCTCCCGCCGGCGCGCCGCCAGCATGCGGTTGCTGACGAAGCCGTAGCAGACGCCGACGACCACCCCGATCTTGCCGATCTTCGGCGCGAGCTGCGCGATGGTGGCGAGCACGGATTTCGACGTCTTCGCTCCGCGCACGATTTCGAGCAGCCGCATCACGTTGGCCGGCGAGAAGAAGTGCATGCCGAGCACGTCCCCGGGATGCTTCGTCTTCGCTGCGATCTCGTCGATGTCGAGATAGGAGGTGTTGGAGGCGAGAATGGCGCCTGGCTTGGCGACGCCGTCGAGCCGTTCGAACACGCTCTTCTTGAGGTCCATACTCTCGTAGACCGCCTCGATCACGAGATCGGCCCCGGCGAGCGCGCCGAAGTCGAGGGTCGGCGTCAGCCGGCCCATGCGCTCCTCGACCTCGTCCATCGTCACGCGGCCCTTCCTGGCGGTCGACTCGTAATTGCGGCGCATGATCGAGACGCCGCGATTGAGCGCTTCCCTGGAGGTTTCGACGATCGTGACCGGAATGCCGGCGGACAGGAAATTCATCGCGATGCCGCCGCCCATCGTGCCGGCCCCGATCACGCCGACGCTGTGGATGGGGCGCGTCGGCGTGTCGGGGCCAACGTCGGCGATCTTCGCCGCCTGCCGCTCGGCGAAGAACACATACCGCTGCGCCTTGGATTGGGTCGTCGCGAGCAGCGCCATGAACATCTGGCGCTCCTTCGCCATGCCCTCGTCGAACTGCAGGTCGACGGCGTTCTTCACCGACTCGATCGCCTTCTCCCAGGCTTCGAAGCCGCGGAACTCGCGCGCGTTCGCCCTGCGGATCGCCTCGAAGATCTCGGGATGGCCGCGCGCCGGCTCGAGCTTCTCCGAGCGGTCGCGCACTTTCTTGACCGGCGCCTTCTCGGCGATGAGGCGCCGCGCGAAACGGACCGCGGATTCGTGCAGCTTGCCTTCCTCGGCGAGTTCGTCGACGACGCCCCATTCCTTCGCCTCGCGCGCGCCGAACGGCGTTCCGGACAGGATGACGTCGAGCGCCTTCTCGACGCCGATGAGGCGCGGCAGCCGCTGCGTGCCGCCGGCGCCGGGAATGAGGCCGAGCTTGATTTCGGGCAGGCCGCATTTGGCAGAAGGGACGGCGATGCGGTAATGCGCGGTCAGCGCCACTTCGAACCCGCCGCCGAGCGCCGTCCCGTGTAGCGCCGCCACGACCGGCTTCGAGGCGTTCTCGATCGTATCGAGCACGTCCGGGAGATAAGGCGCGGCGGGCGGCTTGCCGAATTCGGAAATGTCGGCGCCGGCGATGAAGGTGCGCCCGGCGCAGATGATGGCGATCGCCTTGACGGCGGGGTTGGCCTCGGCCGCCTCGACGCCTCGCTTCAGGCCCTCGCGCACGACCTGCGAGAGTGCGTTGACCGGCGGCGAGTTGATTGTGACCGTCGCCACGTCCCCGTCGAGGGTCAGTTCGGCGACCGGATTGATGGAGGACACCTTATTTTCTCCCTCAAAAGTTCACGAGCGATGCTTATGCTATTCGTTCGGCCACGCAAAGAGGCGGACGCGTCGTTGCGAAGATCCGCATGCTGGCCTGTAACGGGGGACGCTCCGCATCCGAAGGGCAATTACGAAGCCCGCCGGCTGCCGGCGTGCATTGTTTTCGCTCCAAAGGAGACGGTACCATGATCGCATCTTTCACGCCGCGCCTCGGCCTTTCGACGCTCGCGCTTGTCGGCCTGGCCACGCTGGCCGGCCTCTCGATTTCCGCCTCGACCGCCGAGGAGGCGCATAAGATCCTTCCACCGGCGTACATCGTGATCAACGACCTGCCGAAGATCCAGGCCTTGAAGCGGCTGTTTCCGGAGCTCTACCGGGCCGACCCGGTGCTGGTCGCGGCCTCGAGCCACGCCTCAGGCTGCTTGATGTGCAGAGAATGACGACAGCCGTCGAGGACGAGGCTTGCGACGGGCGCGGGCGACCTCGCCTCGACGCCCCGCTTCAGGCCGTCGCGCACAATGCGCCGACGGGCCTGTAACGGAGGACGCGCCGAATTCGAAGGGTGAATGCGAGGGCGCGCCGGCCGCCGGCGGCCTTGCCATCAATGGAGACGGTACCATGATCGCGTCTTTCACGCCGCGCCTCGGCCTCTCGACGCTCGCGTTTGTCGGCCTGGCCGCGCTGGCTGGCGTCTCGATTTCCGCCACGACCGCCGAGGAGGCGCATAAGATTCCTCCTCCCGCGCTCGACGAGCCGGCAGGCGCCCCGGATTCTGCGGTCGCCGTGCTCGCAGGAGGATGCTTCTGGGGCGTCCAGGGCGTGTTCCAGCACGTCGACGGCGTCGCCAGCGCGGTTTCGGGCTACGACGGCGGCGCCGCCTCGGCCGCGCACTACGACATGACGAGCCAGGGCGACACGGGCCACGCGGAATCGGTGCGGATCACCTATGACCCCCACAAGATCAGCTACGGGAGGATTTTGCAGATCTTCTTCTCCGTCGCCCACGATCCGACCGAGCTCAACCGCCAGGGGCCGGACGAGGGGACGCAATATCGCTCGGCGATCTTCCCGTCGGACGCCGAACAGAACCGGGTGGCGAAAGCCTATATCGCCCAGCTCGATCAGGCGCATGTTTTCGGCGCGCCGATCGTCACAACCATCGAAACGGGGAAGACCTTCTATCCCGCTGAGGCGTATCATCAGGATTTCCTGGCGAAGAATCCGACCTATCCGTACATCGTGATCAACGACCTGCCGAAGATCGAGGCCCTCGAGCGGCTGTTTCCGGAGCTCTACCGGGCCGACCCGGTGCTGGTCGGCTCGCGGTCGTAGCTGTCCTGACGGCGCAGGACCGCCTCACCGGCTGTCGTGGAAGATTTTCGCGCAAAACGCGGCCACGGCGTCGAGCGTCGCCTGGGGCCGCTCGAGATGCGGGGAGTGCCGGCAGTCGTCGAGGATGAGGCTTGCGACTGGCGCGGGCGTCCGCTGTTCGATCGCGCGGATCTGCGCGATCGTTCCGTACTGGTCATCCGCGCCCTGGATCAGGAGCGACGGGACCCGCCAGCGGTCGACGAATTCTTCGATGTTCCAGGCCTTGAAGCCGGGATCGAGCCACGCGCCATTCCAGCCGAGAAACGCACAGTCGACATGGCGGTGAAATTTGGCCAGCTTGGCGCGGAGGTCGCCGGTCTCGTAGGCGCGCTTCGCTCCGGCGATTGAAGCGAGGCCTGGCGCTTCGGCGAAGACGTGCGGCGCCATCAGGACGAGGCCCTTCAGCCTCTCGTCCGCGTGCTCGCCCGCGTAGATCGCGGCGATCGAGGCGCCGTCGCTGTGGCCGATGAGGACGCCTTGCTGCAAGCCGACGGCCTCGAGGGCCTGCGGCAGGCTGAAGCGCGCCTCGCGGGTCATGTAGTCGAGCGGGAGCGGCAGGTCGACCGGATCGGAGCGGCCGTAGCCGGCGCGCGAATAGACGAACACGCCGAAGCCGGTCGCGGCGGCGAGCTTTGCGGGAAATTTGCGCCACAACGCGACGCAACCGAGCCCCTCGTGCAGCATCACGACGGTCGGAGCGGCGCCCGGCGCGGGACCGTAGGCGGCCGCCTCGAGCCGCTTGCCGTCCGCGACAATAGCGCCGGCGGCGCCGTCGGCCCAGGAGAACGGTTTCATTTATTGGCGAGGCTCTATTCCGCGGCGATCTTCAGCGCCCGGATCGCGTTTTGTTTCAGGATCAAATCGTGCACCTCGGGCCTGAAGCCCGCCTCCTGGAAGTCCTTGATCCAGCGGTCGGGAGCGATGAGGGGAAAGTCCGAGCCGAACAGCATCTTCGTCTTGAGCTGGCTGTTGGCATACTGGACGAGCTGGGGTGGGAAGTATTTCGGGCTCCAGCCGGAAAGGTCGATGTAGACGTTCGGCTTGTGCAGGCAGACCGACAAAGCCTCGTCCTGCCAGGGCCAGGACGGATGGGCGATGATGATCGTCATGTCGGGAAAGTCAACCGCGACGTCGTCGAGATGGATCGGGTTCGAATATTTGAGCCGCATCCCGCCGCCGCCCGGCATCCCCGTGCCGATGCCGGAATGGCCGCTGTGGAAGATAGCCGGCAGCTTGTGCTCGGCGATGACCTCGTAGAGATCGTAGGCCATGCGGTCGTTGGGGAAGAAGCCCTGCACCGTCGGATGAAACTTGAAGCCCTTGATCACGCCCGCCTCGATGAGATCGCGCGCCTCCCGGACGCCCATCTTGCCCTTGTGCGGGTCGATCGAGGCGAAGGCGATCATCATGTCCGAGTTGGCCGCGGCCGCCTCCGCCACCTCCTCGTTCGGGATGCGCCTGTTTCCGATCTCATGCTCGCTGTCGACGGTGAACATGACGAGGCCGATCTTGCGCTCGCGGTAATAGGCGATCGTTTCGGCGATGGTCGGCCGCTTGCCGGCCTTGAAATACTTGTTCGCCGCGTCCGCGTAGGGCTGCCAAAAGGCGTCGGCGGGCTGGCGGCAGGAGACCTCGGCGTGGGTGTGCACGTCGATGGCGACGAGGTCGTTGACTTTCATGGGATCGCTCCTTTGGGGGCGGCTCAGGCGATGGTCTTGGATAACCGCTCTTTGACCATGTCGGCGCGATGCGCAAGAACATGCCTGATCGCCGGTCTCGAGCGGGGGCGGATGGTCAATCAGAATCGGGTCGCGAGACGGCAAAATTCCCTGCTGGCAGGGAAAGAGCAGGGAATTTCTCGCTTTTCGTCAAATTGCAGGCTGAAAAGAGAATGGATACCAAGGGGTTGCGAGAAAATTCCCTAAGCAGGGGAGCAGGGAATTTTTTCGCGCCGAGCAGGGAACTAGCAGGGAATTAAATCCGCCGAGCAGGGAATTCTCTGGGTCCTCGCTGCGCGCGGCGGCGACGCCCCTCGTGAAATTACCAGAGTTCTCATGTTTTCAGACGGTTTTGACGACCAGCGTATAACGAGAGCCGGCCCCACTCCCCGGCGCCCAGAAGAGGCCAACGCCGAGGTTCAAGCATTGGTATCCTTACGGTATTTAGCTACAACCTGAGCGTTATTCCCCCTCCAACGTGCTGGCAGAAAAAAAGTGCGATCGAGATGAGCGCAATAGCGCAGACCAGGTCGGTCGTTATCGTGGTGCCGCCCAACGCACAGTCCCTGGACGTCTCGGGACCGCTGGACGCCTTCCTCGAAGCGAATCGGCAGTCGGGCGGCAAGGCGTCGTACGAGGTCCACTTGATATCCATTGGCAGGGAGCAAACGGTCAGGGCGGGGGGCATGTCGCTCGTCGCAGACGGGTCGATTTACGACACAAATCAAGCTTTCGACACGCTTCTTGTCGCCGGGACGCCCGACTATGCGCAGGCTTATTCTAGCGTGGATTTCCACACCTGGCTTCGGCGCTTTGCCCCCCAGACCCGGAGATACGGCTAAGTCTGCACGGGCGCATTCTTCCTCGGCGGAGCAGGCTTGCTTGACGGGCTGCGCGCCACCACCCACTGGCAGCACGCCGCGGAGCTTGCCGAGCGTTTTCCAGCCGCGAAGGTCCTCCCCGACCAGATCTATGTCGAGGATGGGTCGCTTTATACGTCTGCCGGGGTTAGTGCCGGCATCGACCTCGCGCTGAAGCTGATCGAGGACGATCACGGCCGCGAGCTCTCGCTACTGGTCGCGCGTCGGCTGGTGGTGTTTCTCAAGCGGCCCGGAGGACAATCCCAATTCAGCGTTCATCTTGCAGCGCAGATCGCGACCGAGGACCGCATACAGTCTGTGCAAAATTGGATTCTGGACCATCTTGCGCTTGATCTGACGTTAAAGGCCCTAGCCGGGCGAACCGCGATGAGTGTGCGCAATTTCACGCGCGTCTTTCAGAGTGAGACGGGCATCACGCCTGCACAGTTTGTGGAGATGTCCCGAGTCGACGCGGCAAGACGTCTGCTCGAAGATACTGACACTTCGCTGCAGCGGGTGGCGTCACGCTGCGGCTTCGCAAGTCCGGATACGATGAGGCGCGCCTTCGTAAGGCAGGTCGGAACTGCGCCCAGCGACTATCGAGAGCGGTTCCGGCGTTAGAGCTTGCGTGCCGACGCAGGGCGCTCGACGAGGGCCTGCCCCTTGGCAGGAAGAGGCCCACGATCAGCCACGCCGCTTTGCGCGCTCGTGGAAGACGGACCCGATGAAATCGAGGCTTGTCCGAGCCGCCAGGAGCGATGTGATCCCAGACGGGTCGTAGGGTGGCGAAACCTCGACGAAATCGACGCCAACCACCTCGAAGCGCCTGGCCACTTCCCGCAGGAGGTCTTTGGCTTCGTAGTAGGTGAAGCCGCCATGGCTGATGGTTGCGGTTCCGGGCGCGATCGAGGGATCGAAGCTGTCGATGTCGATCGACACGTAGAACCGTTC
>Ga0074044_10000823_pt1 | contig 29060 bp, 25 predicted proteins | sample BogForMeECP23OM1_FD_94443 | JGI IMG/M metagenome (GOLD analysis project Ga0074044, IMG submission 94443) | Bog forest soil microbial communities from Calvert Island, British Columbia, Canada - Bog Forest MetaG ECP23OM1 | ecosystem: Environmental > Terrestrial > Soil > Wetlands ...
GAACCGGACGCCAGCCCACGTCCTACCAGCAGATACGCGGGGCATCGGACCTTTTGAACCGGCACCCGAGGCCAAACCTCAATCTATTGCGGTCTGCTGAAACAACCGGATAAGCTAAAGCTGCCTATACCGAATAGCTGCGTTCTTGCTAAAATTAAAACTTCAGTTCATACTCCGTGCGCCCGAGGAGCAAGAGATTCCATGGCCTACGTAATTGCCGAGCCCTGCATCGGAACCAAAGACACCGCCTGTGTTGACTCCTGTCCGGTCGATTGCATTCATCCCAAGAAGGACTCCGAAAAGTTCGCGACCGAGGAGATGCTGTATATCGATCCCGTAGAATGCATCGACTGCGGCGCCTGCGTGCCGGTGTGTCCGGTCTCGGCCATCTTCGCCCTCGACGACCTGCCGGAAAAGTGGAAAGAGTACACCGAGCGGAATGCGAAGTACTTCGGGCGGTGAGGCAGCTGTCGGCTCGCAGCTATCAGCTTTCCGTAAAACCAGTTCGAGACGAGTATTGAATGCAGAGGCGCACGCCGATCAGGCTGGCGCCTTTTGCTTTGGAACTATCGCTTAGCTCTCAGGAGCATGTGCCTTAGCTGAGAGCTGACGGCTGAGAGCTGCTTCCAGTACAATCATTGATTAACCTGTAGACCTTCCATGGCGCTGAAGGAGTCGGAAGCGATCGTTCTGCGCACGTATCCGCTGCGCGAGTCCGACCTGCTGGTTACGCTCTTTACCCGCATGGAAGGCAAGGTGAAAGGTGTGGCGCGCGCGGCCCTGAAGTCGAGACGCCGCTTTGGAGGAGCTCTTGAGCCGCTCACCTACGTTCGGGCGTTTTACGACGACCGCGAGCGGCAGGACCTGGCGCGGCTCGATTCCTGTGAAGTGATCGAATCGCCGCTGGCGAGCGAGGTCAGTTATCCGCGGGCCGCAGCGTTGGCGCACGTCGCTGAGTTGCTCGACGAGCTGATGCCCGACCGCGAAGCGAGCGACGCGGTTTTTCGGTTGAGTTTGGCGGTCTTGCAAGAATTGCGCGGCAAGGCGTTGTGGATGCCGCTCACCTACTTTGAACTGTGGATGACGCGGCTCATGGGATTTCTGCCGGAGTTTTCAGAATGCGTGGTCTGTGGACGCGCGCTCGACGGCAGCCGGGCGTTCTACCACGCGCTCGCCGATGGCTTGGTCTGCATCGATGACAAGCGAATAGCGTCATCGGAACTGTCACCGGAATCGAGGAAGATTGCGGCGCAGATGCTGCGCTCGCGGGTTGCCGAGTTTTCCGGGATCGACTGGCCGAAAGCGGTGTGTGCGGATCTGCGCAAGTTTCTTCTCCAGATTCTGGAGCGGCACATCGAGAAGAAGCTGGTGACGGCGGCAATGCTGGAGAAGATCGGCGGCTAGCTGCTAGCGGTTAGTTTGAAGGAGTTGTAGGTGTGACGCGGCCCGTAAATTGGAAATTAAGAATGACTTGTCATCCTGAGCGAAGCGAAAGACCTGCTGCTCGCCGCGAGCGGCAGACCCATCGTTTCGCCTAAAAGCCGACAGCCGGACTCAACGTGACTTCATCCAAATCCAATTCGCTGACCTTCCAGGAACTCATCCTAAAGCTGCAGGCTTTTTTTGCCGAGCGCGGAGCGGTCATTCAACAGCCCTACGACGTAGAAGTCGGCGCGGGGACCATGGCTCCGGAAACATTCCTGCGTGTGCTAGGTCCGAACCCATATAAGGTAGCGTACGTCCAGCCGTCGCGGCGTCCGGCCGATGGTCGTTACGGGGAGAATCCCAACCGGTTGTTCAAGCACCTGCAGTTGCAGGTGATCCTGAAGCCGCCGCCGGAAAACGTGCAGGACCTTTATCTCGAATCGCTCGGAGCGATCGGCATCGATCTGCGCCAGCACGACATCAAGTTCGAAGAAGATAACTGGGAGTCGCCGACGCTCGGCGCGTGGGGCATCGGCTGGCAGGTCATGCTCGACGGCCTCGAGGTCACGCAATTCACTTACTTCCAACAGTGCGGCGGCGTCGACCTCGATCCCATCTCCGCCGAACTCACCTACGGGCTGGAGCGGCTGTGCGCTTTCCTGCAGGACGTCGATTCCATCTACGACATCGTGTGGGCGCGCGATCCCGACACGGGCAGGGAAGTGAAGTATGGAGACGTGCGCCTGGCCGACGAGCAGCAGTTCTCTTTCTACAATTTCGAACAGGCGGACGTCCCGAATGCGTGGACGATTTTCGCGCTGTGTGAGCAGGAGTGTCAGAAGCTAATCGACAACTTCAGGATACTGGCGAAGCCTGGCCAAGATGGCAAGGAACCAAATCTAAAGTGGTTCCCGTTGTTGCCCGCATACGACTTGTGCCTGAAGTGCTCGCACCTGTTCAACATTCTCGATGCCCGCGGCGCGATCTCAGTGACGGAGCGAGTCGGCGTAATCGCTCGGGTGCGAGCGTTGGCGGTGGGGATTGCCAAGGCATGGATGGACCAGCAGTACCCGACGCAGAAAGCGGAGAACAACGCGGCGGAGAAGTCTTCAGGTGGGGAGAAGAAAAGGAAGTTGGCTCCGGTTCTCAATTAGCATCCAGCAAGTTATAGAACAGACGAATAAACCATGCCTGACTTTTTACTCGAAATCGGATGCGAAGAAATTCCGGCACGCATGATTGACGCTGCGGAAATAAGTCTGTCGAACCTCGTGAGGAACACGCTGAAGCTTGCTCACCTCCTGCCTTCTCCGATTCACGAGATCGGATTAAGCACGCCCCGTCGATTGGCTGTCGTGATTTCGAATATTCCTCCTGCGCAGCCCGACCTCTTCGAACAAGTCACCGGACCATCTGTTAATGTCGCGTACAAAGACGGTCAGCCCACTCCTGCAGCACACGCGTTTGCCAAAAAGGTTGGTCTAGACATTTCGCAGATTGTGAAAGTGGTGACGCCAAAAGGCGAATATCTTTCTGCAACGATTGCAAAGAAAGGGCGAAATGCGGCGGAGCTTCTATCTGAGCTGCTTCCCAAAGAACTCGCTAAGATTTACTGGCCTAAGAATATGTACTGGCGAAAGCGCAGCGAGTTATTCGTGCGTCCGGTGCGCTGGCTCGTGGCGATGCTCGACGACCAGGTCATTCCTCTGGAATTCCTAGGCGCAAAGGCGGGGATGTTCTCTCGCGGACACAGAATTTTATCTTCAGGAGAAGTTCGGATTCCGCGTGCGGGCGATGAATATATCGCCGCTCTGCGCGACGCCAGGGTGCTTGGGTACAGAGAGCGCGAGCAGGTGATCCAAGAGGCGCTGGACGTTGCCACGTGCAAGATTCCGGGCGCGCGCGTGCGCAAGGATGACAAATATGATGACCTGCTCAATACCGTCGTCAATCTGACAGAATTTCCCTCTGCCATCCTCGGTAGCTTCGATCCCGAATTCCTCGATCTGCCCGAAGAGGTGCTGGTCACGGTGATGCGTGACCACCAGAAATATTTTGCCATCGAAGATGCCAATGGGAAGCTGCTGCCGCATTTCCTGGCGGTACTCAACACGGCTGCCGACTCGGACGGTTTAATCCGCCACGGAAACGAACGCGTCTTGCGTGCCCGCTTCAACGATGCCCGCTTCTTCTGGCAGACAGACCAGAAGCAGACTCTCCGCCAACGCGTCGATCTACTGCGCAACGTCACGTTTCAGAAGGATCTCGGCAGCTACTACGACAAGACGCTGCGCGTGCAACGCATGGCCAGCTGGCTCGCCGAGACGGTGAAGCAGAGCGGCAGGGCCATTCGCCCCGGCGTAATCCACAAGGCCGCGGTGCTAGCCAAAACCGATCTGACCACGGAACTCGTCAAGGAGTTCACCGAACTACAGGGAATTGTCGGCGGCCTCTACGCGCGCGTACAGCAACTCGATGAGGGCATGAAGCCCGATGTGCAGCAGGAGATTTCGCGGGCCATCTACGATCACTACAAGCCCGAGTCGATGGAGGACGCTGCCCCCGCAACCGTCGAGGGAGCGATTCTCTCGATTGCCGACAAAGCCGACTCGATCGCTGGAATGTTTGCGCTGGGGCTCATTCCCAGCGGATCGAAGGATCCGTTCGCACTACGCCGCCAGGCGAACGGAATTGTGAAGACGATTGCCGAGCATAAACTGCCGCTCCGTCTCTCCGAGATCATGGCCGATGCGCGCATTCGCTATAAAGGCTCCGAGGCAGAGAAGAAATTCTCCAACGCCGCCTACGCCGAATCGGTGCGCAGCTTCTTCCGCGAGCGCCTCGAGTTCTATTTGAAGGATGCCCGCGGCTACGCCTATGACGTGGTCAGCGCCGTGCTCGCTGTCGACTCCGACGATGTGGTGGACGCCGCCGCCCGCGCCGAAGCGGTGAGCAAAGTACGCGGCTCGGCCGATTTCGAATCCATCTCCAGCGCCTTCAAGCGCATGAAGAATATTCTGCGCCAGGCTGCTGAAAAGACTAAAGTTATTGCAATGCGTGTTGATCCGTCCGGACTGCAGGAAGAATCCGAAAAAGAGCTGGCCGCGCTCATTCCTCGGACCGTAGCGACGGTCGAGAAGCTGCGCGCAGAGCGCGACTATGAAGGAGCGCTGCTCGAGATCGCGAAGCTGCGTCCTGCGATCGACAAATTTTTCGACAAGGTCATGGTCATGGTGGACGACGACAGTCTCCGTGCCAATCGTCTGGCGCTGCTGCAGACTGTGATCAAGGAATTCTCCACGATCGCAGATTTCTCCGAGATCGTGACTGAAGGCAAAGAATCTACGAAATAACAATAACGAAGAGGACCCACATGGCAACCACGACTCTCCCCGATACCGAAATCGTTGAAAAGAAAACGGCGGAAGCAAAACCCGCGCAAGCGAAACCCGCGCAAGCGAAACCCGCGACCACCAAATACGTATACTTTTTCGGCGGTGGCAAGGCGGACGGCAATGGCAAGATGAAAGACGTTCTCGGCGGCAAAGGTGCCGGCCTCGCCGAGATGACCAACGCTGGCCTCCCCGTGCCTCCCGGCTTCACCATCCAGACCGAGGCCTGTCGCGAATACATGCGCCACAACGCGGTGTCGAAAGACGTCGATCGCCAGATGGAGGAAGCGCTGGCTAAGCTCGAAAGCCTTCAGGGCCAGAAGCTCGGCAAAGGCGACAACCCTCTGCTGGTGAGCGTGCGTTCCGGCGCGAAGTTCTCGATGCCCGGCATGATGGACACGATCCTCAACCTCGGCTTGAACGACCAAAGCGTCGAGGCGCTCGCGAAGCGCTCCAGCAATCCGCGCTTCGCTTATGACTCCTATCGCCGACTGATCCAGATGTTCGGCAATGTCGTGCTCGACATCGAGAAATCGGTATTTGAAGAAATTTTCGACGCCAAGAAGAAGCAGAAGAAAACAAAATTCGACACTGGCCTCGACGCCAAAGCCCTGCAAGAAGTCATCGTGGATTATAAGAAAGCCGTCAAGAAGCACGTCCACCGCGACTTCCCGCAGGACGCCAACGAACAGTTGGTGATGGCGCGCGATGCCGTATTCCGGTCCTGGCAGAACGATCGCGCCAAGCACTATCGCCGCATCAATAATATCGATGACATGCTCGGCACGGCCGTCAATGTGCAGGCCATGGTCTTCGGCAACCTCGGCGAAACCAGCGGCACCGGCGTCGGATTCACGCGCAACCCGGCCAATGGAACCAAAGAGTTCTACGGAGAATTCCTCCTAAACGCCCAGGGCGAGGACGTTGTTTCGGGCGTGCGTACTCCGGTTCCCATCCTCGAACTCGAAAAGATCATGCCCGATGTCTACAACCAGCTCCGCGACATCACCACGCGGCTGGAAAGACATTACAAAGACATGCAGGATTTTGAGTTCACGATCCAGGACCGTAAGCTCTACATGCTGCAAACCCGTAACGGCAAGCGCACCGGACTGGCCGCCGTTCGGGTCGCGTTGCAGATGGTGGACGAAGGCCTCATTACGAAGGAAGAAGCCATCTTCCGCGTCGATCCCAATCAGTTGTATGACTTCCTGGTTCCACGCCTCGACGAAAAGGGCAGCAAGGTTGAGGTGCTCGCGAAAGGGTTGCCTGCTTCTCCGGGCGCGGCGGTTGGACAGATTGTCTTTTCCGCCGACGAGGCCGTCGAAAAGGCGGGACACGAAAGAAATGTTCCCGTCATTCTGGTGCGCGGCGAAACCACGCCGGAAGATATCCACGGCATGGAAGTCGCCAAGGGCATTCTCACCTCGCGCGGTGGCATGACCAGCCACGCTGCGGTGGTCACGCGCGGCATGGGCAAGTGCTGTGTGGCGGGCGCCGGCGATGTTGACGTCGATGAAAAGGCGCGCGAAATGCGCGTCAAGGGCCAAGTCTTCAAAGCCGGCGACTGGATCTCGCTCGACGGCACCACCGGCCGCGTCATCAAAGGCAAGCTGAACACGCTCGATCCCTCCCCTGACGATCCCGAACTGCAGAAATTCATGGACTGGGCCGACCCCTACCGCACGATCAAAGTACGCGCCAATGCGGACATTGGTCGCGATGCGATTCAAGCGCGCGCTTTTGGTGCCGAAGGCATCGGCCTCTGCCGAACCGAGCACATGTTCTTCGGTGAAAAGAAAATTCCTTACATGCGGGCGATGATTCTGGCCGACAACGAAAAAGATCGCCGCACGGCGCTCAAGAAATTACTGCCCATGCAGCGCAAGGATTTCGATGAAGTCTTCCGCGCGATGGACGGATACCCAGTCACCATTCGTACCCTCGATCCGCCGCTGCATGAATTCCTGCCGTCCCGGGAAGAGCTGATGGTGAATATCGCAACTCTTCCGTACGCAGACGCAAAGCAGAAAAAGTCGCTGGTGGACAGATACGGAGACTATGGAGTCAAAGCCGCGGGCGACTTGAAGAAGGTTTTACCGGTGCTCCTGAGCCGCGTCGAACAGTTACATGAAGTCAACCCCATGCTCGGGCATCGCGGCTGCCGGCTCGGCATCACCTATCCCGAGATTACCGAAATGCAGGCGCGGGCCATTTTTGAAGCCGCTGTGGCCGTCGCCAAGGACGGCGTCAAGGTTTATCCCGAAGTGATGATCCCGCTCACCGCCACCCTGAATGAAATGGCGAACCAGGCAGCGATTGTGAACCGGGTTGCGAAGGAAGTGTTCAAAGAAAAAGGACGCACCGTAGAGTACCTGGTCGGCACGATGATAGAGCTGCCGCGCGCCGCCCTGATCGCCGATGAGATCGCCAAAGAAGCGGAGTTCTTCTCCTTCGGCACCAACGATCTCACCCAGACCACTTGGGGCTTCTCGCGTGACGACGTTAACAAAATCCTGCCCACCTATCTCGCGTATGGAATCATCAAGCAGGATCCGTTTGCCGTCCTCGATCGCGAAGGAGTAGGTCAGTTGGTCAAGATGGCAACCGAACGGGGACGCAAGACGCGTCCGAATCTGAAGGTTGGAATCTGCGGCGAGCACGGCGGCGAACCATCGTCGGTCGAGTTCTGCTACCAGACCGGCCTCAACTACGTGTCCTGTTCGCCGTTCCGCGTACTGACGGCGCGACTGGCGGCGGCGCAGGCTGCAGCCAGCGAAAAGCTGCAGATCGACGCTGGACGAACAAAATAGGTACTTGCGTGGCGAGGCTTGTGTGGGGACGGCGCCCTCGCCCGTCCAAGCCGAGCCCAGCTCGGCTACTGCTTGCGTTGCACAGCTCTGGATTCCCAATGCCTTGCAATGGGCATCGAGGCCAAAACATCCAGCTTCGATGCCCCTTACTGCACTCGCTGCAGCCGGTTAATCAGCTTCTGCGCCAGATTCTCCTCGGATTCAGACCACAGCAGCCGCCCCGTTGCCCCTGCATTCTTCTCCACCTTCGCGGTAAACTCCACCAGTTTGTGGACGTTGCTGCGAACGTTCCGCTCCGCCTCGCCCGTTAACTCGACTTCTTCGTGCAGAAACGACGAGTCCAAACCGAAATCAATTTGAATGTGCCCGGTTTCTTCCGCTGCCCGCTCTTCAAATTCCATCCCGTGCGCGGTCAGGCGTACCAGCGACGGCTCCAGCACCCATTTCTCCGCGCCCTCCGGAGGAGTCCACAAATCCCAATAGGCCTCGAAAATATAGGCGTAGTCGTCGTGGAGAAATTCCGCGACTTCTGCCACGGCTTCTTCCGGCGCAACCCCAGGACGGTAGCGACGCTCCAGAATGGTTGGCTCACTCCATGAGACCGGCTGGATCGCCGAGTAGGTCACCCCGTCCCGTGCAGCGGAAAACGGAATTTGCCGGAGCACACTGACCGTGCGTGGCAGAATCTCTGCTTCATCGAAGCTGGGGAACCACAGACTCAAATAAAGCGAATCGGCCATAGACGTACTCTAGATGCATTCTAAATCGAAGGCGTTCGCTTCGATGCGCGAAGTTTGCGCGCGCATCCGGTCGGTGAGAGCACCTGGTTTTGACGCAGGAAAAGTGCCCTGTTACTATGAACTTCGGCGGCACACAACCATCTCACCCAGAAACGTCCCCGTCGTCTAGCCTGGCCTAGGACATCGCCCTTTCACGGCGGTAACGCGGGTTCAAATCCCGCCGGGGACGCCAGCAAAATAAGTTAGGCGCGAAGGGAAAAAAGCCCGGTTGTCGTTATTCACGAGGGTGGGGTTAAGCTTCGTACGCTCTCGACACGCGACTGCTGGTGAAGAAGGAAATAAGGAAACAAGTGCATGAACGACCGGATTCGGTTCATCTTCCATGAGGGGAAACAGATACTTCTAGTCGACCTGTCACATTGTTCGGCTGCGGAGGTCGCAAAGATTTTGCGAGAACTTCCCGAGATTGTGACCACCCGTGCGCGCGGTTCAGTCTTGATATTTTCCGATTTCACGGCAGCATCCTTTGACGCGGAAGCCATACGGGTCATGAAAGAAACCGCAGTCTTTGACAAACCTTATATCAAGAAAACCGCATGGGTAGGCGCAGAGAGCTTTCCTCAGGAGTTCGCTGAGAGCTTGGGTAGCTTCTCTCGTCGCGAATTCCCCACTTTCAAGAGCCCCGAGGAAGCTCTGGCATGGTTGGTGAAGGACTGATTAGCCCCTGGTCTCCCTCCCTCTGACCGCATTCAGCATTTTCAATCCGGGCCATTACGTGATAACTGATTTAGGATGGTCGCTTGATCTATGCCCCGATTCCAGCCACTCTCGTCGCACTCTCGTCGCACCCCTCGCACTAACGAACGATGAACCTGAAGGTCTCAGTCCGTATATCTGCAGCACCGCTATCGCTTGTGATCCTGGCGGCGCTCTCGCTGCCGAGCGCGGCGCAGGGCGGACCGCCCTTCATCACCGACGATCCCGGCACTCCCGGCGACGGCAACTGGGAGATCAACGCCGCCCTCTACACCGAGCGCCATCCCACCGAGCGCATTTACAACGCCCCCATCCTGGACATCAACTACGGCCTCGGTCCCCGTATCCAGCTCAAGTACCAGGTGCCGTACCTTGTGGTTGGGGACGACGGCGGCCCGACTCGCAGCGGCTTGGGCAAGTCTCTGGCGGGCGTGAAATGGCGCTTCTACGATAACGATGAGAAGGGGCTCCAGATCTCGACCTATCCCCAGCTTGAGTTCAACAATCCCACGTCCTCGCTGGAGCGTGGACTCGTGGACTACGGCACCAGGTTCTTTCTTCCCATCGAGGTGACCAAGAAGGTCGGGCCGGTCGAGATCAATCCTGAAGCCGGCTATTGGTTTGCCAGCAGCAAGGGCGCAGCCTGGGCCACTGGTGTGGTGGTGGCTCGGCAGGTCAGCAAGCGGCTGGAGCTGGATGGCGAGTTGTACGCCACCGCCAACACCAACGGTTCCAACCATTGGAACACCTTTGATGGTGGAGGCCGCTACCAGCTGGGAGAGCACTTCGTGCTGCTGTTCACGGCCGGACGCAGCTTCCGCGGACCAACGAGCGACCAGCCGCAATTTTTCGGCTACTTGGGAATGCAGTTCCTGTTTTCCACGAAGCACAAGAGAGGAAGCCCGCCTGAGGCCGTCCCGTAAACGCGCGCTGCATTCAGTCTGTGGCTTCGCGAGCAACCGCCAATTCCTTCTTCTCGCGTGCACGGAACTCTCCGCTCTGCTGCATTAACTTGGTGACTACGCCGGTCCATCCGGTTTGGTGGCTGGCTCCGATTCCGGCTCCTGAGTCACCGTGGAAGTACTCGTGAAAGAGCACCAAGTCGCGCCAGTGTGGATCAGTCTGGAACTTTTCCAGATTCCCAAACACCGGGCGGCGGCTCGATCCATCGCGCAGAAATATGCTGGTCATGCGCCGTGACAGTTCCCCGGCAACCTCCCAAAGGGTCATCAGCTTTCCCGATCCGGTTGGAAACTCGACCTTGAAGTCGTTGCCCAGGTAGTAATGGAACTTCTGCAGCGACTCCACCAGCAAGTAGTTACATGGGAACCAGATTGGTCCGCGCCAGTTGGAGTTGCCGCCGAACAGCCCCGTCGAAGACTCACCCGGTTCATAGTCGACGCGGTGCTCCATGCCCTGCACAGAAAGTTTGTAGGGATGGTCGCGGTGGAATTGTGACAGCGCCCGAATGCCGTACGGCGAAAGAAACTCGCGCTCGTCCAACATAAACTTCAGAATGCTGCGGAGTTTCTCCGGGTCCGCGATCGCAAGCAATCGGCGCTCCTCCATACCCTGGGTTCGCATGCAGGCCACGCTCGCGGTCAGATCGGGACGGTTGTCGATAAACCATTCCAGGCGCCGCTTGAAATCGGGGAACTTGTCGAGAACTTCCGGTTCCAGCGTTTCCACCGCGAACAGCGGGATCAATCCCACCATGGAGCGGATCTTGATGGGGAATTGCCCCCCGTCGGGCAGCCTGAGCACATCGTAGAAGAAACCGTCTTCCTCGTTCCACAGCCCCACGCCGTCGTCGCCGCGGTGGCTCATGGCATTCGCGATGTAGATAAAGTGTTCCCAGAACTTGCTGGCCACGTCCTCGTAGCTGGGCTCTTCGACCGCCAGTGCCAGAGCGATCGCCAACAGGTTCAGCGTGTACATGGCCATCCAACTGGTGCCGTCGGATTGCTCGATGAATCCGCCCGTGGGCAGCGGCGCGCTGCGATCGAACACGCCGATGTTGTCCAGGCCGAGGAAGCCGCCCTGAAAAATGTTCATCCCGTCCTGGTCCTTGCGGTTCACCCACCAGGTGAAATTCAGCAAAAGCTTGTGGAAGATACGCTCCAGAAACGCGCGGTCGCCCTTGCCCTTGCGCTTTTTATCGATTTTGTACACGCGCCACGCCGCCCAGGCATGCACCGGAGGATTGACCTCGCTAAACCCCCATTCATAGGCTGGAATCTGCCCGTTGGGGTGCATGTACCATTCGCGCAGCATCAAGGTGAGCTGCTCTTTGGCGAAATCCGAATCGACAAGCGCCAGAGGGATGCAGTGAAATGCCAGATCCCAAGCCGCATACCACGGGTATTCCCACTTGTCAGGCATGGAGATCACGTCCGCGTTATACAGATGAGTCCACTCGTGGTTGCGGCCCTTGCGTCGTTCGCGAGGCGGAGGCGGATTGCCCGGGTCGCCTTCAAGCCAGTCTTTGATTATGTAGTGATAAAACTGCTTGGACCACAACATGCCGGCAAAACCCTGGCGCATGACATTCTGCGCGTCTGCCGAAAGGTCTTGCGGAATCAATGTGGCATAAAACTCGTCGGCTTCGCTTTGACGCAACGCGAACGTCTCGTTGAAGCCGGCAAAGGCATTCTTGTCTTTGAAGTCGGAGTCGGCCAGGCGCAAGCGGACAACGGCCGTCTCGCCCGCGCCGACCGTGAGCTTGTAGTGAGCCGCTGCCTTCGTGCCCGTGTGCTTGGGATTTACCGCTTCATGGGCGCCGTGCACGATGTAGTCGTTAACGCTGTCCTTCACGTAAGGTGTGCGGTTTGCAAGTCCAAACAACCGTTGCGCATTGGTCTCGTTCTCCGTGAACAGCAATTCGGGCGCGCCCTCACAATGCAGCCAGCGGTTGCCGGGTTGATTGTGATTCAGCTCAATCACCGGGTTGGGTGCGGGACTTGCCTCATGCAACTCCGGACGGCGCCTTGAGTATCCCCACGACCACGTGTTGCGGAACCATACCGTCGGCAGCACACGAAGATTGGCCGCCTCCGGGCCGCGGTTCGCCACTGTGATCTTGATCAGGATGTCCTCGATGTCCGCCTTGGCGTACTCGACGAACACGTCGAAGTAGCGATCGTCGTTGAACACGCCGGTGTCGAGCAGTTCGTACTCCGGCTGGTTCTTGCCACGCCGCCGGTTCTCTTCCACCAGATGATCGTAAGGGAACTCCGCCTGCGGATACTTGTAGAGGTACTTCATGTAGGTGTGCGTAGGCGTCGAGTCGAGGTAGAAGTAGTATTCCTTCACATCCTCGCCGTGATTCCCCTCTTTGCCGGTTAAACCGAAAATCCGTTCTTTCAGAATGGGGTCGCGCTCGTTCCAAAGGGCCAAGGCGAAGCAGATCATTTGCCGGCGGTCGCAGATGCCGGCGAGCCCGTCTTCGTTCCAGCGGTAGGCGCGGGATCGGGCGTGGTCATGCGGCAGATATTCCCATGCGTCGCCAAAGCGGCTGTAGTCCTCGCGCACCGTGCCCCAGGCGCGCTCACTGAGATAGGGGCCCCAGCGTTTCCAGTGCTTCCTGCGCGTTCCAGATTCTGATAGCCGGATTTCTTCCTGCGTCATGAGAACTCTCTGCCTTATGCTACTTCTCTTCGGCTCCGATTGCCTGGCCGTTAGGACGTACCACACGAACCTTGGTTGAATCCCGTTCACCGTCCAGCCGCGCAGCGGCAACACAAGAAAGCCCGGCACGAAGTGCCGGGAAGGCAATGCCGAACAAACCAGAGTCCCGCCAGGGACGACACCGCTTGCTGACTACTGAATCGCGTTTCCGTACGTCGGGACTCCTTGCTGCACCATGAAAAGCAGTGTCTGTCCGCGGGACGACCAGTCGCTTTGCGGATACTTGGAGATTAACTGCTGAGCCAGAGCGATGGCCAGGCTCTTCGATTGCTCGGACTTCTTGGGCTGTTCTTCAGTCTTATAAATCTCGATCAGCGCGGCGCGGCGAGAGGCGGCGTTGTACAGCGCCTCCGGAGCGGCGGGAGATTCGGGGTGATCTTTTACATACTTTTCGTAGATGTCGGCTTCCTTGTCGGGGCACTTGGAAGAGCCCTGCCAGTCGCCGCAGAGTTTGTTGTCGATGAGGTGGAAGGCGGCGAGTTGGGCCCACTTGGTGTCCGGAAACTTTTTCATCACCTGCTTCATGGACTCTTCGTCGATGCCTTGGCGAAGGTAGGATTCCTTCTCACGCGCCGAGGGGCGGGATTGCATGTCCGATTTGTCGATCTGCCATCGAATATCGGCGGCACGGTAGAGGGCTTCGCCGGCCAGCGGAGCGGCCGGAAAGATATCATACACGCGGCGATAGAGGCGCAAGGCGTCCTGAGCTGCGCCGCGGCGTCCGTGGCGGCGGCTGGCTTCTTCTTCAGAATCTACGGCAGCGCCGAACAGGATGCGGTCGCCGTTCGGAGTCGACGCCCAGACGACGCCGGTGTCGAGCACCCAGCCGCTGATGGTCTTGCCCCGGTCCTCGTCCTCCAGAACGAAAGCCGGGTCGGGAGCCAGCGAAGAGCCGAGCAGTGCTTCGACATGCAACCACTCGTGGCTCTTGTCGAGGAGAATCAGCTCCCGTCCGCGCTCTGCCTGGGCGAGCTTGTTGGAAGTCGTGTCGGGAGACAAATAAATGACGGCTTCGCGCACCAGCGTGCCGCGATCGGCGGCCAGCAGCCGAGAGTTGCACAGCACGATCAGGACGATCAAATACAAAATCTTCGTAATCGGTTTCACGGCAGTGTTGGTCTCTGGTTCGAGGGTAGCACGTTAATTAAGATGCGCGGAATGGCTGTGCGGTGGAGAGACGCACGCCTCGCCCGTCCAGCCGGGCAGGCCACACTGCTGAAGAGTTGTGCCCCCTGAAAGCTTGCGATCTGTGTTTTGCCGAAGACTGTTCCTGCTCTTCTAGCGCCGCCTCGGTGGATTTCAATCTGAGCCATCCGACTTTGATTGCTGTTGACAAGCATACAACCGGTACTGTACACGGTTGAGTTTCTTCCACGCTGCAACTCCGCGTGGAGATCGTCATGCCCGGAAAACAGAACTCGAAGCGCGCGAAAGGCCAGCCATGACGGCTGGCACCCCGCAGATCAGCATTCGCGACCTCCAGAACATCGACGACCTCAGCCAGTTGAAAGCGGTGGAGAAGGAAGTCTGGGGCATGGCGGAAGATGACACCTTGCCCCTGACGCTCGCCATTGCCTTGAAAGCCGCGGGCAACATTTTCGTCGGAGCCTTTGACGCAACGAAAGATAGAAATAAAGACAAGCTGGTCGGGTTCGCCTTCGGCTTCCTCGGCCGCGAGCACGGACAGACGATAATCCACTCGCACCTGCTGGCGGTGCTCGATAAGTACCGGCATCTGGATCTGGGGTCGCGGTTGAAGCAGGCGCAGCGCGAGCGGGCCATGTCCGTGGGCATTCGTGAGATGACCTGGACCTACGACCCGCTGCAAAGTCGAAACGCCCACTTTAATTTTTCCAAACTGGGCGTCGTTTCCGATACTTATAAGACGGATTTCTACGGGCCGGAAACTTCCAGCATGCTGCATCGGAACGGAACGGACCGGTTATGGGTGCGGTGGATGTTGAATTCGCGACGGGTGCGGGACCGGCTGGCGGGTAAGAGTACGAATGCACGCGCGGAAACCCTCGATGCCATGAGACTCCTGGCCCCGCTGGTGCGTTTCGATCCCAGCGGAAAACCGGGACGGGCCGATCTGGCGGAATCGCTAGCCCGGCAGCGCGTCAGCATTGAAATCCCAGGTGACATTCTGGAGGTCGAGCGTACCGACATGGGATTGGCGCGAGAGTGGCGCGACGCGACCCGGTGGGCGTTCCGCGAAACCCTGAGAGCGGGATTCTTTGTCGCCGAATTCTGCCGTTCGATTCGCGGACAGCAGGGTCCAGGAGCCTATTTGCTGCAGCGCGGAACCGTGAGCGAGCTTACTCCCGAAGGATAAAAGATAAAAGATAAAAAATGAGGTGTGAGACGCGGCCAGCCCCGTCTCGGCGGGAAAGCAGCTAAGGCGTGGCTGAGAGTGAGCGCGACTCGACCGATTGACGCTGTGCGCGCATTTGCTCCAGAAAGGTTTCGACCGGTACCTGAAAATTGTGCCGGAACAGGTCGACGAGTGCGTCTTTGGTTCCGGAGGCTTCTTTCGTGGACGCCTCGGCCTTAGCCGGATGATCATCCGGAGAGGATCGTTCGAGTTCCTCGGGATCAACTTGAAGTTCGGGAGTAGCTCCCTTAGCGCGCAGAGCCGTGATCAAGTGCTTCGCCTGCTCGCGTTGCTCGGCGCTCTTCTGGAGGAACTCTACCCCCATTCCGAATTCGGGATGCGCCACCAGTACGAATCCTTTGCCGCGTACCTCGAGGTCGGCGGTCTTGATCGAAAGGATGACACGTGTTCCCCTCGGGAAGGGCGAGTTTGTCGTGAGATAGCAGCCCCCTTGGCTCAGGTCGGTAACCTGGCAAATCACCGGCGGGTCATCCTCCTCAGGCTCAGGAACCTGTTTGCTTAACCACTGGCGAAGCAGGTTGCGCTGCTCGTCGCTGGCATCCTTGAAGCGGACACCCGCCTGATCGTCGTTGCCTCCCCACGCCAGTTCTCCATAGATTTCGAGCACCTGGTTCATGCCCGGCAATTCGAGCGAGAAGCGGAGCGGGCTCTCTTTGGCGACGCGGCCGGAAAACTGAATCGCCATGCCGCCTTCGCAAAGGTCAAGCGTCTTGGCTTTGTAGCGGCCGGACCCGTAACACGTCACCGGAACTTCGACCGGGATGCGCATCTGCATCCGCCGTTCCCGCTTCATCAGGGCTCGAACCGCACGAAAGCTGGCTTTGGCGCGCTCCGCCGCGAAGGGTTTGTGGAGCACGAAATGGGCCCCCATTTCGAAACCGCCCTTCAGTCCGACCGGGGTTTCCACAAGCACGATCGCGAGGGCTCGCTTGTTGGCCGGAGCGGCTTTGGCTGCCCGCAGCACGCTGCCGGCTTCCTCCATATTCGTCACATCTACGATGATGGTTTCGAAACGCTGGCGGGTGATCTGGCGGATGGCATCGTCCGCAGTGGAGCTATGTTTGACCTCGATTTCCAGATCGCCGAGGACACGGCGCAGGATGCGCACCGTCTTTTCGTCGGGGCTCAGGAGTAAAGCCTTTAAGTTCATGCCTCAAATCACGCTTCAGATAAGCTTCGTGCGCCGTCGCGGCTTTGCCGAGGCGGAGACTGATGCTGATGGATGTTTGTAAACTGCCTGGCGCTTTGGTGGGACGTGATCGTCAGCGGCCACCAGTGAGCGATCGCAGTTCATCCTCTGTTCGCACTGTAAGTCTATGAGATTCCGTGGTCAACGACATGGCGCAATCTCAGGGTTACTGTGGTCACCTTTGCCCGCTTCGGGCGCTTTTCCCGAACCGTGCCCCGTGGCTATTCTTATCGACCGGTATCCCGGATTCACTAGAGCCAGAATCACCAGACCGGAAGAGTCTCCAGACCGAGGTTCACTAGGGAGGTTCCCCCGAGCCTAAAAAGACCCGGTTGTTTTCCTATGCAAACCGCAAGTAGCTGCACCCAAAGGGGATATGAAAAGGGTAGTGACCGAGTCAACTTTTCTATTGACTTACATAGAAAAACCTATTATTATCAATAGCTTCCATAGAGGCCGAGGGGTTGGAATCTGTGGCATCAGTTTTCCTTTTTTGCGGGTGAATCCCCTAAGCCCCTCGTGGAATCAAAGAATATAGCGACCTCAGAAGAAGAAGTCCTTATTCCACTAGAGGGTATACTTTTCATGGCCAAGCGACGCGGAAACCCCAACTGGGGCAAGCCCGAACCTATCGGTCCGGTCATCCCTACGGTTACGGAATTCGAGCAGGTTGTGCACGAATATAAGCTCTCCCCCGACCAGTATTTGCGGTCTACACGGTTGCGCGAATGGGCACGCCGGAACAAGAATTCCAAGTACATCCCCGAACCATTGCTCGAGGCTTGGGGTTTTGAAATCGAATCCACCCTTTAATGGTTTTACTGGACAGGTTTTACTGACAGGGTCGCCGCTGGCGACCCTTTCGTATTTTGGGGTATTGGCGAGGAGCGCGAGTCCGGATATGCTGGCAGGCATGAAGTTTGGCGCCGCCGAACCCGCTGGGTCCGAACTCGTCGGCCTGGTCGTGGCCGTAAGTTTCGCCGCCGGGCTCAACGTCTATGCCACGGTGGCCACACTCGGATTGCTGGCCCACGCCGGCCTGCTCGATTTGCCATCCGGTCTGCATCTGCTTGCCAGTTGGTGGGTGATTGCGGCCTCCGGCGTGCTTTTTTCGATTGAGTTCTTCGCAGACAAGATCCCGGCATTCGATTTGTTCTGGAATGCCCTGCATACCTTTGTCCGAGTCCCCGCGGCGGCCTTGATCGCCTACGGCGCGACCTCGCAGCTTTCGCCGGAAAAGCAGTTGCTGGCGGCGCTGGCCGGCGGGGCAATCGCCTTGGCGTCGCATGGAGGTAAGACGGCGGCGCGCGTAGCCGTGACCCCTTCACCGGAGCCGGTTTCAAATTTGGCGCTCAGCGCCGGAGAAGACACGCTCGCTGTATTCTTGACTTGGCTAGCCACCCAGCACCCAATTGCGGCCGCCCTGATCGTTGCTGCCTTTCTGGCCGCGATCATGGTCGTGGTGCGATGGGTGTTCCGGGCGATGACGCGGGCTATGAAGAACCTGTTTCACGGTCCGGATAGCCAACGTGGCCAGAACGAACTGGGGCCGTCGAAACCTAGGGATTTGAACGCTGCGTGTGACCACAGCCTCCTATGACTCCTAATTCACCCTTTACCGACGTCCCCACCGCGATCGAAGAGATCCGCGTCGGCCGCATGATCGTCGTGGTTGACGACGAGGATCGCGAGAACGAAGGCGATCTCACCCTCGCCGCGGAAAAGGTCACTCCCGAAGCCATTAACTTCATGGCCAAGTACGGACGCGGCCTCGTTTGCCTGGCCATGACCGAAGAACGGCTCGAACACCTGCGCATCGGTCCCATGACCAGCGAGAACACCTCGCAATACGGGACCGCTTTCTGCGAGGCGATTGACGCGCGCGACGGCGTGACCACGGGAATCTCGGCGCATGATCGTGCGCATACCATCAAAGTAGCAATCGATCCGGCGACGCGGCCATCGGATCTGGCGCGCCCCGGCCACATGTTCCCACTGCGAGCGCGCAAGGGCGGAGTGCTGGTGCGCGCCGGCCAGACCGAAGCATCTGTCGATCTGGCCAGGCTCGCCGGCATGATTCCGGCCGGGATCATCTGCGAAATCATGAAAGACGACGGCACCATGGCTCGTGTGCCCGACCTGATCGGGTTCTGCCGCACCCATGAAATGAAAATGCTCACGGTGGCGGAGTTGATCCGCTACCGGATGCAGCATGAGCGCTACGTGCATCGTGTGGGCGAGGCGATGGTCGAGACCAAACACGGAGAATTCCGCCTCATCGCCTACGAGAGCGAAGTGGACGGAGGCGACTCGCACATGGCTCTAATCCGGGGCGATATCAGCGATTCGTCCGAGCCGGTCCTGGTCCGCATGCACGCGCACTGCCTGCTGGGCGACGTTTTCGGAGCCACCGGGTGCGACTGCAATCAGACGCTGGAGGCTTCGCTGCGAATGATTGCCGAGGAGGATCGCGGTGCATTGATTTACCTCCACCAGACCTCCAAAGGCTTCTCGGCAGAAAAAATCGGCGACCAGGCGTTTCTCACGTTTCATCGCGAACGGCGTCTACCATCGCTTCCCGAAAGCGAGCGCAAGACGCATCGCGAAATAGGATTGGGAGCTCAAATCCTCTCAGACCTGAACCTAAAGCGAATCAGACTCTTGACGAATCACCCCAGAAGGGTAGCCGCGCTGGAAGGATTCGATATCGAGATAGTAGAGCAGGTCGCAGTAAAGTTCTCCGTTCCGAAAGCCCATTTGTAGTTGCTCGTGTGGTGACGGGGCTCCGCCCCGTCCAAGCCGAGCGCAGCTCGGCAGTCGCCTGTGGTCACAACAACTCTGGATTCGCTATCCGGGTCGATGCCTCGGTCGCTATCTGGGGTCGATACACCGGGTTCGTATCAGGGCATCGCTTTAGCGATACCAAAAGCTCTCCGAAATCCGATGCCCCTTTAGGTGCTGGACTGACAACATTGCCAGCAGCCAGAGAAACGGCAAGCCGTGCCTCTACCACTAAAACGGCTTCCGCGGCGTGATCTCCTCATCCTTAATAAAAAACTGTGCCGAACATTGGCCGGAGCCGCAGATTGTGGGCAGCAGCCCCGCCATCTGCTTGCGAGTAATCAAGCCCAGCGTGCCGCATGAAGGGCAGGAAAGCACCGCCCAATAAGGATCTTCTCTCTCTCCTACTTCGCCCGCATTCTCCAGCACGAAAACGGTGCCAGGTTCCATCTGCTCGGGAATCCACTCGCTGATAATGCTCAATTCACCGATCATCATGCCTCCCCCCGCTCTCCGTTTACGCTCTTCATTACGTCCACTGAGTTACATCCACTGACTCACGCCCTCCGAGCCCGGCGCAAAGGCCGCGCTCGTTCCGAAACCGCCATCTTCTTGCGCGACTGAATCTCCGCTCGAACCCGGCGCACCTCGTCGCTCAGGCATATATCGAACATCGGCTGCCGGGCGTTCTTTAACAGGTCCACGACCTGTCGTGCCGAAGTGCGCAGATAAAGATGAGTGCCATCAGTAAGCAGGTGATACTCCGAAGACGCGCTGACCGTAGCGGCTAGGCTGGTGCCAAATTCCTGCTGCAGGAAGCTGATCACTTTGCGCATGCGCTGCAGGGAGAAACCGCGCCAGCGCAGCTGGCAGATGACCGCCACGGTAACCAGTTCGTCCCAACTGTAGATGCGGCGGTGTCCCCTGCGACCCGGCGCTACGATGCCCCGTTCGTCCCACCATTGCAGCTGACGGGCGGTAATTCCGGTCAGCGCGATCACGTCCTTGGATGTGAACTGTCGTTGCATCCTGAGCATGTTCTGTTTCAAACAAGAAAATAGAGAAATGTTTGAAACATTCTAGGGCGCACCGCCAGAAATCAAGCAAGGTTTCGCGCTTCGCTGTGTTGACTACGCAGGTACGTCGCGCAAACATAGGGACGGCCGCCCCGGCTGTCCAGCCGAGCGAATCTCGGCGAGCGCTCGAAGGCCGTCCGTTTGTATGTAACCGCTTCAGGCATTAACATAAGTGACAACGAAAACTTTTCCCGGGGCCATTGAATTCATGATCCAGTTCATGTTGCAAAGACTGCATGTGCGCGTCGCCATGCTCGCGTGTTTTTTCCTGTTATCGGTCACCCTGACTTTTTCCCAACAAAAGGAACGGAATCGCAAGTTGGATGCCGCGCAAAAAGATGCGAGCGTCGCCTCCCAGCCGTCGGCGAAAGACGATAAAGACGACAAGAACGACAAAAACGAAGACCCGCTGTTCCGGGGAATGAAGTACCGTTCAATCGGTCCTTTTCGAGGTGGTCGCTCGCTTACCGCGGCTGGAATTCCCGGCGACCCGACCACCTACTACTTCGGTGCGACCGGCGGCGGCGTCTGGAAATCCACCGACGGCGCCAACACCTGGTCTGCGATTTTTGACAAAGATGGTGCGCCTTCAATCGGCAGTATCGCAGTCGCAGTATCCGATCCGAACGTCGTTTACGTCGGCACCGGCGAAGCTTGCATTCGAGGAAACATCTCGCAAGGTGACGGCGTCTGGAAGTCAGTGGACGCGGGAAAATCCTGGAAAAATGTCGGCCTCAAGGATTCGCGCGCGATTGGCAGAGTGATCGTGAATCCACGCAATCCCGATATCGTTTTTGTAGCCGCGCTCGGTCATCCGTTTGGTCCGAACACGGAACGCGGCGTTTTCCGCACCACCGATGGCGGCAAGACCTGGGACAAGGTTCTCTACAAAGACGAGAACACGGGAGCCATCGACGTAGCTTTCGATCCGCAGAATCCCAACATCCTATTTGCTTCGCTGTGGGAAGCTCGGCGGACCCCGTGGTCGCTCTCCAGCGGCGGCCTGGGCAGCGGCGTATATCGCTCGACCGACGGCGGCGCCACGTGGAAACGGCTGCAGGAGCAAGAGCACGGGCTTCCGAAGGGACCCTACGGGCGCATCGGACTGGCAGTGGCCGCGAATTCCGAGCGCGTGTACGTGCTAATCGAAGCGAAGGAAGGCGGCCTCTACCGCTCCGACGACGGCGGCGATACTTGGGATCTCGTAAACGGCAGCCACGGACTATTTCAGCGGCCGTGGTACTACATGCACGTGATCGCGGATCCGCAGGATGTCAATACGGTCTACGTGGCGGATGTGGAATTCTTCAAGTCCACCGACGGCGGGCGCAACTTCAATAAAGTGAAAGTTCCGCACGGCGACAATCACGGGCTGTGGATCGATCCAAAGGATACGAAGCGCATGATTGCCTCGAACGACGGTGGCGTTACCGTCAGCCTGGATGGCGGCAAGTCATGGACGCGCGAGGACAACCAGCCAACCGCGCAGTTCTATCACGTCATCACCGACACCCGTACGCCCTACTATGTGTACGGCTCGCAGCAGGATAACTCGACCGTGGCCATTGCCAGCCGCAGCGATGACGGCGCAATTGGCCGCGACAACTGGTACGAGGTCGGGGGCGGTGAAGCGGGATACATCGCGCCCAATCCAACCGACCCAAACATCGTGTATGCCGGAGACTATCAGGGCAACATCACGCGCTTCGACCGGCGCACAAACCAGGTCAAGAGCATTGCCGTATGGCCTGAACTCAGCGATGCACGCGGTGCGGCCGCACTCGATCACCGTTTTCAGTGGACGGCCCCGATCGTGGTATCTCCGCAAGACCCCAACACGATTTACTACGGAGGCGAGCGCATTTTCAAAACCACCGACGGTGGAACCCACTGGGAGGCGATCAGTGGCGACCTGACACGCAACGACAAATCAAAGCAACAGCCTTCGGGCGGACCGATCACGGTTGACGATACCGGTACCGAATATTACGACACCGTGTTTTCGATTGCTCCTTCGCCCCTGGCGAAAGGCCTGATCTGGGCGGGCACGGACGACGGCTTGATCCAGGTCACGCGCGATGAAGGGAAGAATTGGACCAACGTTACGCCCAAGGATCTTGCCGATTGGAGCCGCATCAGTTTGATCGAAGCGTCTCCGCATGACGCCGGTACTGCCTACGTCGCGGTCGATCGCCATCAGAATGACGATCTCGCGCCCTACATTTACAAGACGAGCGACTACGGAGCGACCTGGAGCCGTATCACAAACGGAATTCCCGAAGGGGTTTTTGTGCGAGCCGTGCGCGAAGACCCGAAGAAGAAAGGTTTGCTCTACGCCGGGACCGAGCGCGGCGTGTTTGTCTCCTTCGACGACGGCGCGCACTGGCGCTCGCTGCAAATCAACCTGCCGATCACGCCGGTCCACGACCTGGTCATCAAGAACGACGATTTGGTGCTGGCGACGCATGGACGTTCGTTCTGGATCCTCGATGATGTCTCGCCCCTGCGCCAGTTCGCCGATGCGGTTGCTGGTGAAGAGATGCATCTCTACAATCCCGCAACCGCATATCGCGTGCACACCGGCGACGCTCCGCCGCATTTGCCCTTTGACGGGAAGAATCCGCCCAACGGCGCCGTGATTTATTACTACTTGAAGCAAGCCCCGAAGCAGGAAGTGAAAATTGAAATTCTGGATGCAGCAGGCAGTGTCGTTCGCAAGTACTCGAGCAGTAAGAACGAACCGCTCGATGAACCGCTCGATCCCGACGACAAGAAGCCGGAGAAGCAGATCAAGCCGGAAGCCGGTCTGAATCGTTTCGTGTGGGATCTCCACTACGACGAAGCAAACCGCGTCCCAAACTATTTTCTGTGGGAATACAATGACGGCGCGAAAGGGCCGCTCGCGGTGCCGGGTAACTATCAGGTGCGCGTAACTGCGAATGGCAAGAGTGCAACCGCTCCGTTCGAAGTGAAGATTGATCCGCGAGTCGCCACTTCGCAGGTTGATCTGGAAAAACAATTCACGCTCGAGACGGACGTGCGCGAGCAGTTGAATCGCGTCTACGATGCGGTAAACCAGATACAAGATGTCCGCGAACAGTTGGACGGGCTCAAGAAGCGTCTGGTGCCGGGCGATTCGACGAAGCCGTTGTTCGATGGCGCAAGCGCCCTCGACGCAAAGCTGATTGCAGTTCGCGATCCGCTGATTAATTTCAAGATCAGCGCCAGCGAAGATTCCCTAGCCTACGCCCCGGGGATTGACGCGAAGCTGGCATTTCTTGCCATGGGCGTGGCTGGCTTCGCCGACTCGGCTCCGACCGCGGCCCAGTACCAGGAATTCGACAAGCTGAAAACGCAGACCGACCAATTACTGGCGCGCTGGGATCAGGTTCGGAATGCGGATATCATCAGCTTTCAGAAATTAGCCGCTGAACAAAACGTCCATTCGATCTACGTTCCCGACGTGAAAAGTGAGCGAGTTCAGGGCGGCGGCGAAGAATGAGGAAAGTGTGGAAGCGGGGCTTCGCCCCGCTTGGACGGGGCAAAACCCCGTCCCCACACAATAATAATTAGATGAACATCTCGTCTTGCGGCACGCCCCCGCCGTTTTTCGGATGGCGCCGTCTCTGGCCGAGGAAGACTTCGACTCCGGTGCTGATCGCGGCCATCAGTCCGTTGACCTGACGCAGCGGAGAGATCACAGTCTTGTGGACAGCATCGCTCGTCTCTTCGACCCTGTCCATGGTGCGATTCAGCAGTTCATCGGCGCGGATGACTTGCAGCCGCGTCCGGTCGAGCGCGTCGGTGAGCGTGGCATCGATGCGGCCAAGTTGATTGCGTACCAGGTTGCTCGACTCTGAGAGGTTGACGGTGATGACGTCGATCTTCGGGCGCAGTTCCACCAGCATGCTCTGCACCGTTTCCACTGTGGGCAGAGTCTTGGTCGCCACTTCCGTGGCGAGGGCTTCCATCTTGGCCGTGCTCTTGCGGACCGCGAGGTAAAGCCCCAGCAGAATTAACGTTTGCAACGCAACCGCGACGGCTGTCACCGCAATGAAAACTCTTAGGAGGTTGTCATCCATAGCTGCTCCTGCTGACGTTCCGCCGCTAGATATTCTTGGGTGGTTCGACCCCGGCCGCGGTCGTCTCGTTGTAAGCCTGGCGGCCGGCCTCGTAAGCGGAGCGGAACCGCTCCTTCTGCTGGTTGAGCACATCGCTGCCGCGATCCACCCAGTCACTCGCCTGTTCCCGTGCCCGGCGAGCGTGGTGACGCGCTCGCTCGCTGCTTTCCTGCGCCTTGGAACGAATTACGTCGCGCATTTCATCGCCGGAGCGCGGCGCGTACAACACGCCAACCACCGCTCCAACACCGAGCCCCGCCAAAAACCACAAGAAGCTGTTGCCGTCACGATCCGCCATAACCACCTCCTGAACAATCTCTTATACATCGGATGGTAGCACCCTGATATGTGAAACACAATTCACCGCGCCGCGGACGAGTTCAATGATGGAGGGACGGGCGTTTCGTGAGCCTGCCCTGAGCGAAGTCGAAAGGGTCAGCCGGGTGGGGACGCCCGGCTCTCCACCACCAGCTTCTCCGGCGGCACCAAAGAAACTCTTGTGCCGGGCGCGCCAAAGGCGGAGAATGAGGCGTTTTTCAGGAGGCGCTCTTTGTCCGACCGCAAATATCGGCAGCGCGGATACCAGGATTCCGGTGCTGGACCGAAAAAAGAATTTGAGAAGCCAGCGGCTCCGAAAAAAGAAAATACATTCGGGCCGCGGCCCATCAACATGCCGGGAACCCGGACTGTCTCCCGCTGCGCGGAATGCGGTGCGCTATTGCAGAATCTCGCGGATCCGGTCGGGCAATGTCCGAAATGCGGATTCGACCTGCACGCCTGCAAACAGTGCGAACACTTCGACCCGTCAAGCCGTTTCGAATGCAATCAGCCGATTCCCGCCCGAATCTCTCCCAAAGACAAACGCAACGACTGCTCGTTCTATTCCATCCGCGTAATGATCGAAAAAGAAACATCCAGCAAAGGCAGTCAACGTCCGAACGACGCGCGCGCGGCGTTCGATAATCTGTTCAAAGACTGAAGACAGCTCTCAGCTGTTAGTGGGAAACCGCCTTAACTGAGAGCTGACCCTACGGTTTCTGCGTTGGCCGCAGTAAAACTTCGCTGGCGAAGGATTGCGGGGCCTGCGTCACAAGCATGGCCACGACGTGCGCTACGTCCGAGGCTTGCAGCATCTTCTCGGCATTCATTCCGGGATGCGCGCTGAACTCGGTGTGCGTGGATCCTGGGCAGATGACCGAGACGCGAATGTTGTGGGCGCGCAACTCCTCGGCTACCGAGTAGGTCAATCCATTCAATCCCCACTTCGAGGCGGAGTAGGCGGCTCCGTTGGGCAGGGCGTTCTTGCCGGCGAGGGACGAGATGTTGATGATGTGTCCGTTACGAGCCTTGATCATGAGCGGCGCGAGGCTGCGGATGCAGTAGTACACGCCGCGCAGGTTCGTGTTCAGGATGCGGTCCCAATTGTCGGGCGCGAGTTGATGGAGAGGCCCTCCCACGCCGCCGATGCCGGCATTGTTGACGAGAATGTCGATGCGGTGGAAGGTGCGCTCGACGTGCTCGGCGAGCGCTTCGACGGAATGCAGATCGGTGACGTCACATTCGATCACCACACTCCGGCCGCCGCTATTCTGGATGGCGGCGGAGGTTTGTTCGAGGGCTTCGCGCGCGCGTCCGCAGAGGACGGTGTGCGCGCCGAGTTCGGCTAGCTTCAAGGCGATGGCCCGGCCAATGCCGCGTCCGGCGCCGGTGATGACTGCGATTTGACCGGCCAGCGGCGAGTTCGTCGCAGATGCGGTTTTCGTCAAAGCGTCTTCCTCCCAGAAGACAGTATTGTATTTTGCAATGCCGGTGTCGTGCATGTGTTGTGCATGTATTGTTCAGCGAGGGGGATCGGCTGAACAGGGCGCGTATACAGCGTGGCGCTTTTCCGCATCTAAGCCCGTAGGGGACTGGCAGAAGCGATGAAGCGAGCAAGCCGCTTGCCTTAGCGGGAGTACATCCTTATAATCCGCTCACCGGAATAATGTTAAGCTGCTGCATATTGGCAGGCGGCCCATAATTTTCGGAACCAGTCAGTTTGAGTGTCAGTGAAAGCACGGCCAGTGCAAGATTGGTTCATGGTGCGAGCCCGACACTAGGTTTGGATCGAATCGGGCAAGATGTCAACTCCAACTTCCCCGAAGAGTTAAGGAGCCACAGGAATGAAGAAGATTGTTCTCGCGATGTTGCTGGTAGCCGCAGTTACCGCCGTCGCTCAAACCGCGCCCGCCCCAGCAGCGCCAGCTCAACCAGCGCCCCAGAAAAAAGAGATCAAAGATCCGGCCGAGTATAACGCGTACGTGGGCGCCGTGCAGCAGACCGATGCCGCCGCCAAGGTTAGCGGCCTGGAAGCGTTTGTGACGCAGTATCCCAACAGCGTGATGAAGGAAGACGCGCTGGAGGCTTTGATGACCGCCTACCAGCAGATGCTCAGTCAGGCGAAGACGCCCGATCAGCAGATGCTTAATCAGACCAAGATGCTGGAGACGGCGCAGAAGGTCCTGCTGGTGAACCCGTGCAACCTCCGGGCATTGGCCGTGCTGGCCTTTACCAAGCAGGCGATGGCGACCGGCCCAAAAGCGCAACAGAATTTGACGGAGGCCGGCCAGGCCGGTGAAAAAGGCTTGCAATGTGCACCGACGGCGGCCAAGCCCGAGGGCACGACGCCGGCGGAGTGGGACAAGCTGAAATCGACGACCATGGGAATCTTCAACAACGCAGCCGGCATGAGCGCTTATGCTGCCAAGGATTACGCCAAGGCTGAGCAGTATCTCCACGCGGCCGTGGAAGCGGACCCGACCAACCTGACGGAGGTTTATTACCTGGCGCTCGCTGACCTGGCGCCGGGACCGAGTGAAAACGACGTAGATGGACTCTTCTTTATCGCTCGCGCTGCGGATCTGCAAACGGGCGCGGGCAAGGATAAGATCGCAGACTTCGGCAAGAAAAAATACGCCAAGTACCACGGCAGCGAAGAAGGGTGGAACGATGTACTGGCGCAGGCGGCCACCGCCACTAAGCCCCCGGACAATTTCGCGATCAAGAAGTACGTGCCGCCAACTCCCGCCGAGCAAGCGGCGGCGCTGATCAAGAGCAAGAAAGTTGAGGAGATGAGCTTCGCGGAATGGCAAATGGTTCTTTCCGAAGGCACGCCCGAAGATGCCGACAAGGTGTGGAGCGTTCTGAAGGGGAAGCCGTTGCAGATGGTCGCCCACGTAATTAGTATCGAACCGCCCAGCAAAATCGATGTTAAAGGCAAAAGTGTCGATGCCCCCACTAAGCTGAAGCTGGCCGGTAGTTCGGACGATATCGACGCCAAGCGTGCGGACATCGATCTGACCATGACGGCGGTGATTCCGGCGAAGGATATGCCGAAGGAGGATACGGACTTCCAGTTCCAGGGAACGCCGGCCTCCTACGTGCCGAAGCCATTCGTGATGACGATGGGCGATGGAGCCTTGCTGGTGGCAGCGAAGCCGAAGCCGAAGCCCACAGCCCACAAGAAGCCGGGACAGTGAAGCAAGGTCTCGGGTCTCAGGGAACCCCAGGCCTGGAAGGATATTTGAGAGGAAAGAACAAGGGCGGTTCCGATTGGGAACCGCCCTTGTTCTTTCTTGCCGCGAGCTAGCGAGCCTGTTTCTTGTCCAGGATGACGGGACGCGCGCTGCGGGGCGGGCGTTTGGCGCCGGCGCGCAACGGACGAACATCAATCTTGAGCTCCTGCATGGTTCGGCTGAGCGTGTTCCGGTGCATGCCCAATTGTCGAGCGGCTTTGCACTGATTGCCCCGGTTTTCTTCGAGCACGGTTATGATGAAGCGCTTCTTAAACTCACGAACCGCCTCCGAATAGAGGATGTTGCTTTTGTACATCTGAAGAATGAGTGCTTCCAATTGATCTTTCACCTGCTGCCTCGTTTCCGCACTTTCAGAACCTAGAATGTTTCAATGACAAATGACTACTTTGACGGCCGCGCCGATTGCGGCTGAATCTTGTCCACTTCGGAGTGCACCTGCCGCATGTAATCCAAGCCCTGGTAGAAGCGGTGTCGCAATTCGGACGGCGCGACCCAGATCGCTGCCCTTCCGCCTACCAGGAAATACGGAGCCAACTCCGAATCCGCCAGCCACTTCGCAGCGGGCGCAAACGCGGCCACGGCGGTGAGCACAATCGCCACCACCAGGACGCCCTTCAACAAACCCAGGACTGCGCCCAAAATCCGGTCAATCGCGCTCAGACCGGCTTTCTTCATTACCGAACGCACGATCCGTCCGGCAATGCCGGCGACGATCAGGACCGCGAAAAAAATGATAAGGAAAGCAGCGATCTCGCCTACCCACGGCGATTTCAAATGAGGCGCGAACCAGTCCGCCAGGCGATGATACTGCCAGGCAGCCAGCAAGTATCCCACAACCAAGCCAGCCAGTTTGAAGGCTTCATGGAAGAAGCCCTCAATGGCCGCCCCAGTCACGGAAAACACTAGAAATGCGATGATGATCCAGTCCGCAATGCTCATGGTTCAAGGACACCAGCGCACGCGGGCTAAATCTCCAACTCGCGTCCCGTCAACTGACGATACGCCTCGAGGTACTTTTCGCTCGTCCGCAGCGCAATTTCTTGGGGAAGGGCCGGCGCCGGCGGTTGTTTGTTCCAGCGAATTTCTTCGAGGTAATCCCGTACATACTGC
>Ga0074044_10000824_pt1 | contig 29030 bp, 27 predicted proteins | sample BogForMeECP23OM1_FD_94443 | JGI IMG/M metagenome (GOLD analysis project Ga0074044, IMG submission 94443) | Bog forest soil microbial communities from Calvert Island, British Columbia, Canada - Bog Forest MetaG ECP23OM1 | ecosystem: Environmental > Terrestrial > Soil > Wetlands ...
GAGGACCTCGATCTGCCGCTCGATCTCGTACTCCAGCGCCTGCTTGACGAAGCGGAACGAGTTGACGTTCTTGACCTCGGTTTTTGTGCCGAATTCTTTCTGCCCTCGAGGGCGCACGCTGATGTTGGCGTCGCAGCGCAGCGAACCTTCTTCCATGTTGCAATCGCTGACTCCGGTGTAGAGAATGATTTCCTTGAGCCGGGTGAGGTACTCGTAAGCCTCCTCGGGCGACCGCATGTCGGGTTCGCTGACAATCTCGGCCAGGGGCACGCCGGTCCGGTTCAGATCGATGGCGGTCTTGTGGGCAGCATCGGCGAAACCCTCGTGCAGACTCTTGCCCGCGTCTTCTTCGAGGTGCAGGCGGGTAATGCCGATTTTCTTCTTGCCGCCGTTGTCGTCGTTCGTATCAATCTCGATGAATCCGAACTCCGCCAGCGGCTTGTCATACTGCGAGATCTGGTAGCCCTTCGGCAAGTCAGGATAAAAATAGTTCTTCCGCGCAAAGATGGAAACTTCGTTGATGCGGCACTGCAAAGCCATCGCCGCCAGGGCCGCAAATTCCACGGCCTTGCGGTTCAACACCGGCAGGGCTCCGGGAAGTCCCAGACACACCGGGCATACATTCGTATTCGGCGGATCGCCAAACCGCGTCGAGCATGAGCAAAAGATTTTCGACGCGGTCAGCAACTGTACGTGAACTTCGAGTCCAATGACCGGCTCGTACTTCGCGACGCGGTCCTCGGAAAGGGCTGGAGTGGTCGCCATATCGGGAGATTATAGCTGGGCCAGCGGATTCATCATGCCGTCAGTACTGTAACTTTTGCGGCGCACTCAAGTATTTTTCCATCGGGATTTCGAAGTACATCAGCTCATTGCCTTGCGCGTCGCGCACTCCCATCAGGTAGAAGTTGGCGCCAGCCAGCGGATTCGAAATGTCAGTGACATCGAAAAACAGAAAACCGCGCGCCGTGGAGTGCGGTTCGACCGCCTTCGCGCCAAACTGAGCCTGCTCAATTTCGTCCCATGTTTTGCGGCTCACACCTCCTTTAACCTCTTTTCGCGGCAGCGGAATCGGCAACGGATTCGGCCGGTCACTCCGCGAAGGATGCGACAGCCTGCGCACCAGATCATCCGTGGTTGAGGGGTAAAGCTTGCTGCCATCTTTGGTATTCAACTGGGCCTTCATGCCGACGAGAGCGACGGGCTGATCGCCGTCATTCGTAATGACGAAGAAGACCGGCATGTAACCGGCGTTGCGGTAGTTGACGCTGAAGATCGAGGCTTTGTCTTCCATGTCATACGGATCGACTGCCACCACAACTTTTTCCATGGGGTGGTCGTCATGCGCCGGATAGGTGCGAGCGAGTTGCGCTGCGGGCATCGCAAACTCTTTCGCCGCAACCGCCAGGAGGCAGCAGAGCAATACGAAAATGCCGGCTACCGCCAGACGCACGGCGCGTGGCATGGTCGCGCGAGACGATAGTTGCCGAACTGCATTATGCATACGTGAATTATAGGATGCCGCAACCGGTTGTCGTGCTGTTCGTCGGATCGAAACAAATTCCGGTCCGCCATTTAGAATGAGACTTCCTTCATGTACACGCTCTACAGTGCGCTGCTCGCTGTTTTGCTGGTGCTGACGCTGCCCTACTGGCTGCTGCAGATGCTGCGGCACGGCAAGTATAGGGCGGGCCTGCGCCAGAGGTTCGGCGCCGTTCCGCCAGCTCTCGCTGGCCGCGGCCCGAAACCAGCAATCTGGGTTCATGCGGTCTCGGTGGGCGAGGTGGTGGCTTCGAGCGCGGTCGTCAAAGCGTTGCGACAGACATTCCCGTCCCATCGCGTTTTGATTTCGACTACCACCAGCACGGGACAGAAACTTGCCGCACAGCGCTTCGGCGCGGAGAATGTGTTTTACTTCCCCCTGGACTTCGCCTTCGCCATCCGGCCCTACCTCGATGCTTTGCGTCCTGAACTCGTGGTGGTCGCCGAAACTGAATTCTGGCCGAATTTTCTGCGGCTTGCCAAGCGCAGCGGGGCTCGCATCGCGGTCATTAACTGCCGCATTTCTGACCGCTCGCTTCCCGGCTACAAGCGGCTCCGATTCTGGCTTCCGCGACTGCTGGAAAAGTCGCTCGACAATATTGATTTGTTCCTGGCCCAGACTGAAGAGGATGCGCGGCGACTCATAGAAATTGGCGCAGCCGAATCGAAAGTCACAGTGGTTGGCAACCTGAAGTTCGATGCGACGCCGCCACGATTGCCGGCCATCGTTGCTAGTCTTAGAGACAGCTTCAGTTACTCCGAAGCGCGACCGGTTCTGGTCTGTGGCAGCACGCTCGAGGGCGAAGAAGGTCCTCTGCTCTCGGCGTTTCGCAACATTCTGGCCAATCATCCCAAGGCGGTGATGATGCTTGCGCCTCGCCATCCGGAGCGGTTCATGGAGGTGGCCGCGCTCGTCGAACAACTTGGCTTCCGGATGTGGCGGCGTTCTTTGTGGAGCGGCGAAGCGCTCACTGGCGGCGTCTTTCTGGTCGATAGTATCGGGGAGTTGGCCGCGCTCTATTCGCTGGCCACGGTGGCGTTCGTCGGCGGGAGTCTCGTGCCGCGCGGCGGACATAACATTCTTGAGCCAGCGCTCTATGGTGTTCCCGTCGTCACCGGCAACCACTACGACAATTTCCGCGACGTCGTCAATTTCTTTGCCAGCCGCAATGCGGTGCGCATCGTTGGAGTGGCGGATCTGCCGCTGGTCTTTTTGGAGCTGATCGAGAGCGTCGGCGAGCGAACGACGCTCGGCCAGAACGCACGAGCGGCTTTCGAATCCCAGCGCGGCGCTACGGGCAGGACGATTTCGTCCGTGCTCCATCTGCTGGGCATGGGCACCGAAACAATGCTCGGGCAGCACCCGGGCGGGGATCTTGCATGAATCCGCTAGCCGGACTTTACGGTGCCGCTACCGCTCTGCGAAACGCGCTGTTCGATCGCGGCGTGCTCGCTTCGCGGCGGGTGGAGCAACCCGTGGTCAGCGTCGGAAATCTGTCGGTAGGCGGCTCGGGTAAGACTCCCTTCGTGATTGCGCTCGGCGAACTGTTGAAAGCGCGCGGCATTCGGTTCGACGTGCTCTCCCGCGGATACGGCCGCAAGACTCGCGGCGTTCTGATCGTTGACCCCGACGGCAACGCCGCCGACTTCGGCGATGAACCCTTGCTGATCGCGCGCCGGCTGGGCGTTCCGGTCGTTGTCGGTGAAAGTCGTTACGAGGCTGGCCAAGTCGCCGAGCAGAAATTCCAGCCGCAATTGCACATCCTCGACGACGGTTTTCAGCACCGTTCTCTGGCTCGAGACTTCGACATCGTGCTGATGACGGAGCGCGACTTCGACGACCGGTTGTTGCCCTCGGGGCGGCTGCGCGACCCGCTGTCGTCGCTCGCACGCGCAGATGCCGTCGTGTTGCCGGCGGGTCTGGTGGTCGATCATCCGGCACTGCGGCGCAAGCCGATCTGGCGAATCGAGCGCCAGTTCGTGCTCCCGAGCCTGCCTCCCGCGCCCGTGGTTTTCTGCGGCATCGCGCGCCCCGAGCAGTTCTTTGCCCAGGTACGCGCCGCCGGAGTAACGCCTGCGGCGGAGATCGAGTTTCGCGACCACCACGCCTATGACCGAAGCGACGTCGAGCGCCTGCTGGCCATGCGCGCCAAGCTCGCCGCCGGTGGCTTCCTGACCACGGAAAAAGATGCGGCCAATCTGGGATCGTTGCAAGCAGACCTCACGACGTTCGCAGTCGCCGCGCTCAGCCTTACGCTCGGCGATCCGACGGACGTTGTGGACAGCATTTTGGCGAGAATCGCGAAGCGCGGGCCCCTCTCATGAGAAAATCGTTGGTTGCACCCGATGTCCCAGATTATTGTGACCCGGCCTATTGATGACAAAGCATATTAAAGAAAACGACCGCCTGCGAAAGCTCGCAGAATCCTTTCCCAAGCTCACGATAACCGTCCTCGCCGATCTGGTCGCCGACGAGTTCGTGTTCGGCGAGATTTCGCGCGTCTCGCGCGAGGCGCCGGTGCTGATTTTGAAGCACTGCGATCGCAAGGTGGTTCCGGGCGGAGGCGCGAATGCCATCTACAACCTCGCCGACCTCGGAGTGAACGTCTTGCCGGTTGGAGTCGTCGGCGACGACGAGCCGGGAAGATTACTGCTGCGCGCTTTCCGCCACAAACGCATCCCGGTCAGCGGGGTTCTCAAAGACAAGTCCTACTCCACCGTGACCAAGACTCGCATCCTTGCCGGATTCGCGCATACCGCCGGACAACAGGTTGTCCGCCTTGACCGTGAGCCTAGCGAAGGTCCCAATTCTCATTTGCGCCGCGAGCTTGTACTGGCTGCCCGCGAATACGCACGGGCCTCCGATGCGCTGCTGGTTTCCGACTATGGATACGGCGCGGCAACGCCAGCCCTGCTCAACGTGATCCGCGAAAAGCGCGGACTCGACAAGGTTCCCGTGACTCTTGACTCACGCCACCGCATGCTGGAGTTTTCCGGCGTCACAGCCGCAACGCCGAATGAATCCGAGGTGGAAGAAGTTCTCGGCATCCGCATTGGCAATGACTGGGAGCGCCTGCTGGCCGCCGGAGACCAGATCACAGGCGCGATGAACCTGGAATCGCTGCTGATCACTCGCGGCAAGGATGGCTTGGTGGTTTTCCCAAGACGCCACAAGCCGGTGGATATTCCGATCTTTGGCAGCGATGAAGTCGCCGATGTAACCGGCGCGGGCGATACGGTCATCGCGACTTTTACCGCTGCACTGGCTGCGGGCGCAACCGCTGAAGAAGCGGCGCACCTGGCAAACTACGCGGGCGGCATCGTGGTCATGAAGCGCGGGACAGCCACGGTGAGTCAGCAGGAATTATTGGAGGCGCTGGACAAGGCGCCGCCGGTCGCGCGAGAACATTAGAGTGTGGGGACGGGGCTTTGCCCCGTCCAAGCGGGGCAGAGCCCCGCCACCACACAAACGTAGTCTGGGCTAAGCCCGAATTCTTTGAGCACATCACTTCATCGAAAGATTGTTTCGCGCAGCGAACTTCAGCGGCGTGTGGCGGATTGGCGGCGCGCCGGCGATCGCGTCACGCTGGCCAACGGCTGTTTCGATCTGCTGCACGTCGGCCATGTACGCTACCTGCATGCCGCCCGGGAACTCGGCGGCAAACTGATTGTCGCGGTGAACAGCGATGACTCAGTGCGCGCGTTAAAAGGTGAAGGGCGGCCCGTGATGCCAGCCGAAGAACGCGCGGAAATTCTGGCGTCGCTGGCGGATGTGGACGCTGTCGTAGTGTTTCCAGAAGAAGACGTGCGCGCCATCATTCGCGAAGTTCGTCCGGATTTTCATGCCAAGGGCACCGACTACACGGTGGAAAGCGTCCCCGAGCGCGATGTGGTCGAAGCCTGTGGAGGCCGCGTCGTCATCGTCGGTGATCCAAAAAATCATTCCGCCACAGACATTATCCAATCGCGGCTGGGGCCGCGAAAATCGTGAGACAGCCGGCATGGGAATGGGAGCTGCGACTAAAATGACCGGCTCCGTTTCTTCGGCCAGCACTCCGCGATTCAGCAGCCTGCTGATCGTGCGGCTCAGCGCCATGGGAGACATCATTCACACTCTGCCCGCGGCAGCCGCGCTGCGCCGGGCTTTTCCTCATGCCACCTTAGGATGGCTGGTTGAGGAGCGCTGGGCTGAACTGCTGTGCACGCTGCGCTATCCGCGTTCGGGCCGGCGTTCCCCGCAGCGGCCGTTGGTCGATCGCGTTCATTCTGTCAACACGGCGGAATGGCGGCGCGCCCCGTTCTCATTCAATACCTGGCAGCAGATGGCGGTGGGATTGAGTCAGTTACGCGGAGTTCAATATGACGCAGCGATTGATTTTCAAGGTGCGGTCCGTTCGGCGCTGCTGGCACGGTGGTCGGGCGCGCCCGTTGTGTATGGCAGCATACAGCCGCGCGAGAATGCTGCCAGCCTGTTCTACACGCGAAAAGTGCTTTCGAAGACGAACGGCACTCATGTAATCGAACAGGCGCTGGCGCTGGCTGGAGCGGCCATTTCGAACTTAAGCATTTCGACACCGGCGGACGCCCCGGCGGAGTTTCCCCTGGACGCGGATGCAGAGGAAAAAATTGCCAGCCTGACGGCGGATGGAAAGGGCTTCGCGATTCTCAATCCCGGCGCGGGCTGGGGGGCAAAGAGGTGGCCGGCCGAGCGTTACGGACAGGTTGCCAGGGAACTCGCGAAAGATGGATTATGTTCGCTCGTAAACTATGGGCCCGGAGAAGAAGCCCTGGCCGTGGCCGTGGAAGCCGCTGGCGAAGGGGCGGCGCGAAAAATCTCCTGCTCGGTTTCTGAGTTGGTCGCGCTCACGCGCCGGGCACGCCTGCTCATCGGCGGCGATACCGGGCCCATGCACTTGGCGGCCGCTATGAAGATTCCTGTGGTGGCGATTTTTGGCCCGACCAATCCGGCGCGCAACGGCCCGTTCGGGACGCGATCGATTGTGCTGCGAAGCGCAAGCAGCCTGACCGATCACACTCGGCACCACGAACCGGAACAAGGGTTGCTCGAAATCACGGTCGACGAAGTCGTCGCCGCAACTCGGAAGCTGTTGCAGAATTAAGGTGAGTGAAGGTTCACAATCCGGATCCCAACCCTCGCCAACCACCGGCGATAGCTGGTCGCGCGTGGCCCGCCGCATCCGCGTTCCCGTGGGATTTACTTTTGCGGTTGTCTACATCTGGCTAGCGCGGCCAACCAGAAATTCCCTCATCGCGGGCACGCTGGTAATGCTTCCCGGACTGCTCTTGCGCGGACTCGCTTCCGGTCACGTGCAAAAAGACAAGCAGCTCACCACCAGCGGCCCCTATGCTTACACTCGCAACCCTCTGTACCTCGGCTCGTTGATGCTGGCGGCGGGTTTCGCCATCGCGGCGCGCAGTTGGTGGATCGTTGCGGTCATGCTCCTGATGTTCGCCGTAATTTATATTCCGGTCATCGCCGGCGAAGAACGCTACCTGCGCCAGACGTTCGCCGAGTACGACGACTATGCGCTCCACGTGCCGCGCATGTTGCCGCGGTTTACACGCTACGGCAACCAGCAGAGCGCCTACTGTTCCGCGCGCTACTGGAAGCACCGCGAATACGAGGCCAGCATCGGCTGCCTGGTCGTACTGGTCGTCCTCGTCGTTAAGCTGGTGTGGTAGTCTGCCGGGAGGTTTCGCTCTAGACGAGGCCGCAGGAGGAAAATGAGCCGTTTGCCTCAGAGGTTAAAACCCGTCCTTCCGGGTTCTGGTTGCGGCGCGGCTGAAGCCGCGCCCTTTCAAAACCCTTCTATTTATTGCGCGTTTGTGGCATCGCTAAAGCGATGCCCTGATACAAAACGGAATTGTTTTCGCAACCTGCCGGCGCTCTTTGCGCTGCTTTTCCCGATTCTTCTGATCGTGGCCACCTTGCCGGCGCAGCAAGCCCCGCCCACAGCAATAACAACGATCGGTCCCGCTCCCGTCGAAATCGCGCCGCCACGTCCTAACTATCCTTTTCCCGATGGACGGAGCTACGTGTATTCAGCAGAGTGGCATTTGATCACCGCCGGGACCGCGGTCGTGAAAATGGACGCCGCTGGGGAAGAACGAAAAGTCATTGCCTCCGCCGAGTCTTCGGGAGCCGTGAACATCATTTTTCCTGTGCATGACCGTTTCGAATCGCGCTTTGAGCCCCGAACGTTCTGCTCGCTCTCGATCTTCAAGCACAGCGAGGAAGGCTCGCACAAACGCGAGACTTCGATCCACTTCGATTACGCGCGCAAGAAGAGCGCGCTCGATGAAAAGAACCTGAAGACGGGCGAGATTAAGCACGTCGAAAACGACCTCGCCGCTTGCGCCACCGACGTCATCACCGGTTTCTACTACCTGCAGTCGCTGCCCCTGCAACCGGGCGCCAGCTACGAATTCCCGATCAGCGACGGGAAGACGACCATTGTCCGCGCCACCGTGGAGAAGCGCGAGCAGATCAGGGTGCCGGCCGGATCATTCCCGACCGTGCTGGTTACGGCCGAAGCCGTCTCCGGCCCGCTGCAGTCCAGGGGCAAGGTCTGGGTATGGTATTCGGAGGATGCCAGTCACACGCCGGTGCAAATGCGCGCCAAGTTGGGATGGGGAACGCTGCTGTTTCGCTTGCAGCGGATCGAGAAGTAGAACCTCACTTCATCGCGGCGACGAGCGCCTCTGCCACCAGTTTCTTCGTCTGCTCATCCAGCTCCGATGGCCCCTTATTCAGGCTGGTTTCGCCGTTTAGATGCTTGTTTTTGATCCCGATATAAATAGCGTTGTATGCAGTTGCCCCGAGGTTTTCCACTTTATGCTTGAAGGGCGGGAACCACCGGGCCTCACCCGGCTTGGCAAATACCTCTTGTGTCTTGCCATTTTCATCGGTGAACTGGAGGTGCCCGGCGGTGAGAACGACGACCACGCCGCCAGGATGCGCGTGCAGTTTCGATGTCTCATGCGGTCCATAGTGGACGTTCACCACTTGCACGTACTCATTTTCAAAAGCCAGTTTGTAATGCGTGGGTTCGACTTTGGTGGGATCCTGGGCAAATACCACGACGCAGCAAGACAAGACCAGCAACGCGACGCAGAACGACCTACTGCATGCGACTTTCCTCATGGGACGACCTCGGGGAGCTGTCTTTAAGCTTATCTCGCCCCGAGCAACTGTCAACGGCGGAAACACCGGTTAGGACCAAACTGGTAAGCGAGCAACTGCGTTCTTCGAAGTTCCTATTGCAGCCGGAAGCGTTCATTCATCAGCCGCTGCAGCCGCGGCCGGTAGATTAGATCGTAGGCAAGCGCTTTGTCGGGAAACATGTTGAGCGCGGCACAGCGGGCGTTCGCCGCCATATCGGCTGCTTCTTCCAGCGTCAGATCGGGATCCTGGCTGATCACCGACATCACCATGCTCATCATCACCTGCAGGCGCCGCAGCCTTCTGGCCTCCTCCACGCGTTCATTGTGCTGCTGGGCCCGTTGCAGTTCCATACTGCCCCCGTCTTCTTTGGAATTGGATGTTGACCAAGCCCCTCGCGTTGCGCCCCAATCGCCATTGTGCCAGCTTCCGTCCGCGAATCAAGCTGCCCTTGGACGTACACCTTTGTGACCTCTAACGACATCCGCAAGACAGAGGCATAGTGACTGCCGTAATCTGTAGGCAGGCAGTTCTTACGGAGGACGCATGCCAGAGCCGACTAGCTCCTCACCTCAACCCGAGCCTAACGAGAAGCTCATCAAGATTTTTGACACCGAACAGGAAAACGAAGCCCTGGTCGTGCAGGGCTTGCTTCAGTCCGCCGGCATCGACTCAGACTTGAATTCCATTGACGCGATCCAGGACGCGTTTCCCGGCGTCGGCGGAACGTTCATTCTTGTGCGCGAAGAAGACGCGCGCGAAGCGGAAAAGATTATCGCGGCGTACCGTAAATTGCCGCCTCTCGATGACGAGACCGCCGATATCCCCGGGTGAGACCATGAGGTTCCCCAGTGTCAGTGCAGCAGCGCGACCTCCGGAGTAACGGACTTGCCGTCGAGGTAAAAGCTGACCGCGCCCTCGACGTCAGTGCGGTAGGTTTTAACTCCAGCCTGCTGTAGCCGTTGCAGCACTTCGCGCCGGGGATGTCCGTAGACGTTTCGCACGCCGACAGAAATCACCGCATAGCGGGGATGAACGGTCCGCAGCAGATCGGTAGACGTTCCGCTGGCGCTTCCGTGATGGGCGACCTTCAGCAGCATCGCTTCCGGATGCTCTTCCACGACGCGCCGTTCCGCCGGACGTTCGGCGTCTCCCTCGAGCAAAGCGGTCGTCCCGCCGAAAGTGGCCGTAAACACCAGACAATCGTCGTTCGGACGCATCGACCCGGTGATTTGGTCGCGCCCGGGAGCGAACATGCGGAAATGCGCTCCGCCGTAATCGAATGTATCGCCGTCTTTTTTTGCGGAGACTTCCATACCCGCTCTCTGGGCTTGCGCCACGATCGGCGCCAATTCGCCCACCGGTTTGTCGATACTCACCCAGAGTTCCCGCGGGTGGAAATTTGCAATTACCGCGGGCATTCCGCCGAGGTGGTCGGCGTGAGGATGGGTGATCACGACCGTGTCGAGATGATCAATGCCTCGATTCCAAAGATAATAAGAGACCACTTGCTCGCCGAGATCAAAGTCCGAATGCATCCACTGCGGCAGCCCTCCAGCATCAATGAGCAGTGCGCGGCCCTCGGGCGTGACCAGCAGGATGGAATCGCCTTGCCCGACATCAATGGCCGTCATCTCCATTACGCTGGCGCGAAGATGAGGGCGAGATGGAACAAACGCGATCCAGCCCGCAACGCCGAACAGCAACATGATCGAAACGAATGCCGCCCCGCGTGCACGCCGCGCCGCCAGCATGGCGAGCGCCAAGGCGGCAAGTGAGGCTAATATCATCGCGAGTGTGGGCATGGCTACACGCAAATCGGCGACTGATGTGCCCGCAACCTGGGCGCCACCCAGCCAGTGCACCGTTCCCGCGATTCCCTCGAGCGCTAGGCCGGAAATCCACACCGCGGGCTTGGCGAGTACGGTTGAGATGTATCCCAAGCCGACGGCGGCCGCAGCGGCTGGCATCAGCACCTGGGTGAGCGGAATCACCGCCAGGTTGGCCGGCATTCCCATGGTGGTTGCGCGATGAAAGTGGTACGCCATGAGCAGCGCCAGTCCCGCCTGCATCAGCGCCGAGATGAAGATCAATCCGCTTAGACCGATTGCCACCCGCATGACTACCGCCGGCAGTGCCAGGCCGAGGCGGTTGCCGATGAATCTCGTCAGCCGCCCTGCGATCATCCGCAGATCGAGCCGGAACTGCGCTACTTCAGACGGGACGTGCAAGTCGTAGCTGGCGGCTCGCAGCAGCCGCAGCCCTCGCGTGTAGGGCAACGTTGTCCGCTCCAGAATTGGCGAACCGATGCCCGCGATGATGAAAACCGCAAGAAACGTCAGCTGGAAACTGGCGCCAAACAGGGCATGTGGATCGACGATCAGTATTCCCAGCGCCGCCGCTCCAATGGCGTTCATCATGTTGCGTCCGCGATACAGCAGGCGCGCGCACAAATATGTCGCCAGCATCAGCGCGGCGCGCCATACTGGCGGACCGACTCCCACCACGAACGCATAGGCAAACGAGACCACGACCGTCGTGATAGCCGCTACCGCGGGATCCACGCGAAACTGGCGCAGCGTCCAAAAGATGGCGAACGCCAGGATGCTCAGGTTCATTCCCGAAACAACCAGCACGTGATACGTGCCCGAGCGCTGATACTCGGTGCGAGTGGCGTTGCGCAGAAAACTTTCTTCGCCGAGAACCATGGCGTCCATGAGCGAGGCTTGCGACGCTGGCCACAACTGGTGAATCTTGGCCACGATGCTCGCATGAACGCGCGTCCGCCAGAGTTGAATCCGGCTGCCGGAAAAGCCGGGAAGCCGCTCAATATCCTTTGCCTCCGCCGACCCCAGCACGCTGATGCCGTTGTCGCGCAGATAGCCTTCATAATCGAAGGCTCCGGGATTGCGGTAGTTGCGCGCCGGATGCAGCTTGGCGAGAATGCGTAGCCGCGTGCCGTAAGTGAGAAGAATCGGGTCATCGGGTGATCGGGCCATCGGGTCATTGAAACCCAGAGGCCCTTGACCTGTGATGACCCGATGATCCGATGACCCGATGGCCCGATCTTCTTCCTTCTCGTAAATCGTCAGCCGCACCCCAGCCTGCACCGGCCAGTTTTCGCCCTGACTCGCAATCCCTTCCGTCTCCACATCAATGGATTCACGAATCTGTCGCCCTCCAGCGGCCCGCGCATATCCTTCACGAATCACGTGGGCCGTGAGCATGACTTCACGGCCATCCGCCAGGGAGAAAATTCGAGGGTCATCCTGCTGTTGGCCGCGAATCTGAATCAGAAAAGCGCCCAGAAGGAACCACGCACCCAGGGAGAGCGCCTTGGCAAGCCACGCCCGCTTCCGAAGAAACCATGATGCCGCGAAAACAAAGGCCACCACCGCGATCATCCACCACGACGGCGGCCTCCAAGCGCGCACGCCCGTCCACAGGCCGAGCGAGAATACCAACGCCGCCCAGAACAAAGGCTGCCGCGGCGGGTTATGGTTGCGCATCATTCTCGAGGCCGACGTGAGGAGGAGGAACTGGACGACGTGAAAGCGGTCAGCGCGCCAGCAGCATCACCGATTCGATGTGATACGTCCCCGGAAACAGATCGAACAAGTGTGCTTCCTCGACGTGGTAGCCGGCCGCCAGGAGGGGGGCGAGATCCCTGGCCAGCGTTGCCGGATCGCACGAAACATATCGGACCCGAGGCGCTCCGAGTTCCACCAGCGAGCGGATCACCGCCTTGCCGGCGCCAGTGCGGGGAGGGTCCAGGACGACCAAGTCGGGACTTTTTTGCACTGGCTGGCGTTTCAGCAAATCGCTTCGCAGGAAATCCTCGGTTCGCGCGCCGACCGCTTTCACGTTCGCAGGCACATTCTGCACAAGATCCCCATACGATGTCTGTGACGCCTCTACACCAAAAATGTGATGAAAACTTCGCGCCAAAGCCACTGAAAACAGCCCCACTCCGGCATACAGGTCGAGTGCGAGGTCACCGCGCGCGTTGCCGGTCACGACCGAAACCAACTCGTCCACCAGATGACGATTCACCTGAAAAAAGGCGCCCGCGCTGACCTGATAATCGTGGTCGCTGGTTCGATAGGGAATCGTCTTGGCGCCCGACTGCGCCAGCGCTTTCGGGTAGGGCATTTCATCTTCTTCTACCCGGCGCCGCGACGAGAAAAACGTCACGCCGCTGATTTCCGGCAACTCGCGAGCGAGCGCCTCCGCCCAGCGCAATAAGTCTGTCTGGTCGGCCTCGCGGCGGCAGAATGCCCAAGCCAGCAAACGCTCATCCGCCGCATCGGCGAACAGCTCGATTTCTTCCACCGCCGGTGGGCAGTTCAATCCGCCGAGCTCAACGAGGCGCGCCATCACGCGATTGAGCAGCGGCGAGCTGATCGGACACTCGCGTACCGGAAGAAATTCGTGCGAGCTGAACCGGAAATACCCCAGCGCAAACTCGGGCGAAATCCGTACCTGCAGCCGCGTCCGGTTGCGATAATTCCACGGAGGAGAAGCATGGAGGCGAATCTCGGATGTCAGCTCGATTTTCGCAATCCGCTGCAGCGTCTCGCGCAGAATCCCCGCCTTGAACTCCAGTTGCCGATCGTAAGGAATGTGCTGGTAATGGCATCCGCCGCATCGCTGGAAGTACGGACAACGGGCTTCGATGCGATCGGGTGACTCTTCGATCAACTGGGTAACCGAGCCGCGCGCGTACCCAGGCTTCTCCTGCCGGATCTCCGCTTCAACCCGCTCGCCCGGCAGCACGAACGGCACAAACACCGCCATGCTGCGCCCATCCGCGGCGGCCGGAGTCCGCGCCAGCCCGTCACCGCCGTAGATCAGTTTTTCGATGGATAGGAGCATAGGGTTTGCGTGTAGCGTGGAAACTTCTAGTGCATGTAGAACAAGCTCAGTCGCGGCACGCCGCAGCGCTCCAACAGCCGCTTATGAACATACTGCTTGTGCAGCTGTTCAACCTGCGCGGTCGTCATGTTGCGCCGGTAGGGAGCAATGTCCCGGTCCGCTTCCGCGCGAACCTTCACCAGATCTTCATCCGGAGTCGCTGCCATCAGCACGGCGAAGAGCTTCTCCTCCATCACGGTCAGTCGCCGCTCCAAATCTTCCAGCCGCGGAAGTTTCCTGCTGCTCTCGATTGCGTCAGCCATCTCGCGCAACGATCCTGCTTCTTGCCGCGCCAGCGCTCCAGTGGCGAATCCGCCGCATTCCGGCAGCTTCGATCTTTCCAGGCGCTCGGCGTTGCCCCGCAAGAATGCCGCAATCTGCGCGGCTTCGAATCCAGGTTCTCGTTGAGCTTTTTCTTCGCGGGCCGCACCGACCGCCGCTTCTTTCATATCTTCCGCCGCCGCCAGCACCGCCTGTGAGCAGTACGCCAGGCTATTCACTTTCTTGGATTTCGACGGACGCTGATCGTACTTGTCAAACGCATCGTCCACCCCGCGGAGCACGGCTTCCAGTGGAACGCCTGCGTTTTTCCAGGTCTCAATCAAAGCCCAATCGAGTGTCGAGAGCAGCAGAATTCCCCCGCGCCGCCGCTGAAAGTGCTCTTCGATTTCCGTGAAGTAATTGAAGTAATTTTCCACGACGGCTTAACGCGATTTGGAAGACTTCGGCGAGGGCCACGGTTTCGCATTGGCATCCAACGGCTTGCCGGGAGTCTTCGCCGCTTTCGGCGCGGTTTCGCGACGGATAAAGGACGGCTGGTTCCGATCCCAGATAATGCGCAGCCCCTCGAGGGTGAGAAACTCGTCCACATCTTTAATAAAGTGCGATGCGGTGCCAATCAGCGAGCCCAGTCCGCCCGTCGCAATCACGCGCGTCTCCGCGCCCAGTTCGTCCACTAACCTTTCCAGGATGCCGTCGACCAAGCCGAGATACCCGTAGTAGAGCCCCGACTGCAAACTGCCCACCGTATTCGATCCAATCATTCGCGCAGGCTTGCGAATCTCGACTCGCGGCAACCGCGCGGTGCGCTGAAAGAGCGCGTCCGCCGAAATTCCGATCCCTGGACAGATCACACCGCCCATGTACTCGCCCTTCTTCGAAACGCAGTCGAAGGTTGTCGCCGTGCCGAAGTCCACAATCACGCACGGCCCGCCATATTTTTCAAACGCAGCCACCGCGTTCACGATGCGGTCCGCACCTACTTCCGCGGGATTGTCATACAGCACCTGCATGCCCGTCTTCACGCCCGGCTCGATGAACAGCGGCTTGGTGTTGAAATAGCGCTCGCACACCTGCCGTAACACGGAATCGAGCGGAGGCACCACCGACGAAATTACGATCCCGTGCACATCCGAAACTTCCAGGTTGTCCATCGAGAAAAGGTTGCGGAAGATCACTCCGTATTCGTCCACGGTGCGATTCAGATGCGAACCGACGCGCCAATTTGCAACCAGCCGTTCGTAACGCGGCGGGTCCGTGGTTACGTCCTCGCCCGGGCGGTGCGCCTTCTGCTCAAAGACGCCGAGCACCGTATTCGTGTTTCCGACATCAATGACTAGTAGCATAGAAATTCCACTGGCATGCCGCCGCAGTCGCCCTCAGCGGCTAAAGCCGGCACTGAAATAAGCCAGCTATCGCAGCGCTGAAGCGCTGCGCCACCCAAAAGCAGGAACAAAATCGAACGTTTCACCGGTCCAACCTCACGGTTCCACTGACCACCGTACTCAGCCCGTCCGGCGTTCTTACCCGGAGGAATCCACGCTCATCCAATCCTTCGGTAATGCCTGCCAGGCCGCCGTTTTCTTCGATGCTTACTTTCTTGCCGCGCACCGACGAAGAACTCTCCTCGAACCGGCGCAGGATCGTCTTTCGCGCTCCCGCATCTTCTACCAGGCTGCGATACTCTCGGTCGAGTGATTTTAGCAAAGCGGCACAGAGCTCCACGCGCGACCACTCCGTGCCCGTCTCCATCCGCAACGAAGTCGCAATCTCGCGCAGCTCAGCGGGCAACTTCATCTGGTTCACGTTGATGCCCACGCCTACCACCAGATGGCGCACTCGCGTGGCTTCGGAATTCATCTCCGTGAGAATGCCGCAAAACTTCTTCCCGCCCAGCAACAGGTCGTTTGGCCATTTCAGATCCGCCTGAAGCTGCGGTGTAATCTCCGCCACCGCCGCGCGCACCGCCAGCCCCGCAGCCAGCGAGAAAATCAGCGCGTCGGAAGGCGGCATCACCGGACGCAGAATCACCGAGCAGTAGATGCCCGTCGACCGCGCCGAATGCCAGGTATTCGCGCCGCGTCCCCGCCCGGCCAGCTGTTCTTCGGCAAGAAATACGCTACCTTCTGGCGCGTCTTCGGAAGCGGACCGCATCGCCTCCAGATTGGTGGAGCTGATTTTGTAATAGTGGTGAATCTGCTTGCCTGAGTTCACGCCGAAAACCGTCCCCTTCAACAGCGGGGCCAACATCTCCGGCAACAGCAAGTCCGGGACCGACCGCAGCTGATAGCCGGTAGCTGGATGTCCAGCGACATCCACGCCCAGCCCGCGCAGTTGCTGAATCAGCCGCCAGACTTCCGATCGGCTCGTCCCAATCTCTTCGGCAATCTTCGTGCCGCTGACAACCACGATAGCGTGGCCCATCAGCAGGCGAACGATGCGCCCTAGGCGAACGTCGGTCGCCTTGTGCACCGACGGCAGGCTGCGAGTTTTCATGGAAGTGGAGATGGAGGGATTATAAACAGTCGTTGGTCGTTAGTCGTTGGTCGTTGGCAAATCGAATTCCCGGATGATCCGGCCCAGCGAACGACTGGCGACCGACGACTAACGACTGGGTTTACGCCGGAGTGACCCGCAGACTCATATCCACTGAGGTCAATGACTGCGTCAGCGCCCCCACCGAGATGAAATCCACGCCGGTCTCGGCGTACGAACGCACGTTCTCCAGATTAATTCCTCCCGCGTACTCCAGGGGAATGCGCCGCGGCTGGCGCGAACAGATCTCGACCCCCTTGCGTACATTCTCAACGCTCATATTGTCGAACAGGATCGCCTCCGCTCCGTGTTCCAGTGCCTGCTGCAGTTCTTCGAGCGACCGCACTTCAATCTCGATCGGCTGCCGCCCACGCCGGTTGTGGATGGCGCGCTCCAGCGCCGGAATCGCGCCCCCGGCCAGCGCAATATGGTTGCCCTTGATCAACACGCCGTCGGAGAGATCGAGCCGGTGATTCTGCCCGCCGCCGCAGCGCACCGCGTGTTTGTCAATCAAGCGCAGGCCCGGCGCCGTCTTGCGGGTGTCGAGAATCCGCACCCGCGTACCCTCCACCGCATCCACAAACTTGCGCGTGGTGGTGGCGATTCCGGCCATGCGCTGCAGAAAATTCAGGATCACCCGCTCGCACGACAGAATCACCCGCGCATTATGCCGGATCACCGCAATCTGCTGCCCTGCGTGCACGCGGACCCCATCAAAAATCGAGGGGTGGCTGGTCACCTCGTAATGCGAAATGACTGCCCCGTCGAGTGCTGCGTAGACGTCGAGAATCCGCGGAACGCAGGCCAGGCCGGCCAGAATGCACTCCTGCTTCGCGATAATCGTAGCCGAGGCGCGCTGGTTGGGATCGATGCAGGCATAGCTGGTCGCATCGCGCGTCGCCCGGTCTTCGTTCAGCGCGTTCTCAAGAATCGCGGTAATGCGTCGTGAATTCCAGTCCATAGCTTGCGTAGGGACAGCCGCCCTCGGCTGTCCAGCGGCTCGAAGAGCCGCAACCTCTCCTGCAATCGAACACTGTGTCGAGCTTCGCTCGACTGGACGGCCGAGGGCGGCCGTCCCTACGTGAGCTCTTTCAACTTCGCGAGGATCTTCTCTCGCAGAGTCGTTGCTTCCTCTGCTTGTTTGCGCAACCCTTCCACGACATGCGCCGGAGCCTTGCTCAAGAACTGCTGGTCGCCGAGTCTGGCTTGCGCACTGGCCAGTTGCTTCTCGATCTTCTCCAGTTCTTTGGTTAGACGCTCGCGCTCGGCTGCAACGTCAATCTTTTTTTCATAGATGGCATGAACGTCAAATCGCGACGTGCTGCGCGCGCCCGGCAAGTTCGCCAGCGACGTTTCCAAAAACGTAATCTTCTCCACATTCGCCGGACGATCCAGCAGAACCGCGCTCAGATTTTTCTCGATCATCGCGCGAATCGCCGGCTCATGCGCAAATACTTCGATCGGCACTTTGACCTTGGGCTCGACTTTTAATTCCGCCCGCAGATTCCGCACGCTGACGATCAGGTCCTGCAGAATCGCCATCTCCGTCTCCGCGCCGAGATCGATCTGCTTTTCCTCCGCCGCCGGATAAGCCGCCAATGCAATCGATTTGAGCGGAGGCGCTCCGTCGTAGATCGCGTGCCAGATTTCTTCCGTGATGAACGGCATTACCGGATGCAGCAGCCGCAACGACCCTTCGAATAGATTCACCAGATTTGCGCACGCAACCCGCGCCGGTCCAGGGTCCGCGCCTTCCTCGAAATTCAACCGCGGCTTGATCAGCTCGATATACCAGTCGCAGAAGTCGCCCCAGAAAAAATCATAGATGCGAGTTGCCGCTTCATCGAAGCGATACGTTGCGAGAGACTCGTTCACGTCCTTCGCCGCGCGATTGAACCGCGAAAGAATCCACCGGTCTTCGAGCCTTTGGGTCTGGAACCCGGAAACGCCCGTGTAGCGACGGCCGCCCTCGGCCGTCCCGGGTCGCAGGCCCGGCTCGATTCTGTCCACATTCATGAACATGAATCGGGCCGCGTTCCAAATCTTGTTGGCAAAATTCCGATAGCCTGCCGTGCGGCTCTCGCTGAACGCAATATCCGTGCCCGGCGCCGCCATCGCCGCCAGCGTGAAGCGCGTCGCATCCGTTCCGTACTGCCCGATCACCTCGATAGGATCCAGCACATTCCCTTTCGTCTTCGACATCTTCTGCCGGTCGGCATCGCGCACCAGCGCATGGATGTAGACCTCGCGAAAGGGTACGCTCGCGCGCAACCGATCTTCCTCGGATCCCAAAATCGTCTCAGAACTTCGGCCGGGCTTCTGTGGCGGCATCATGAACCAGCACCCCAGCATGATCATGCGCGCTACCCAGAAAAACAGGATGTCGAAGCCGGTGATCATCAACGAATTGGGATAGAACACTTCTTCGTCGCGCGTAGCCGCGGGCCAGCCCAGCGTGGTGAAGGGCAGCAGTCCCGACGAAAACCACGTGTCGAGCACGTCCGTATCCTGCTCCAGCTTCGTGCTGCCGCACTTGCATGCCGAAGGCGCCTCCCGCGCCACCACCACTTCCTTGCACGAGCCGCAATACCAGGCTGGAATCCGGTGTCCCCACCACAACTGCCGCGAGATGCACCAGTCGTGGATGTCATGCATCCAGTTCAAATAAATCTGCCCATAGTTCTCCGGAGTGAAGCGGATGTATCCCTTCTCGACGACCTCAATGGCGCGCTTCGCCAGCGGCGCGATCTTGACGAACCACTGCGTCGAGAGCCGCGGCTCGACAATCGTGCCGGAGCGGGTGCACTTGCCCAGCGCAATCGTGTAATCCTTGGTGCCCACGAGGTACCCTTGCTCGGAGAGGTCTTCCACCACATGCGCGCGCGCGGCAAAGCGATCCAGCCCCGCGTAGGGACCGGCATTCGCATTCATCATGGCGTGCTCGTCAATCACTTCAATCTGCGGCAGGTTGTGCCGTTGACCAGCTTCGAAGTCATTGGCATCATGCGCCGGCGTCACCTTCACCGCGCCGGTGCCGAACTCCGGCTGCGCCAGTTCGTCTGTAATGATCGGAATTTCGCGATTCATCAGCGGCAGCATCACATGTTTGCCGTGCAGATGGGTATAGCGCTCGTCCTTCGGATTGACCGCTACCGCCGTATCACCCAGCATCGTCTCCGGGCGCGTGGTCGCGACCGTGATGAATTCGTTGGAACCGATCACTGGATATCGGATCTCATACAGCTTGCCCGCGACGTCTTCGTGCTTCACTTCGAGATCGGAGATCGCAGTCCCGCAGTCGGAGCACCAGTTCACGATGTACTTCCCGCGATAGATCAGCCCGTCTTCATAGAGCCGGACGAACACTTCCTTCACCGCGTGCGACAGCTTGTCGTCCATGGTGAAGTATTCACGGCTCCAATCGACGGACGCACCCAGGCGCTTCATCTGGTCGAGGATGGCGCCGCCATATTCGCGCCGCCATTCCCAAACGCGGTCGAGAAACTTCTCGCGCCCCATCTCGCGCCGTTTCTTGCCTTCTTTTGCCAGCTGGCGCTCCACCAGCATCTGGGTGGCGATGCCGGCGTGATCCGTGCCCGGCAGCCACAGGGAAACGAAGCCGCGCATGCGGTGCCAGCGCACGATGACGTCCATCTGCGTCTGTTCCATCATGTGCCCCATGTGCAGCCGCCCGGTCACGTTCGGCGGAGGCAACAGCAGCGTGAACACCGGCCGCGAATCTTCTTCGGACAAACTGGGCGGAGGCGTTTCCACGTGGAACAGTTTTTCCCGGACCCAATACTCGGCCCAGCGCGCTTCAATCGCGCCCGGTTCGTAAGCTTTCGGCAATTCGTGCGGCATGTTGTGTGTGCAGCTCCAGCGCTCGCGTAGGGACGGCCGCCCTCGGCCGGTCCAGCCGGGCGCAGCTCGGCAGAATTGTCGGCGGAGGGGAAACTATTGATTTTAAATGGGTAAGAAGAGAACGGTCAAACGTGCTATGGGGTAGGTAGTGGGCTACTTTGAATCGTCATTTGTCGAGAGGAAAAATTGGACCGTTCGCACAACCCTTCGGCGCTACACTCGCCTGAGCGACGGTTTCTCGCGCAAGGTGGAGAACCATGCCGCTGCTAAGAGGTGAGGGCTATGGGTACGGTCTTTTTCATCAGTCTAAAACACCTTCTGTTGATCTTTGCCGGAATAGTGGCGTTATTTCTGCTGGTCGTGATACTCAGGAAATCAAAGTAGCCCACTACCACAGGCTAGGCTCCAGTCGGCGAAAAGGGCGAATGAGTGAGAGCGGGCGCAGGGAATCGGCGGACAGGCGGAAGACAAGGTTGGTGGTTATGGAGCGCCGCCTGGACCGGGCAATCGATCCGGCGTCCAAACGGAGCCAGATAAACCGTCCGATGCGGCTGAGGCGAACTTGTTGGGGAGTAAGTCTGGCGGTGTAGCTGGAGGCAATGCGAGCCATTTCGGCCAGGTCGTTCATCGGTCCGAATTCCACATCGCTGGGGCGCGGGAGTTGGCGCATGCTCTCGAGTTGGCGGGCGATACTCTTGCGTTCGGCAACGCCGGGCTGGGTGCGGCAATCGAGGATTTTTTCGATGGCGTAGAGAGCGGCGTGATCCACCCGTTCTCCGAAGGCCAAGTAGAGGGTGTTGGTCGAGGCCACGTAATTGAAAGGCAGCATCTGAAAGGCTTCGAGGATGGAAAGCGGAATCCTGTCCGGAGAATGGATGGTGGAGGGATCGAAGGAAGCGGCGAGGGGACATCCCCATTGCAAAGCGAGAGCGGTGGTGACTTCCTCTTCCGACGCAAAGCCAAGCTTTTCGATCCACTCGCCAATTTTTCCGTAGCGCGCGCGGCGCTGGGCTTCCAGGGCGGCGCGGACTTCCATGTAGGTGAGCTGGCCGCGGGCGACCATGAGCAGTCCAAGGGGAATGCGGTTGGGGGGCTGCGCCGAGGGAGCCATCCCACGCAGGCGAGAGAGCTGGCCGATGAGGGCGGTCTCCAGGCACTGAGGCTGGCAATAAAAGAGGCCCTGGAGGAAGGTTCCCTCGGAGCGGTGGCGGAGGCGGAGACTTTGCCAGAGCGATCGCGGGCGCGAACAGGAGACGAGCGCGCAATTGGGCTCGGAGGATTCGAGCGGGTGGCGCGTGATCCAGTTCGTGGGCCAGGTTGACGGCTTCAAAAAGTCGAGCACAGGGTAGTTCTCCTTAAGAAAAGTCAATGCACTCACTGTAATTCTGCTCTTGCACAAAAGCGGAAATCAGCCGGGAGATCCGGCGGCAGGAGCGGAATCGACGACTTCGGTGATGCGTAATCCGTACTTGCCATCGACGATGACCACGTCGCCTTGGGCGATGAGGCGTCCGTCGAGCAGCAGATCTACGGGCGAATGGAGCGCGTTGTCGAGTTCGACGACGACTCCGGCACTGAGCGCGAGCACGTCGCGCAGCAGCATGCGACGGGTTCCGAAGCGGAGTTTGACGTCGAGGCCAACATCCATGAGCCGGCTGTAACTGGAGGAGGCCGCAGGCAGGGCCGCAGACAGAGGTGATGGTTGGACCGCGGTAGACGCCGATGCTGGCGACAATGTTGGCGCGGGCGGAGTGGGCTGCTCACGCGGCCGGAGCGCGGCGGCGAGGGCTGGACTGAACTGAATTTCCAGGGTGATGGATGTACCGGCTTCGTCGCGGGTTTGGAGGCAGACGACGGCGTCCGAGGGCCAGGAGGGGGCGGCCGAAGCGGAGACATGAAGCTGAACTTCGCCGCCAGCGGTCGCGGCCAGTGCGGTAGCCGCCAGTCCGGCAATCTGGCGCAGCAGTTCTTCCAGAGCTTCCTTGTTCTCAGGAGAAATGTCTTCAGGAGTACTGCCCTCAGCGGTCGTGGGAGCGGCGGTGCTGCCTTCAGCGGCAGTTCCGCCCAGGAACTTTCGGGCAAGCTGCGTGCCAGAGGCAGCAGGCAGACGCAGGGCCATCTCGCCGCGGGTGACGCCTCCGGCGACGACGGTGTACCACAGGTCGGAATCGGTGGCGGACAGGGGCGCGGAAGAGAGCTCGAAGGCGTCGGACTGTCCGGAAGCGTTTCCGGAAACCTGGGCGAGCACGTTTTGGAGACAGGTCCTCCAGGCTTCGCACCAGTTGCGTAGTTCAGGACGAAGCTCAGGGTGAAGTTCAGGAGCGGCTGGATGGGCGGGTGCGTTGGGCATGTCGGTCACAGTTCACCTGTGGTCGGAAGCGGGGCTTCGAGAGAGGAAACGCGGGCAGCGCGGCGGGTGTCAACCCGCACCGGCGTAGCCAAGCACAGGCGAACGTCATCGACCAGCAAGACGGCCGGGTCGGAAGCGCTCCTCGAAAAAGAAAGCAGGTCGCCGGGAACCAGGCCGGTGAGGTTCTGCAAAGGCACCTGCAGATGCGGCATGGAGAGTTCGACGGGAAAGAGGCAGTCGAGCAGCTTCTTCTGAATCTGCAGGCGGCCTTCGATGGGACTGCGGGGGCGCTGATAGCTGAAGTCGGCGGAAATTTTTCTGAGCAAGGCATTGGAAACTACGGCGGGGATGGCGAGATTGAGGGTGCCGCGGGTTTCCGACATCTTGATTTCGAAGCTGAGGCAAAGATTCTTTTCCTCGGGGGGCATGAGGCGTTGGGTTTGCAGGAACGGCTGGCGCTTTTCGAAATTGAATTCGAGCGCAATGGCCTGCCAACTGGTTTGCAACTCCCGACATACGATACGGATGATGCCTTCGAGAACCTGTTCTTCGATCTCGGTGATGTCGCGGGTACTTTCGGTGCTCGTCCCTTCACCTCCGAGCATTACGTCCAGGATGGGGAAGACGATGGCGAGATCAAGTTGAACCACGGCGACCGCGCCGACCGGAGCGAGATCGCAAGACGCAAGGTAGGTGGTTTCCGGAACGCGCTGCAGGAACTCGCGGTAGGTCAGATGCTCGGCGGAAACCAGGCTGCAATCGAAAACGATTCGCAAGAAGCCGCCCACGGCGGTGGAAAGATTTCGCGCGAAATTTTCGTGGAGCTGGTTGATGGCGCGCAATTGCTCGCGTCCGATCTGTCCGGCCTGGCGTATGTCCCAGGGCTGGATGACCGGGCCAGCGGAGCCGGCGGCATTGCCGGAGCGCGCCGCCCGTACCATCTCATCAATTTCTGTCTGGTTGAGTACTTTTTCCATGGGGACCTCTAGATGGTTCCCGCGGCATTGGCTCGCGCGGCGGGCGCGGTCAGGAAATTCAGCCGGGCGCGCAGGCGAACCATGGCGAGAGAATGAATCTGCGAAACGCGCGATTCGCCAATGCCGAGCGTTGCTCCCACTTCCTTCATGGTGAGTTCCTCGTAGTAGTAGAGCGCCAGAACCCGCTGCTCCTTTTCCGGCAATTCAGCAATCGCCTTCTCCAGCAGATGTTTCATCTCCGAGCGGAGGCATTGAAAGAAGGGTGTTTCCTCGGGCCGCGAGGGGACGTAGTCCGTGAGATCTTCTTCTTTGCCGTCACGGCGAGACTCGACGCGCAGGCTGCCGAGTTCGAGGCCATCGAGTTCCGCGAGCAAGGATTGCAGTTCGCCCAGCTTGATGCCCATTTCGTGAGCGATTTCGCTTTCGTTGGGCGCGCGTCCGAGCTTGCCGGAAAGCTGGCAGTAGGTGGAATCGACCAGACGGCCTTTGCGGCGCAATTCGCGCGGACTCCAGTCCAGTTCGCGCAGGCTGTCGAGAATGGCGCCGCGGATGCGGAACTTGGCGTAAGAACTGAACTGCACGTGCTTGGACAGATCGAACTTGCTGAGGGCGTCGATCAGTCCGAGGACGCCGGCGTGGACCAGGTCTTCGAAGGGAACATGGCGGGGCAGGCGCTCGTGAATGCGCCGGGCAATGTAGCGGACCTGGGGAAGCTGTTCCATGAGGACACGCTCCCGTTCGGCGTCGCTCTGGACGCTGCGATAGGCGTCGGCGGGATGTTTGGACATGAGGCGAGACCTCGCTTTCGTTAAATCGGTCGTTAGCCGGTGGTCGTTGGTCGCTAGCCCCAGCTCATCGTTCGCATCTGGGGCACCGAACGACTAACGACTAACGACCAACGACTTGCACGGATGGCCAGCGGCGCTTTCATCGCACGCCTTCATCGCACCACCCCCAACGACTGCACCGAAACCATGGGAGGAATTTCCAGCGGAGAAAGCACTACCACTTTGGGGAGAAAGGGTTCGAGCAAGCGCCGCAGATGAAAGCGCGCCGGCGTGGAACAGAGCAGGATGGGCGCGGTCTGCGCCACCTGATCTCCGGCCAGCACTCGCAAGCCGTCGAGAATGCGGCGCACGAATGAGGGCTGCAAACCGGACTGCGATCCGGCGCCTGGGGCGGGCGCGGTCTGCGGGCTGAAAGCACGGCCGAGTTCTTCTTCGATGTTGTGGTCGAGCGTGAGCACGCGCAGCCCGCCGTCGTCGGAAAGCAGTGGCCGGACCAGGGCGCGGCCAAGCGCCTGGCGGGCGGCTTCGACTAGCAGCACGGGATGTTTGCTGGTGGCGGAAATGTCGAGCAGGGTCTCGAGGATGGTGGAAAGGTCGCGAATCGAAACCTGCTCGCGCAGGAGTTGCTGCAAGACTTTTTGCACTTCGCCCAGGCTGAGGATTTTGGGGACCAGTTCTTCGACTAGCTTGGGATGGCTTTCACTGAGGCGATCGAGCAGGCGCTTGGTTTCCTGGCGGGATAGCAACTCGTAGGCGTGCTGGCGAATGACTTCGGCGAGGTGGGTGGAGAGCACGGAAGTCTGGTCAACGACGGCGTAGCCGGAGGTCAGGGCCTGGGACTCGAGGGCGCGGGAAATCCAGAGCGCGGCCACGCCGAAAGCGGGCTCGCGGGTGGGGGTTCCGGCCAGCACGGGCGGGGTGATCTCCGAGCTGATGGCGAGCACCTTATCTTCGAGCATTTCCCAGCGGGCGATCTCGACGCCGCGCAGCGAGATAACGTATTCCCGCGGCTTGAGCCGGACGTTGTCGGTGATATGAATGGGCGGAACGATGAAGCCAAGTTGTACGGCGAGTGAGCTGCGCAGCGCTTTGACGCGGGCCAGGAGTTGTCCGCCTTGCTGCGCGTCCACCAGGTTGACCAGGCCATAGCCGACTTCGAGCGAGAGCTCGTCGAGCTTGAGCAGGTCTTCGATGGACTCGGTCTTGGCGGCTTTCTTGTCTTTTTCGACGGCAGGCAGAGCGCCGGGGTCGGCGGCGGCGGCATCGATGACTTTGCCATCTTTGTCTTTGAGCTTGGGCAGGCGCGCCGCGAGCAGAAAGACGACGCCGGCGACGGCGAGGAAAGAAAATTTCGGCAGTCCCGGGATGCAAGCGAGCGCGACCATAACGCCGGCCGCGATCTGCAGCGAGCGGCGGCGGGAAAACAGTTGCGTCCCGAGATCGGCGGAGAGGGTCACGTTCGAAGAGGCGCGGGTCACCACCATGCCGCCCGCCATCGAGACCAGCAGCGAAGGGATCATGGTAACCAGGCCATCGCCGACGGTGAGCACGGTGTAGGTCTTGAGCGCCTCGCGAAAAGGAATATCGAGCTGGAAAACTCCGATCAGGAAGCCGGCAAGAATGTTGATGCCGGTGATCAGGATGGTGGCAATGGAGTCACGCTGGTTGAAGCGGGCGGCGCCGTCCATGGCGCCGTAGAACTCGGCTTCGCGGGCCGTTTGTTCGCGGCGGGCGCGGGCCTGATGCTCGTCGATGAGTCCGGCATTGAGATCGGCGTCAATCGCCATCTGCTTGCCGGGAAGAGCATCGAGGGTGAAGCGCGCGGTAACTTCGGCGGTGCGCACGGCGCCGTGGCTGACCACGATGTACTGGATGGCGATGAGGGCGATGAACAGAACAAACCCGACCACGTAGTTGCCGCCCACCACGAATTGTCCGAAGGCCTCAATCACTTTTCCGGCAGCCCCGGCGCCTTCGTTGCCGTGGAGAAGAATGCGGCGGCTGGAGGCGAGGTTCAACGACAGGCGGAACAGTGTGAGGAGGAGCAGCAGGCTGGGGAAAACGGAAAACTGAGCCGGGCGCAGGATCTGCAGGGCGGAGAGCAGCACCAGCACGGAAGCGGCAAAGCTGGTGGCGAGAAGGAGATCGAGCGCGAATGCCGGCAACGGTACCAGCATGACAAAGACCAGGCTGACGGCGGCGATGGGAACGATCCACTCAACGAATTGGTTGCGGGTAAGAGGCCCGGGAGCGACGGCGGCAGTGGTCGGCATCAGCGGCGTCCTCCTATTGCTGCAGAGGCGGCGAGGGCGCGGGCTTCGGCACGGAACACGGCGGCAAGAATTTCGGCAATCACCGCGTAGAGCTGCCCAGGAATGCTTTGTCCCACCTCGACGGTACGGTAGAGAGCGTGTGCGAGCGGCGGATTCTCGACCATGGGAATGTTCTCCCAGCGGGCGATTTCCTTGATCTGGGCGGCGAACAGGTTGCGTCCCTTGGCAACCACGACGGGCGCGGGCATGTCGGGGCGGTACTCGAGCGCGATCGCATAACTGGTCGGGTTCGTGATCACAACGGCGGCGCGCTTCGTGTCGTCCAGCATCTTGCGGCGGCGCATCTGGCGCTGCAGGCGCCGGATACGGCCTTTAATGACCGGATTGCCTTCTGTCTCCTTGTATTCGTCGACCAGCTCCTGGCGGCTCATCTTCAGTTCGCTCGAAAGGTGCTGGCGCTCGAACAGGTAGTCGAGAACGGCCCAGACAAGCAAAACCAGAGCGGATTTCCAGGCGACTTCGAAAACTCGGCCGGAGGCGAAGCCGAGCATGCCGCGGGAGGAACGTCCGGGAAGCGCCATCAGCAGAAGCCAGTCGCGGCGCAGGCAGCCAACCGCGAGCCAGGCGACCGCGGCGGCCGGGAACAGGGACTTGATGAGTCCGCGAAGTGCGGTAATCGAGAAAAGCTGGCGGAGTTTGGCGGCGGGGCTGACGCGAGAGCCGCTGGGCAGCAGCGAAGTGGGAGCGAAGACGAGGCCTCCCTGAGAAAGAGCGGAAGCGAGCGCCACCGTCCACCCCATGCCGAGAGCGGCCGCAGTGCCCAGAAACAGCCCGGAGTGGCTGAGGAAGGGAGGCAGCGCGTCCATGCGCAGGTTGCCGGAGACGGCACTCTCGACGCAGTCATGGAAGAAGCTACGGAAAGCAAGAGGAAAACTCGACATCAGGGAAAACAGCACGAAGGTGGCGGCCATGCCGGAGGCCGCGCCGATCAGATCGCGGCTGCGCGCCACTTGCCCTTTTTCGCGGGCTTTCTGGCGGCGTCGCGGGGTTGCCTGTTCGGTTTGGTTGGCTTGTGCCATAGGTTAGTTGTCAGTTCTCAGTTCTCAGTGCCCGCGAATCGCCGAATTTGTCGGACCATGTTTCATAAAAGGTTCTTTGAAAGGGCCCGGCTTCAGCCGGGCCGCTGCGAATCCCATAAACACGGGGCTTTAGCCCCTGAGGGATCGGCCCATTTCTAGTCAGTGCGCTAGTTTCAAAATCCTTTCTGAAGCATCCAGCGCTCTTCCGAAGCGGGCATCGAAAAAGCGCGGCCAGAACGCAATCGCGCCGCACATCAGAGCCAGGCCCAGCAGGTTCTTGATCGAGATCCCCACAAACAAAACCGGAAGTTGCGGCGAAGCTTTGCCGATAAAGCCGAGTGCGACATCAGCAAACAGGCTCGCAACCAGTACGGGCGCGGCAATCTGCACGCCGGCCACAAACATGCCGGCGGCGAATTCGAAGACCGCCGAAACCGCCGGCCAGGCCAGGGAAAAATGGCCGGGCGGCAGATAGTCGAAGCTGCGCGCCAGTCCACGCAACAGCCAGTGTGGAACGCTGAGCTGAAGGAAGAGCAGGAGCACAATCAGTTCGTAGAAAGTCGAGAGCACGGCGGAGTCGGCCTGGCTGTCGGGATTGATCACGCTGGCAAGCGCAAATCCCATTTGGACACCGCATACCTGGCCGGCAATCTGTCCGGCTTCGAAGATCAACTGAAGGGTGAATCCGAGGAGAGACCCGATGGCAAATTCGCCGAGCAAAAGCACGGAGAGCGCGGGAGCCGAAAACTCAGGCATGGGCGCGGGAACCAGCGGCACCAGAAATAAGGTCAGGAGGAAAGCGAGACCAATCTTGATGCGGGCAGGGATAGCAGCGCTGCCGAGGAAAGGCGCGACCACGAGCAGTCCGGTGACGCGCGCGCCGGCAATCATCCAGAGGGCGAGGGTATGCTCGATCGGACTTGAAATCGGCACCGCTATGGGCATCTGAAGCACAATCAACAACCTTTCATCGGATGAAGGGGTGAAAGTCGGACCACAGGCCGATGGTGAACAGCATCAGCTTGCGCAGCATCCAGGGGAAAAACAGCAGGGTGGCCGCCGCCACTGCCGCCAGACGCGGGACGGTGGAAAGAGTCTGATCCTGCAGCGAAGTCAGCACCTGCACGACATTGATGAGCAGGCTGACCAGAATTGCGGCCAGCAGGATCGGCGCGCCCAGCAACAGAGCGGCTTGCAGGGTGTTGCGGAACAGCGCGACGACTTGTTCGGTTCCCATAAGCGCCTTTCA
>Ga0074044_10000825_pt1 | contig 29016 bp, 22 predicted proteins | sample BogForMeECP23OM1_FD_94443 | JGI IMG/M metagenome (GOLD analysis project Ga0074044, IMG submission 94443) | Bog forest soil microbial communities from Calvert Island, British Columbia, Canada - Bog Forest MetaG ECP23OM1 | ecosystem: Environmental > Terrestrial > Soil > Wetlands ...
GAAAGGGTCTCCGGTCGAATAATCCGCTTAACTCCTCCCGAGCGCTCATTGCGATTGGACGGTCAACCCCGCAATCGTAATCGTCACCGGATTCGGCTGCGACGAAGTCGTTCCCTGAACCTTAACGTTATAAGTTCCAAGTTCCGGATTCATAGGAGCAGAATTTCCTCCACCACCACAAGCATTCAGCAGGACCAGAACCAAGCAGAGCCCCACCAGCCACAGCCAGGACTGCGACTTGTTCCGCTGCCGATTCCGTCGAACTCCGGCAAACAAGATCCCCGCCAAAGGCACGAAAGCAAAAGCGAAGTAGAGTCGCGGCCCGCTAGTCCTTTCCAGCATCGCCGAACCCGAAGGCACCGCAATGGTCAGCGTAAACGGAACTGCTTGAGCACCTGGTGTTATCGTCGTGATTGGCGTGCCCGACTGCGAAGCAAAACTGCAGGTAGCATTCTTTGGCAACGTACTCGTCAAACAGGAAAGCGTAACTGCCCCTCCGTTCCAGCCCGGATTCTCATTCAGCAGCAGCGAATAGGTAGCCGATTGTCCCGGAGAAATAGTTTGTGGCGCAGGCTCAGCCGCAGCCGGCGCCTGGATGACCGTCACCGTCGCAGGTCCAACCGCATTCGATGCCTGTTGCGAGTAAGCCGCGATGTTAACCGTTGCCGGAGATGGCACGCTGTCAGGCGCAGTGTAAAGACCCGTAGCGTCGATGGTTCCATAGGTGGAGTTGCCGCCCGCTACTCCCTCCGCGAACCAGTTCACTGCCTGGTTCGTTGTCCCAGTCACAGTGGCAGAGAATTGCTGCGTAGAGCTTTGCAGGGAAGAACTCGTATAGATCTGAATGTTGGTAGGACTCACCGTGACCGTGATGCTTCCATTCGACGCCACAATCGTTGCCTGCGCCGATCCCGAAGTCGTGCCATCGGCCTGCGACAGCGCGGTAATCGTAACTGTCGCTGGATTAGGAACCGTCGCTGGCGCCTGAAATAGCCCACTGCTTGAAATCGTACCGACTGTAGAATTACCACCCACAACTCCATTCACCGACCAGGTCACCGCCGTGTTGCTCGTCCCAGTCACAGTCGCCGTATATTGCAACTGTTCGCCCTCTACGACCGATCCCGAAGACGGAGCAACCGTAACGAAGATCGCAGGAACCAGTTCGCGGATCCGCTGGTTGTTCGTGTCGGCGATAAACACATCGCCAGCCGCATTGCCCGACAATCCATATGGGAAGTAAAGCTCGGCGCTCGTTCCTTGCCCGCCATCTCCCACGAAACCCGGACGCAGCGGAGTTCCCGCCACAGTCTGAATAAACCAGCTATTAGCCGCCACAATCTCCCGAATGACCTGATTGCTCGTATCCGCGATGAAGACATCTCCCGACGTGTCGACGTACACACCATTTGGAATATTCAGCAGCGCACTAATCGCCAGACCGCCATCGCCAGAGAAGCCCGCATCGCCGCTCCCCGCAAGCGAAGCAATGTATGTCGGCGGAATCGTAACCCCAGCAACCGTAACTGTCTGCGTTGTGCTCAGGTTGACAGCGCGAATGCGGTTATCAAAACTATCCGCAATATAGACATTTTCCGAGAGGTCCACGAACACGCTGACCGGAAAGGCAAGTTGCGCGCTCGTAGCAGCTCCACCGTCGCCACACGGATTCGTGGGTTGAGCAGGCGTAGTACATACCTTGCCATCGCCCGCCACAGTGTTGATCACGCCGCTCGACGCCGTCACCTCGCGAATGACGGAATTACTCGTGTCCGCGATAAAAATGTTCTCCGCGCTGTCGACAACGACGCCATAAGGACCATCAAGCTGTGCACTCGTGGCCGCGCCGCCGTCCCCTGTGTAACCCGCTCCCAGGATGAAATTGCCAGCTACGGTTTGAATATCGCCAGTCGATGCCACCACTTCACGAATCACGGAATTATTCGTATCGGCGATAAAAATGTTTCCCGCACTGTCGACGAAGACGCCTTCGGGACTATCAAGCTGCGCACTAGTGGCGATATTGCCGTCGCCAGAGTATCCAGGCCCCAGAATGGCGCTGCCGGCTACGGTCTGAATATCGCCCGTGGTCGCTGAAACTTCCCGAATTACCGAATTGGCCGAGTCAGCGATGAAGATGTCTCCCAAGCCGTCCACGAAGACGCCTGCCGGATAATTCAATTCGGCATCAACGGGCGTTCCTCCATCGCCTGAAAGAGCCAACGTGTTATTGCCGATAATCGTCGATATGTCGCCGGTCGAAGCTGTTACCTCGCGGATCACAAAGTTGTCCGTGTCCGCTATGAAGATATTTTCTGAGCTGTCAACGAATATGTTGCTCGGATTATCCAGTTGAGCACCGGTCGCCAAACCGCCGTCGCCGGAATAACCAGCGCCTAACGCATTATCTCCTGCTACGGTTGCAATGTTCCCCGCAAGCGTGAATTCGCGAATCACAGAATTATAGGTATCCGCAACAAAGATATTTTCTGAACCATCGACGAACACCCCTGATGGCAGACAGAGTTGTGCTGCCGTAGCCAAGGCGCCATCGCCAGAATAATTACAAACGTCGTTCCATTCGTAATAAACCCCAGCCACAGTTTGAATGTCGTGGTTCGCTATGGTCACTTCACGAATGACTGAGTTGAAAGTATCCGCAATAAAGATATTTCCCGACCCGTCGAGGAAAACACCTTCAGGAAGACCAAGTTGTGCGCTCGTAGCCAATTGGCCGTCGCCGGAATAGCCAGGAGAGCCCGGTGTTCCGGCCACTGTTTGAATGGTGCTGCCGATCACTTCGCGGATCACCGCATTATCTGTGTCCGCTATAAAAATGTCCCCAGAGGCATCCACAAACACGCCGTAAGGGTCGTCCAGTTGCGCCTGGGTCGCGGGCCCGTTGTCGCCGGAATAGCCAGGAGTTCCATTGCCAGCCACGGTTGCGATATCGCCCGGTTGAATCACGACTCCCGCTATCGTCACTGCCTGTGTGCCAGGGTTCACCACACGAATCAGATCGTCGCCGCTGTCTGCGATGTAGATATTTCCGGAAGCGTCTACGAACACGCCTTCGGGATGGCTGAGCGCCGCGCTGGTTGCGAGTCCACCATCACCGCATAACGTAGTGGGCGTCAGAGGACAAACGGTCCCATTTCCGGCCACGATCGTAACGTTGTTCCCGGTGTCGATCTTGAGGATGTGACCCGCGTAGGCGTCCGCGACATAAGTGTTACCCGAACTGTCCCGCGTGACGCTACCGGCATATCCAATGCTGGCACTAAGCGCTGTCAGATTGTTCGGACCGCCGCCAGCGACTGTACTGATGGCATACTGGGCCAGCAAGAACTCTGGCGCCAACAAGAACGCTGCCAAGGCCATTGCAACCTGCGCAATTAATTTGGGGGAGCGCATGATTATTTCGCCTCCTGGCCAGAAATACGGTCCAGTCGGACCACTGTCTTGCCGTTCGCACCGCCCGAGCCCGACATCTCCAGAACGAATCTCGGCCGCGAGCCCTTTTGCCACAACTGATATTCAGATCGCGGGATAGTGAATTCTTGTGTAAGCTCCCCTGCCCCATGCGCGCGGAGAGCGACCGAGCAAGCACGCATTCCGCCCTTTTCCGGGTGAGAAAAATCCCAGAGAATTATTTTCTGAATCAAAAGATCAGACGACCCGTGGTTCGTCAGATGGATCCGCATTCGAATCTGTGCCTGGGAACCGAGGGCGGTCGAGTGCAACACCTCATAAGAGCCGGAAACCAGAGGACCGTTATTGGCTGATGCCGTTTGCATCCAAAGTGCAAACAGGGCAACGACGACAAGGTGTCGCTTGCAGACGCGTATGAAGTTGTCGCTCATGTGAACCTACCTTCCCTTCAAGGGCAGCTTCGATGGCTGGCCTCCAACCGAAGAAAACTGCCTAGGCAGTGCTTGCCGCTTTTCTTACCGGAACCCTGCTTTCCACTTCCGCTCCCTGCTCACCCGCGGCGCCTGCCTCGTGATATTCAGCGTCCTGATTCACTGCCCAGACGTCATACTTGCGCTCTCCCGCGAGGATGTTCTTCGCAGTAAGCATGGCCGTCATCATGGCATGATCCTGATTGTTGTACTTGTGCATGCCATTGCGGCCAACCAGGTGAAGCGTGGGATAGTTTTCGTCCAAGGCTTTCCGAATCGTACTTACGTGCTGCTGATATGCGTCGTCATAAACCGGATACGCTTTGGGTTGGCGGATGACGCAGCCATCGATCACGTCCGCACTGGCTGCGAGATTTACCTTTTGAATTTCCTGCTTCGCCAGTTTGATCAACTCGTTGTCTTGCGTGGTCCAGAGTCCATCACCCTCGAAGCAAAAATATTCGAGGCCATAGGAGCAATAGCCGGGATCTGGCACCATCTCCGGCGACCACGACTTATAATTTTGCACACGGCCTACCTGGACGCTGGGATCGTGGATGTAGATCCAGTTGTCGGTGAAACGGCCGCGATCATGCACGATCAGCCCAACAGTGAGAAAGTCGCGATAGCGCAAAGAGCGCGCTGCCTGGAGTGCGGCTTCGGGCAGTTGAGGTTCGATCTGAGCCACTAATTCGCGGATGGGCATGGACGAAACTACATGTTCCGCCCGATATTCTTCCGCACTGCCATCGGCATTGCGGGTAGTCACGACCCAGAGATTGCTGGCTGAGTCGAACCGGCAACCTGTTACTTTCCGGCCCATCATTACAATGCCGCCGAACTTGCGGATCTTTTCCGCACAAGCTTCCCACATCATGCCCGGCCCCAGTCGCGGATAGCGAAAGGTATCGATCAGCGTCTTCACAATCTGCTTCCGGTCTTTGGGCTTCTTGGTAAAGAGCGCGTGCTTCAGGGCCGAAGCCAACGATAAGCCTTTGATTCGCTGCGCCGCCCAATCAGCCGAGATTTCGTTGCAGCTCATCCCCCAAACCTTCTCGGTGTAGGTTTTGAAGAAGATCCGGAACAAGCGCTTACCGAACTGGTTGGAGACCCACTGTTCGAACGTTTTGGGATTGCGTACAGGATTGACTTTCGCCGCCGCGAACGACAGCATGCATAGGGTCGATTCGATCAGTCCCAGCTTCGACAGCGCCTCGAACGGCTTCAAGGGATAGGTGTAGAACTGGCCGCGGTAGTAAATGCGCGACGACCGCGGACGATCGAGCATGTTCTCGCCGTCCACCTCCGTCCAAAAATCTTCCACTTCGCGTGACTTCGAGAAGAAACGGTGCCCTCCGATATCGAAGCGAAAGTCCTTGTAATTGACGGTTCGAGAGATTCCGCCGACGTATTTCGGGTCGCTCTCGAGCACGACCACCGGAGCCTGCTGTTTCGACAGCTCGTAGGCGGCAGTCAGCCCGGCCGGTCCAGCGCCGATAATTGCCGCCTTGAAAATCGTTTGTTCCATTGCGTCTTTGCCGTCCCCTCGTAACCGAATGGCAATCGTCATGCCAACCCACGGCCACAGTCAAGTGCAAGGTGCACAAAGGCTTCAACCATCAAGACGGTGAGGGACGGTACCTGGAAGAAGAGGCAAAACCCACCCTACCTGAGGAGAAAAACCCGCTTCGGTCTTGCGGCTCACGGCTACCACCCCACTTATCCTGAAATCAAGAGTCCGTAGCGTCGGAAAATGAGTCACTGGTTTTGACGAGTCACTCAGAACTGAGAGCGTATTTGTGTCTCATCCCATTCACACCGTTCGGAGCCTCGGAACGAAGTTCCCTGTTCCCGGTGAACCTACTATGACAGCGGCTTGGCCTGCGTGCCAGGCTTGACCCCAGAGTGTTTTTTCGCCTGTGCCATCAATTCCAAAACCTTGGCTCTGCCTTCGTAGTTCGGGTTCGTGTCGAGCAACTTTTGCCACGTGGCAACCGCTTTGTCGATATCCATCTTGCCCTGCCACTCGACGACGCCGAGATTGAACAGCGTATTGGCCTTGTTCGGCTCGTAAGTAAGCGATTTCTGGAACTCTGCGATAGCGCCATCGGCGTTGCCCGTATACCAAATAGCGGTCGCCATATCTGTACGAACGCCTGTGTTGGCTGGCTCTATTTTCAGTGCACGCTGGTAATAATCGATGGCTGTGGGGTACTGCTGGGCATCGTAATAGACGTTCCCGACGTTTTCGATAAGCCCGGCGTTGTTCGGATCAGCCTTGAGCTTTTCGATCAGCGGTGCAGCTTGCGTGTCGGCCATCTTCTGCATTTCAGCCGGGGTCGGAGCCTGCGCACCAGGATTTGCATTCCCCATCGCCGGAGCCGATGGGCTCGCCGCCTCGGTCACAGCGGCCGCGGCCGGACTCTGCGACCCGCGGATGAACCACCCGCCGGCAATTCCCACCAAAAGGCAGATAACCGCCAACACATAGGCCTGCACGCTTGTCCATTGATCGCTAGAAGTAGAGCCCTGGGAAGTAGAGACTTGATTTGTATCCGTCATTGCTGAATGCTCCTTCAACTCAATTTGTTCGTGGGCGAAATCCCCCGCGCGGCGCGTTTCACTGCCTAGAGCGTTAGCTCTTACCCTGCATCTGAACGTCCGCCATTAATTTCTGCACTTGGGCTTTGCGGTCTGGGCTCAGTTGCGGATTCGACTTCAACAACTGCTGCCAAGCCGCTATCGCTCCCTTGCTGTCCTGTTTTGCCTGCCATTTGATCATGCCCAGATTAAAGAGCGAGTTGGCGTCCTTGGGATCGTATTCCAGCGCCTTCTGCAGTTGGCTGATCGCCCCATCCACATCGCCGTCATAGTACAGACTTGAGGCCAGTTGAGTACGAACCGCAATATTCTTGGGATCCGCTTGTACTGCCTTCTCGTAATATCCGGCCGCGTCCTTGAATTGGTGGGTGGCCTCGTAGATGTTGCCCACCTGTAGCAACAGAGCGCTGTTAGCCGGATCGCTCTTTAGTTTTTCGAGAAGCGGCGCCGCCTTCGTATCGGCCATCTTTTTCATCTGATCGAGCGTGGGCATCTGGCCCTTCATTCCACCCATCCCAACCGTGGCGGGAGACGACTCGCCAGCAGCCACAGCCGCCGGCGCGGGCGATTGCGATCCGCGAAACAGGTATCCAATCGCCAAACCGACCACGAGGCTGATCAAGGCCATCGCATAGACTTGCTTCGCTGCCCAGGCTGATTCCGCAATTGGTTGCGCCTTGGTTTCGTTGTCCATTCCCGATTCTCCCATTATCTACAATGCTTTGAGTAGACCTTGCGAAAGCTTCCTGGCACATGGCTCTACTGCCGTCTGCCTTTGCTAACTAACCTTAATAGTCGCAGCCATAGGCGGGCAGCATTCTGCGTCACCAGCGAATGTGACGCCGATCACATGAATAAAGGGACCATGCGAACGCAGGTGTCTTGGATCGTTTCTAGGCTACAACTTTGTGCCAAGTATACTGTCCACCAACCGAAGCAAAGCCAGGAAGGGGAGGTCGTGCAGCAGAACTTAGGGGAAACAAGTGACTCCGTCCTAGGAATACAAACGCAGTCTTCGTGGAAGATTGCGGTTTTGGTCAGTCTTGTGTTGCTACTTCCGTGTTTCTGGCAGTCACGTATTCAATCCGTCGATCTTTCTAGCCACATCTACAACGCGTGGCTGGCTTCGCTGATTGCTCAGAACCGGGCGCCGGGCCTTTGGATCGCGCCCCAATCGCACAACGTACTATTCGACCTTATTCTGACATGGTTGTTGCCGCATTTCGGCGCCGCCGCTGCCCAAAAAATTGCTGTTGGCACCGCGGTGCTGATTTTTTCTTGGGGGGCAATTCTGCTGATCTGCCGCGGCCGTCCCATGAACTGGTGGTTTTTGCTGCCCTCGGTTGCGGTTCTCTCCTATGGCTATATATTCCATGCCGGTTTCTTCAATTTCTATCTCGGGCTTGGAATCTGCTTTTGGTACTTGGCATTTTTTCTCTCTGGTGGATGGCGGGTTCGAATTCTGCTTACGCCGCTGCTTCTCCTAGCCTGGATCGCCCATCCCCTGCCCGTTGTGTGGGCAGTCGGACTGGCCTTGTACACTACCGTTTCGGAACGCCTTCCGGCACCGGGCCGAATTGTCCTGTTGGCTGCCGCACTTCTTGCGCTGCTGGAAGTCCATTTTCTGCTTCTGGCTCGGTACCGATGCATCTGGTCCGCAAATCAGATCTGGTCTGCGACAGGTGCGAAGCAATTAATGCTGTTCGGCACGATGTATTCGATTCCTTACTGGTTGCTTCTGGCGGCTTGGGGGATGCTATTCTGGCGGCGTGTACGAGCCTGCCGGTCCGTCATGCTGGACCTAAGTTTTCAGCTTTGGTTGCTGGCTGCTGCTGCGGTGGTTGCGATCCCATCCGTCATCATGTTTCCGCAGTTTGCGGCGCCGTTCAACTCTGTTTCTTCACGTCTCTCCCTGGCCGCCGGAATCATGCTCGGTGCCTTCCTAGTCGAGATACAACCAAAAGCTCCTGAGAGAGTGGTGCTCACTCTTAGCGCGCTGATTTTCTTCGGTCTTGTATTTCGCGATGCGCAGAAAATCAACCGGATGGAGGATCATCTCGATGCGGTCGTCTCGCAGCTTCCGGTCAACAGCCGAGTGATCGGCCTTTTGCGCGTTCCTACCCGACGAGCCACGCCGGGGCTGCATGCCCTGGACCGCGCCTGCATCGGACGCTGCTTTAGCTACGCCAGTTATGAGCCCTCAACCCGGCAATTCCGTGTACGCGCGGCCGCCGGAAATCCGATCGTGATGGCCGACTATCCTGACGTATGGGCGGTCGAAATGGGCCAATACCGCGTACAGCCTCGTGATCTGCCTGTTTTTCTGGTTTATTTATGCGGACCGGATAGCCAGCAAGTGTGCTCCCGCGAATTGCACGAGGGAGAAGTGATCGGTAGCATCGCCCAGGCGCAGTAGCCCATGGAGCGGAGGCGGTACGCGATAGCAACTCCTGCCCCGACCTTCGGCAGGTCGTATTTCAACGTTTCAACGACCTGTGTTCTGCCTCTGTAACTCGTCCGCTCGCTGCCGGGCCTCAACAGCCATTTGCGTCTGCCCGGCCGCTTGGTAGAGATTAGCGAGTCGGTTCCAGCGGCTTGCGACCAGGGGAGTCTTTCGGATCGCTTCCTGTTCGAAAGAAATAGCTTCAGTCCAATGTCCGAGAAGCTTTTGTGCTTCGGAGTTCCCTTCTGCAATCTCAGCATAGAGTTCCGGAGCAAGCGATTCTCCGCCATTGCGAAACGGGCTGATTTTCTCCGCCTCGGCAAATGCAGCCAGCGCTTCGTCGGGATGATTCTGAGCCACCTGGAGTTTTCCGAGAGTCATGTATATGTCGAGCGGCTCGGTGGATTCGCTCGCCGCCCGCTCGATGGCTTCGACAGCTTCGACGTTCCGGCCCTCGCCAGCATAGAGCAATCCGAGAGAGTACAAGGCTCCGCTGCTTTCGTTGAGCGCAAGTGAGGCGCGATACTCCCGCTCCGCTTCGCGGTAACGTTGCCTGCTCTGAAACAACGACGCGAGCAGTAAATGGACGTTTGGATCTTGTGGGTAGAGCGCGGAAGCTCGACGTAGAGACTGCTCCGACTCCTGATCGCGTTGCAATTCGAAGAACAGCGCTCCGGAATTCCGATAGAAGTCGTAAAGCGCCGGACGCGAGGCTGCGGGAGGCGGACTGAGCTGCTGTGTCCTGCAGTCGATCTGCAAGCGGTCGATCCATGGGCGATTCTGGGGCGTGTTGCGCAGAAGCACCAGCGACACATCGTCCATGTAGACCGGACGCCACTGTTCACTACGACAGAATGCGGACGGATCCATCTTCTGGAGTCCGCGAAATCCGGAGGTCGCGATCAGTAGAACGTTCAGATTCCAGCGGTCGGCTTCAGACTGCCACAACTGCGAATCCGGACCCTCACCGTAGAGTTTGCGTTGCTCCACGACCAGATCGGGGCTGAGTCGATCTCCGCGTCCATCGAGGAAGTCGGGATACTGCGGGCCGAGACTCCAGGCTGCATAGCCACCCAGCGCATACTCCTCGAAAATGTTTCCGGGCAACTGTTCGCGTCGGATGAAAGCAGCCGCGCGGTCTGGAAACCAGGACGATTCTCCCGCACCGAATCTCCAATCCGCGTTGAAAACAACATACGTGCGGCTCGAAACATAGTCGACAATGTGCAGCAGAGCGATCCCACAGAAGACGACTGTCACAAGGATCGCCGTGGCCTCGGGCACGCGAACTAGCGGTCGCGTGGTTTTTTCCGTCTCAGCGGTGGAACTAGCGCTGCCATTACTAACAATGAAGCACTCACTCAGCAAGGGCCCGCCAAGTGTGGCGACTGTAATGACGAACAGACCCATGTAGCGCGCATGGGCCAGTCCGGAATAAAGTGCGACCAAAACAATGAGTGCGGCCCCAGGCTGCCGTTTCCAGAAGAAAAGCCCGACCAGAATGACCGCGATCAATAACAACCAGGTGAACCCATTCTCCATGTGGCGAAGGTCGATGAGTTGGTACAGCAACGAGCGAGAAACCGGCACTCCCTGGAACTCGCCGATGAAACTGTTGCTGTTGAGTCTTCCCTGAGCAGGTGCTGCGAGTCCCGATAAGGTGAGCGAAGCGACATAAATTCTCGGGCCCCACGGATTCACTAACGTGGCAATTCCGCACGCCGCAAGCCAGGGCCATACTTTCTTCAGCCGGGGAACTACGTCCTGTTGCCGCTTTGCAAACAACAAATCCAAGACCTCAATCAGCAAGTAGGCACCGATGGCCCCCAGTCCTGCGATGAAGCCCGGGTGGAGATTGACCCAGAACAACATGACCACCGGCAACAGCCAGGGCCGGGAACGGGTTCCGCGATGGTAAGCCCAGAGTTCGCCAAGAAAGAACGCGAAGAACACAGTACTGAAGAGGTCAGCCCGCGGAGCAGTGCGAGCAGCAATGGACTGAACCGCAAGGATCGCCAGTACCGCGCTGCCGATATCTCCCCGGCGAACAAGATAGGCCGCCACCGCCAGACACGCCAACGCACAAAACCAACTCAGGCCGCCATAGCCGAACGCGCAGTACGCCAGGTAAAGCAGCACACCCGCAAACGGCGGATAAACCCAGGGTTTTCCCGCTGAGGTAAACGATAGAACATCCGTGCGCGGAATTTGGTGGTGCTGAACTACGTAGCGTCCCGTGGCAAGGTGCCAACCCATGTCGTAGTCGGCAACCGTATGCAAGCCGGCGCAAAGAGCACTGAGCAGCACCAACAGAATGAAAATCGACTTAACAACGGGATACGCTTTCTCTTGGGAAAATCCCATACGCAAAAACAGTTTTCTAGGTGATTGTATGATTGATCGGATAGTACCCTATTCCCTAAGCAGATGAGAATCCAATATGCCTCAACCGACTAAGGTTTGTGCGGAATGAGTGTGGCCCCCCTCCCTCCTGCCTCCGATAGAAACCGAACCTGGTCGACATGCACGGCAGACTGGTTTCGGGAGAGGCCCTGGTTCTTAATTCTTTCGGCGGTTGCCTTAACCTACGCGTTCCTTGCGGGCTTGCGGACCGTCAGTGACTACGACATATTCTGGCAACTGGCCACTGGACGTTGGGTTGCGCAACATCACACCACCTTCTCGACTGACGTTTTCTCCTACACTGCGCAGGGTCAGCCATGGATCTACCCGATTGGATCAGGATTGCTTTTCTATGCTGCATTTCTTCTGGGAGGGTACGTCCTGCTTTCATGGTTGGGTGCAATCGTATGCGTCGGCACTATCGCTTTACTACTTCGGAGTGGTTCCGCGATCACCGCTGCGCTCGCCGTCATCGCTGTTTCAGCAATCGCGGCCCGCACCGCTCCTCGCGCCGACATGTTCACCGTTCTCTTGTTCGCTGCTTTCCTGAGCATCCTCTGGGAACAGTACGAAAACGGCACCGGCAAACTGTGGAAGTTGCCGCTTTTGATGGTGGCCTGGGTAAACCTGCATCTCGGCTTCCTCGCTGGACTAGCACTAACTGGTCTCTACGCGGCAGCGGAAGCAATACGGTTGCTCGACGGAAAACAGAGGCAGCGTGCCGAGGAGCGTCTCAAAGCCGCGCTTCCCTGGCTAGTGGGAACTTTGTTCGCAACCCTGGTGAATCCCTGGGGATTGGGTACCTACCGGGCGATCCTCAGGCAGGAAGCGGCAATGTCCGTCCACTCCGAGCGCATCACGGAGTGGGCCCGCATTTCGCTCACATCGGCGAGTGTGCAACAGGCTTTGTCCCTTCGCGATCCGGCGAGTGCGGGCGAGTGGTTGTTGTTGGCTGGCGCCGTCATTGCGATTGTGGCTGTGTTTCGCCGACAATGGTCGGCCGCCTTGTTACTCGCGGGCACGGTCTGGATGGCGATGCAGCATGTTCGCTTCCTGGCGTTGTTGGCATGCGTTGTCGTGGTCGTAGGAGGCGCAGTCTTAGGTCCGGCGCTGGAGGCCGCAGGGTCGCGGATCCGCGACAGGCGGCTGTATACCATTCTGGGGGGAGGCGTAGCCGCGGCGCTCATCCTGCTTGCCGGGCTCCGCTCGATTGACCTTGTCAGCAATCGCTATTACCGGACAGGCACCGAAATCGATTCCTTCGGCTCGGGTCTCTCGTGGTGGTTCCCCGAGGGCGCGATCGCCTTCATTGAGCGCGAACACTTTCCTCGTGAAGTCTTTAACGGCTATGAGGCAGGTGGCTTCCTGATTTGGAGGCTCGGGTCCAGCTATCGCGACTACATTGACGGACGCGCCATTCCCTTTGGTCCCGAGTTGTTCAGTCATCTGCAGCAGATACTACAGTCGCCGCCCGATTCACCGCAGTGGCGGAACGAGGCTGATGCCCTCGGCATTAACACGGTTGTATTGTCGCTCGCGCGCTACAACGGGTTGAAATTCGTTGGATCCGTGCTTCCGCAATACTGCAATAGCGAAACCTGGCGCCCTGTGTACCTTGACGAAGTTTCCGCGGTCTTTGTGCGTCGACTGCCGCAGACGCAGGCATTGATCGAACAATTTCAGGTCGATTGCGCAACCGCGCCGCTTCCCCCAGCTACTACTTCCCGCAATCAGGAGGCGGAATTCAACCGCTGGGCCAATGCCGCTTCCGTGCTTCTCGCTCTTCACCGCAACCAGGAGGCAGCAACTGCCAGTGCTCGGGCGCTCTCCCTCTACAGCGATAGCGCGGCGCTTTGGTACGTGCGGGGACAGGCCCTGCTGTTGACGGATCACCCTCGCGAAGCAGAACTAGCACTACTGCAGTCCGCTGCGCTCGAGGTCAATGTAGCTACCTGGTACCAGCTTGCAGATCTCTATCGCAAGGAGCGTCGTTTCCCTGCTGCCATCGACGCCTTGGAGCGGCTGACGGTGATCTCGCCCAATCCGGCAGAAATTATGATGGCGCTCGGCTACACCTATCTCGAATCTGGGCGTCCCAAGGACGCCCTGGAAGCATTCGACAGAACCGAGAAAGCGTTGCCTGCGGAAAGCAGTCCGGCCCGGGCTGAAGTGAACAACGGTCGGGCACTCGCATGGAACATGGTCGGCAATTTGGGGAAGGCAACCCTTTTTGAAGAGAAGGCCACTGCCCTCGCGCCTCAGACCGCAAACTATTGGAACCAACTGGCGCAGTTCTACGATCGTCAGGGACGAACAATAGATGCTCAGAAGGCCCGCGAACAAGCCTCGGGGCTCATCAGCGGCCGGGAACCGTAATTAGGTTTTCTGCGCATGGGTGCTTACTCGAGCATGCTGGGAAACCCCGCCTACACGCGAGTTAGTCAAACTTGCGCCAATTGCACAGGGTTGGAGCATTATCGTAAGGCAAGGCCAGGCGAAGTTCCTGATCGGCGGCGGGTCGGTCATAGCGATGCAAGAGGAAACCGTAATTGAGATGTAACAGTCGGTCCTGTGGGTTTTGCGTGATGGCCCACTCATATTCGGCGACTATCTCCGGATAGTCGGTTGTTCCCTCGGCCTCGCTTTTCACCCGTAGGACCTCTTCGGAGTGGTTGAGTTGGTTTGTAAACGGAGGCCGCCCCAGCTCTCCGAGAACGAGGCCCGCGACCCGTAAGCGATCATAAGGCGTAAATGCAAGTAGACGCTCACACTCTTCCTGGGAGGCAACATCAGCGCTCACGGCACTGCGCCGCAAGTCGGCCGGCAGCATGCTGTCAACCTGGCGGAAGAGGGCACGCCCAAGCAGGTAGTTCCCACGTGGATTCATATGCACGTGTTCGTAGAAGAGTTCGCTGCCCGGAACCTCATGCGCACTCTCGCCAGCAAAAACGGCGGTCGCATCAACTACGCCGACGCCCGGACCAGTTCCAGCTAGGGCGCGAATAATTTCATTCAATCTGCTATCCGCGCGAAACCGAAGCGTATCAAGATCCTTAGCGCGCACGAAGCGCTCTTTGGCCTCCGCAAAATCACCGAGAGCCCACAGACAACGAGCAATGCGAAACTGGAGTTCGGCATACTGAGGATCGATATCTGCTGCCGAGAGGTATAGCTTCAGGGCCTCAGCGTACGATCCCGCGCTCTCGAAATCAGCACCACGCTGGACTAACTGCTCAAAGGAATGCAGCTCATTTTCTCGAATGCCCTCGCGATGCAGTGAAGCGAACGGAGCACAATCCTTTAAGTTCGCAGCTGCTGTGCTGATCACGACTTGAGCTCCCGAGCGGCGGGCGACTGCGACGATATCGCGCAAGTTGGTTGCGAAATTCTCATACACAGGCCTCATCTGTGGGGAATCGGCGCGGACCTGCCGGTCTAGAAACATTTCCATGCCACGCCACCCGGGCGTGTTCTTCTGGCTGGCACTAGTGACCTTCCCAACGAGCTGACCCAACCTGGTGGAATTGAGGAAGATTCGGGCGCGGATGGCGGGCAGGCTCAAGTCCCACGGAGTTAACACCGTTCCCGGACCAAAAGGGCCGACAACTTCGGTGTTGCCAGCGTAGATGATAAAAAGGTCGGGCTGGTAGTGTACCAAGTCCTTTACCATGGGCAGCAACGCATGCGAGTTGATAGCGGTAATGCCGGTATTGATAACCTCGAACTTTTCCGACGGGTAGTGCTCCCGGAGCATCGTCTCCAGGTATCTGCCAAATCCGTAGGTGGGATCGGGATCCCCAAAGGCGACCGATTCGCCCAACACAAAAATCCTGTAGGTTCCCGGCGCCTTTCTTGCGGGAATCACGAACGGTCGCGGTGCCCGGGACATGCCCGGCGGGAAAAAGGGCGCGGCGAAAAACTGGTTGTCGCAATAAGCAGACTGGCCATGGTCTGTGCAGGGGCGCGTCGTGCTGGTTGAAGTTCCAACTCCGCAGATGCGCAGTGCTACCTCTGCGACCGCGAGCAGTAACACCGGTGCCAGAATAGTAGTCGCCGAAACGGCCAACCACAGGCGCCAGCGACGGCCGCGAGGCTTCGGGACTGCCTCCGTGATTTGCGGGTCTAAAGCTAGAGTCATTACTGTTCTCGGCACGGCACTACCTTTGACGGTAGTCGTGATATTTAGGATATTCTCTGCTTTTTTGTTTGTCGTTTTGCTGCGTAGAAGGACCTCAACCCTCCCACCGGGGTCAACTGGCAATCCGCATGCCATTGTTCGCAGTTGACTAAGTTATTGTTAATCAACGTGTTCAGCGCGAGCCCAGATGACATTGCGGCACTCACCCAAGGGTCAAAACACGCGCTCTGTGAGGCGAAACGCTCGATTTCGAATTGGCTGCCGGGCGGAAATCTGAAGGCAGGATCTTGCGCTTCTTTTGTGGATACGACGGCTAGTGGCGATAGCTAACTTGCTCCCGTCGCGGCCGTGAAATGGGCTTCCCAGTATTCACGCCGGGCGATGAGAAGTGGAATCAACATCGATGCCGGACAAGTCTTAAAAATTGCCATACATCATCTGCGCGGCGCTCGGGCCTCGCGACAGGGTGACAATCCAGACGAAAAGCAGGGTCAGCACATAGAGCGGCGGGAGCCAGAACCATCGCCAACGGGCCAATAGCACCGCCGGTCCGCTGCATGAGCCTGCTGGCGCGGATTGAGCGTCATCCCCTTCCGTCGAATGGCGGCTGAGCCCGTCGATGGTGAACAGCACAATCGCGTAGCCCACGGCTAGCGCGAGAACCAGCAAGTAGAGACTGCCGGTCAGAAAGTGGACCCGATAGGTTGATGGCGACAGAATCGCCGCCAGCATTTGACGCGCTTGGTGCAGAGAGTTGGCACGGAAGAAAATCCATCCTAGACTTACGAAACTGATCGTGGAAACCCACGAGAGCATAGTCCATGGAATTCTGGGGGGCGTCCAGTCGAACCTGCGCTCCAACCCTTCCACTTGTCGGTGCAAGAGGAGAAGCAACCCGTGATAGGTGCCCCACAAGAGAAACAGGATGCTTGCCCTGTGCCACAATCCAAACAGAACCATGGCAATCAGCAAACTTAGATTTCGCCACCACGCTTCACGGCGCAGGCGCATCATCGGGAAGAAGACGTAGTCGCGAATCCAGAAAGAAAGAGACATATGCCAGCGGGTCCAGAAGATCGACGGGCTAGTCGATTCGAACGGCCGGGCGAAATTTTCGGGGATGGTAAAGCCTAGCGCCTGGGCTGCACCAATGGCGATGTGCGAGTACCCAGCGAAGTCGAAGAACAGCTGCAGGCCGTAGCCGAATGCGAGGCACCAGACGTCCGGACCGCTCCAGTTAGCAACGCGATCGAAGCCTGAAATGATGCCATCGCCGGCCAGAATTCCCTGCCCCAACAATTTGCCCAGTTGCATCATGAGCACGCCGGTGGCGATGCGCCGGCACCCACGCGCGATGTCACTCCAGCGCGTGGTGCTCTCTGAACGGATTTGCGGAAGCATCTCGGACAGGCGACAGATTGGCCCGGAGATAGTAACAGGGAAGAAAACCAGATAGAGCGCAAATTCGAAGAATGACGGCTCGAGGTCGTCGCCCTGATAAACGTCAAACAGGTAGCTCATCGCCTGGAAAGTCCAGAACGAAATGCCCAGGGGCAACGCGAGGTGGGCGAAACGCTGCAATGATGAGAATGGGAGACGAACCGCTGCTTCCGGCAGGTACTTAAAGGTACTTAGCAGCGCCAGATTCAGAAAAATTCCGATCGATAGAATTACGCCAGAACGCTTTCCGCGAAGCCATTTTCCTAAAAGATAGTTCATCACCGTGGAGGCAATGAGCACGGCGGCAAACCAGACTCCCCACGTCAGATAGAGCGCATAGCTTGCGATCAGGATGGTAGCCTGCCTGATTGGCCGCGAGCGGACCTTCGCCAAGATCACGGCGCACAGCAGGAATGCCAGAACGTACGAGATGATTCGAAACAAATTTCCTCCCCGCGCGTTTGAGATCGAGTTGACTGCCAGCGCTGCAACGTCTTGTGGCGAATTCTATTCGAGGCCGGCGAGGCAAGAATAAATGGGGCGCGCAGGCCGTTACAAGAACACAGATGTGCTCCTGCTGCGCTTTCTCCTACGCTACACTAATGTGTGATCCGATACCGTAATCTCATCGAAGCGCTCGATGCGGCTCCCGGCGAGCGTCCGTTCGTCACGGCTTGGGTCAACGAAGACGAACAAGAGACAGTCACATTTGCCGAGTTCCGCCGTCGCGCCCGTCTGCATGCCGGAGTGCTCCGCGCTAATGGCGTGACCGGCGGGGATCGGGTGATCATCATCGTGCCGCAGGGCATTCTGGCGATGACCGTCTTCGTTGGAGCGATGATGCTCGGCGCGCTACCAGCATTGATCGCTTACCCCAATGACAAGGTCGAGCCCTCCAAGTACCGATTCGGAGTGGCAGGAGTGACGGCCAACCTGAAGGCCAAGGTTGTCGTCATTGACGAAGAGTTTCCCGATGAAATACTCGGGCATGTGTCGCTGGGCGAGGAGACGAGCCTGCTTCGAGTTGGCAACGGCACCGGCCTCTTCGGGCGCGAGGAATTCCTCGCTTCTCCGGATCAATGCGATGGCGTGGCGTTCATCCAGCATTCAGCGGGCACAACTGGACTGCAGAAGGGTGTGGCGCTAACGCACGCCGCCGTATTGCGTCAACTGGCACATCTTTCGGAAGGGCTGAAGATCGACAGTGCGACAGACCGGATTTACAGCTGGCTGCCTCTTTATCATGACATGGGCCTGATCGGCTGCTTCATGCTTCCGATGGCATACCACGTACCAGTAGTCATGCAGTCGCCGCTCGACTGGGTAATGCATCCTGAGACCATGCTGCAGGTCATCAGCGAGCATAAGTGCACGCTCGCGTGGTTGCCTAACTTTGCTTTTCAGTTCGTTCCTCGCCGCACACGGCCGAACCGGCGTGCGCGGTATGATCTGTCTTCTGTTCGTATAATTATCAATTCTGCTGAGCCAGTCCGTACGAGCAGCATGCAGGAATTCCAGAGCGCATTCGCCGCAACTGGACTGAAAGCTAGCGCTCTGCAAAGCTCCTACGGCACGGCGGAGAATGTCCTTGCCATAACTCTGTCGGATATCGATAGACCTTCTGGCCCCTCGCGCATTTGGGCCGATGGCAAAGAGTTTCGGAGTTCGCATCGCGTCGTACCTGTAGCGGAAGGGACCGCGGGTTCGGTCTGCTTCACTTCATCCGGCCGTTTGTTGCCCAATCACGAGATCCGCATCGTGTCAGATACGGGCGCTCCTCTCGGGGAAAGTCAGGCCGGCGAAATTCTTCTTAAGAGCGATTGCTTGTTCGACGGTTATTACAACCGCGCAGACCTCACGGCAAAAGCGATCGTGGATGGTTGGTACTGCACGGGCGATCTGGGCTTCCGTGTGGACGAGGAACTTTATGTGGTCGGAAGGAAGAAGGACCTTATCATCGTTGGCGGGGAAAATCTCTACCCGCAGGATATCGAGGAAATCGCTGCCAGCCACCCCGCCGTCCATGATGGCCGAGTCATCGCGATGGGTGTGTTCAATCCGGATTTAGGGACGGAAGAAATTGTCATAGTTGCAGAGGTGGAGAGCGAAGACTTGCTCGCGAATAGTGTCGAGATCGAGCGGGAGATTCGCGGCCAGGTCATCGCAGCCCTCGGAGCGAGTGTTGGAACAGTTTTTCTGAAGCCCCCAAAGTGGATTGTGAAGAGCACGGCTGGGAAACCGGCACGATCCGCGACCTTCGAGAAGTTACAAAAAGAACATCCGGAACTTAACGCCGAATAAAGGCCGCTGTGTGCATATCTGAGAAGCAAGCGGATTCCTGGAAGGAGAACCAGTAGAGATGACGGAAGAAGCAAAACAAATGATCGAATACATCCTCCGGCGAATTCGCAAACCGACGCTGGTGATTGACGAGACCACACCACTCGTCTCGTCCGGGTTGGTGGACTCCATGGCACTTGGAGACGTGGTACTAGAGCTCGAAGACCTGACCAACACGCGCATCCCTCCCGGCGCGATCAAACCCAAAGACCTGGACACGGTGGCTAAGATGTTTGCGACCGCGCAGCGGGTTGGAAAGCCGCGAAAATAGCTTGCTCGTATACGGCAGGATCGTTGCCGCGAAGATGGGCAACCGTCTATTTCTTGCTCAGGGCTAGTGATGAGCGTGCGCGATGCGCCATTCATCAATCCCCTGTTCGGCTTGGGCAACTTGCTGCGGCGTAAGCAATTTTCTTAATTCTTGCGCGCTGCTGGCACTTTCCTTCACCGTATCCTGCGCTAAAACTAACCACTTGTAGGCGGATATGAGACCTGTCTCATTGCTCCGATCCGAGGCGAGCAAAAGCCCAAGGCGATATTGCGCCTCGGCAATGCCAAAATTCGCCGCGGGTTCGTAATATTTCCTGGCGGAAGCCGCATCGACCGGACCGCCTTCTCCCCTCTCGAACAATTTCGCGAGAAGAAATTCGGCATAAGGGTGGCCGCGGTCGGCCGCTGGTGTCAGCCAATGTTGCGCTTCTTGCATATCTTGCGGAACACCCTGCCCAAGGAAATATCGCGCACCCAATCCAAATTCGCCCTCGCGCTGTCCCTGGTCGGCAGCCTTTCTGTACCAGATGACAGCTTGCGAATAGTCGACGTGGCCGAACTTCGGATCGACGAAAATGTCGCCGAGTTCGGCTTGCGCCGTCGCATCCCCTAGTCCGGCAGCTTTTCTGAACCAGACAATAGCGGCATCGACATTGCCGACATGTTCTGCGCGTAGATCCAACCTTGCCAATTCGAGCATCGCCGGAACCGAACCCTGCTCCGCAGCTTTCGTGAGCCAGACGGTGGCTTGGTCGTCATCCTTCGGCAGTCCTTCGCCGCGATGGTATAAGGCTGCGAGATTAAGCTGCGCGGTTACGTCTCCTTCGTCAGCCGCGCTGCGGAACCAAGTCGCTGCCTTAGCGGCGTCTTTCGGAACGCCATCGCCGGTGGAGTACATCAGCGCAAGGTTAGTGGCCGCGTCGCTCGATCCGTGTTGTGCCGCTCTGGTGTACCAGGAGACGGCTTGTGATTTGTCCGGCGACAACCCGAAGCCCGACTGGCAGAAGATCCCCATGGCTTCTTCAGCCGCCACAAAGCCGCGATTCGCAGCGTCCTGTAACAGACGAAGAGCCTCCACTTCATTCGTCTTTAGTAAAGTGCCTGCATGATAGGCGAGCGCCAAGGTCGTTTCAGACTCGGGATCGCCAGCCAGCGCCTTAGTTTCCAACGGCTCCAGATCGGGGAGGGTCAAGTCTCGGGCTTTGGCGAGAAGGTCATAAGCGGTTGCCGTGTGCGCTCGCCCCGATGACGGTTGCGCACTTGGCGGCGGCGCGATATCCGAAGACTTGGCCGTTGAACGGTTCGATCTTTCGTCTGCTCCAGGGGCAAATGGCTGGATATCCGCCGCGGGGTTGGCGCCTTTGCTTGCCGGAACTGGAGACACTTCTCCAGTTGCAACCGTGATGATGAACTTGTTTCCGACGTACGTCTCCTGGTGATTCTGCGCTGCCTTCAGGTCGATCACCACTCTCGCGATAGGAGGAACAACGCTGAATTCGGAAGCCCTCACAGCGAGAACGGATCGCTGGTTCACCGTCAAGCGCTGCCCTGGATGAGCCAGTTCACATTCTGGAAAATCAAATATCAGGCGGTCCGGATGCTCGGCGATGCTCACTGTCGCCTGCACGGGCTTGGTAAACATCACCTCCACATCAATACCTTCAGCGTGTTCAGCAACAGAAATGTCAGTAATTACGGAATTCGAATTGTGCGATCCGGGACCAGCCGTATTTTGGGAAATACCAGGGAGCGTGGCCGAGCTGACCAAAAGGAGAACAATCGATACTGCTGATCCAATACGCATTGCTGCCAGGACTCCGCGCTTACCAACTTTGTGCCGCGCATGCCGCTTTCGTAATCTTATCGGTTATGCGCTCTGGCGTGGCAATCCGAACAGAGCGTGATCAGGTTTTCTTCTGAATCTGATCCCGCGTGGCTGCGGAATTCCTTGTGGTGCACTTCAAGATTCGACATGGAGCCACAGAATTGACACCGCCAACCGTCGCGTCGGAGGATTTCCTGGCGCAGAGTTTCGTACATCAAGAGATCCAGCCGCGTGGGTGCAACTTTGGGCAGCCACACTCTTAGGACGCCTTCTCACTAATGTTTTTGAGGAAAGTCCGCCGCTGTTCGCCGGGCAAGAACTTGTAGTAGCGTGAGATCGAATTGAGGAGGATCTCCGGGTCGCCATCGTCCAGGTGTGCCCCTGCAAGAAAATCGGCGCATATCATCTCTAGACAGTAACCGCGCGACTTATCGGTGCCGAGCATCAAGGCTGCCGTCTCGATTGCCTGCTCAATGATCGGGATCTGGCTCTTGTAAACTTTGAAATAGATCAACTCCGACGGTTCCTCTTCCCTTCCCGTCAGTTCTTTTTCTACTTCCCGCCGGAAGTCTTCCTTCGGCAGCTCCCGAGCTTTGTGCAACCAGGTTGCACAATCGAAGTCCTGACCATCGCGGCGCGCGATTTTGGCTAACTCCAGTCCCTTCGTCCAGCCCACTTCCCTCAGGTCCCTTCGCGCCTGCGGCGGTAGATGCTCATGAATCGACATCAGGTAGTACGCCTTCCTTCTTGATTCCGGAAACCGCCTCGATAGAAACTCATCGAACGACTTCAAGTTCTCCAGCCGCCAGTACTGTCCAGCCCGCACCTCGCACAGATACCGACCCAGTTCGACGAACCGTGTGTCCCGTTCGGCTTCTTTCTGCTTTTCCCACGCCAGAATCTCATCGATCTTGGTGAGGACAAACAGCGCACGCTTGCGATTCAGCTTCGGCGGCATCGGCGGATACCTAGTAAACAAGTTCGTCAAACAGACCAAGATCAACTCCCGGCTTGCGCACGAGGCCAGCTTCGACCAAATCGGGCTTGTCGAGGCAGAGCCCGATGAAGGGGCAGGTTGTACAAGGATTCTGGGGAAAGCGAATCCCGCTATGCGGCAGGAAGAGCCCGGACTCGATCCGTCGGACCGTGTCATCGACCAGAGTGGCGAACTCCTGCCGCTGCTCGTCTGAAATCGTAGCTCGCAGGTATTGAACCTCAACCAGCCGCTTGCGGACAAAGACGACCTGGGCCACTTCGTCGATCCCAGTCATCCAGGAGTAGCAGACGAGTTGGGGATCCAGTGCGGAAATCCCGGCCGGTTCTTCTGAGTATCGTGCCGAGGTGGTCTTCCATTCCAGAACGCAGGGTGTGCCGTCGAGTTCACCAATCGCGTCGATGTAGGCAACGAAACTGTTGCCAGAGCCCAAAGTGCGATTGAACTGAATCTGCTGTGTGGAACGAGGTTTTCGAATGTGAACCCGTCCGTCCTGGGCAAAGCGTTCGAGCAACTGGACGCCTTGTTGCAGCATGCGATCCCAGGTGTCGTTGCCCGAGTAGGCGAGACGCATGTCCTTGCAAACGCTCCACTGCTCGAACAGCACTGCCGCCGGATCTTCCCGACGAAACAGGGCGGCGACGGCCTGTTCGAACGTTCGACCAAAGAGCATGGGTGCGCGAGTGTCTTTCTCCTGCCAACCGTCGAGATAGCGGTGACGGTAGCGGCGGGGACAGCTGAGATACTGGCTGATCTGGGTGTAGGAGTAGTTCATCGGGAGGCCTCCGCGGTATTGGAGCGAGAAGCCCTCGATATTGGAGTTGCAGACAGTTCTTCCCACTGGCTGGCCGGAGCAAAACCGTCGAGGTTGATGAGCGAGATGCCGTTGATCACGGTGTGGCTGATCTTGACGACGCCGCGGAGTCCGGGCAAAGCCTTCTCGTCGACCTGTTCGTGGGCCAGAAGTTCCGGGTCGTAGAGGAAATCGCGCAGGAACCAGCCCAGCTTCCACATTGCCTTTTGTGTGCAGAACAAACGACCGACGATGGGCTGCCCGACCAACGTGCGGGGTTCGAGGATGGAGAGTCGGAGGACGTAGTACGGTTTGTGGGCATGCCAGCGGAACTGGGCGCCATCAACGCGCACGAGATAGACTCCGTTGGGAATCTCCGGGCGAGAATCGCAGGCCGTTTCGGCGAGGCCAGGGACTTGGCGTTTCATGCGACCACCTCCTGTTTTGGGTGCGGGTAGCTGTTGAGTTGGCAGAGCAGAGCGTTTCGGTCCTTTGCGGCCCAATCGGCCAGTTGCTGGACGAAGTTCTCGACCTGTTCCCTGCTGGCTTCTCGGAGCGTTTTCGTGCCGCAGAAGTCGACAGCGTAGGCCTTTACCAGTTCTGGATCGAGCTTGTGCTGGCGGATGATCTGGCAAAGACGATCGCGGACTTTCGGCCCCGAGCCGTTCCCATTCCCATTCCCATTCCCGTTTCCATTTGCGTTTTGCGGGGGAAGCTTCTCAACCGGATTCGGATTCGTCCCGATCTCCTCGACCGAGCAGAGACCGATTCCATAAGCCTTACGCAGGGCACGATTGACTGCTCGGGTCTCGACCACGCGCATCTCGGCACCGCGGACGAGCGAGGAAACATTGGATGGATCGGCATCGCCATATCCAACAAAACCGGAGGATCCTTTGGAGGGAAACACCGTTGCCTTTAGGACGAACCGATTCGCCGCGGAATCACAGAGCGAATCGACGGCTTCAACATGGATGCCGCTGCATCTCTTGCGACGCGCCAACCCAATTAAGCCAGTGTGTGTGACATACCAACCGTTATTTAGGTAGATCAAATCACCAGCACCCACTGAAAAGGCGTATTGCGTCGCGATCTTTCTGAGTCGAGCCAGATCTTCTCGTGAGAGATTGGTCCAAAGCTTTCGTGCCAGGCGGATGCTAGTCCGGTCCGTGGTCTTTCTCTTTTTCATGAACGGCCACCTCCTTTGATACTCAGCGCTCAGTATACTAAGCGCTGAGTATGCCTGTCAATACTGAATTTGCTTTTTGGATAGGAGTAAGGCTAAGTTTGAACCTGCCCAATGTCCGACAAGAAAGAAAAGAATCCTAATGCCGTAGCCCTAGGTCGTTTAGGTGCAAAAGCGCGACAGGAGAAGCTGACGCCGGAACAACGACGAGAGATTGCCCTGAAAGCGATTCGTGCCCGTTGGGCAAAAACAAAAAAGAAGAAGACGACAGCAAGTCAATTGAATGTGAACCCTACTGGAAATCGGTAGTGCATAAAGGCTTCCAGTGATAGGAGAACCGCCTCCCATCTGTGATGGAGTTCACGTTCCCCAGTGATGCCGGATAGTGCACTCTCTAAGGATTATGCAAGCGACGCCTTCTTGAATCGAAATTGTGGAGACTTGAGGAATTGACGCGGCCCGGGGTTTTCTCTGGGCCGCACTCGGCTTTCAGGCTGTTCTTACAGAGCGGGCAACCCGCTACTTTTCTGCCGTCGTCTTCTGCGTCAACGCCTCGGCTACGTACTCAATGCTGGCCGCCCACTTCGCCGTCGTCGTACAGGTTCCCGTGGTCTTGGTAATGGTAATGATCGCCTCGTAGCTGCCATCGCCCGTGCTACTCCCTGACCCCGCCGTGCACGCACCCGAGGCCGTAATCGTTGGCACACTGGCGTAGCTTCCTGCCTCATTCGACGTTGCTGTCACGGTGAACATTGTGCCGTTCGGCGCGCTCGCCGGTGCGCCAGTGAAGCTGACCGTGGGCGTAATCAACTCGCCTGTGGTTTTCTGGGTTTGCGTGGCAGCTGCATAGTAGAAGTTCGCGGCCCATTTTGCGGTCGTGGTGCACGTCCCACTACCCTCGGTCATGGTAATGGTCGCTTGGTACGTGTTACCACTGCCACTCACCGCGCCCGCCTCGCACGTGCCCGATGCGGTGATCGTCGGAACCTCCGCTGGAACCCCTTGCGTACTCGGGTAGGTCGCAGTCACCGTGAAGGTACTCCCACCCACTGCATTCGGCGGGGCTCCGGTGAAGGTTACCGCCGGCGCAACCAGCACTGTGATCACAGTCGTGCTCCAGGTGTACGTTGCAGGCGCGTAGTTGCTGTTACCCGCCTGCGTTATCGTGCCCGTGCAGGTGCCGGCCTTGGTGCCCATCGTATATATTGCACCAGAGTTGCTGCAGTCACCGCTGCTCGTGAACACTAGCGGGTTGCCGCTGCCTCCGCCGCTGGCCGTCACCGTGAAGGTGTCTTTATCTCGCGCTTCCGCCGGAGGTCCTGCGGTGATGGTTTGACTCGCCAGAGTCGCGTTCACCGACTGGTTGATCGGAGTTGCGGCCGAGTAATTGCCGTTGCCCGCCTGGTTGGCAATCACCGAACAAGCGATCGTTCCGCTGATCATGGTGTAGGTCGCGCCATTGTTGCTGCAACCTCCGCTGCTGCTGTAGGTGACTGCCAAGCCGGAGGTCGCGGTGGCCGCAACCGTAAAGCTGCTGTTATACACTGCGCTCGACGGTGCGTTCGTGGTGAAAGTGATCATCTGCGACGCCGGAGCCGCATTGACCGCCTCCACGACCTGCTGAGCCGCGGAATAGATCGCGTTGCCAGGTTGGTTTGCAATTACAGAACAAATCCCCGTCCCACTGGTCATGGTGTATGTCGCACCCGCATTGCTGCACGCGCCCGAGCTTGTGTAAACGACAGGAAGACCCGAACTGGCCGCCGCCCCCACCGTGAAGGTGCTCCCGTAGGCCACGCTTGGCGGTGCCGGGACAGAGAATGAGATCGTTTGTGGCTGGTAGTACGGAACAAACGAAGCCGTGTAGGTTGTGTTCGCAAGTGGCGTGACTATTGTCTGGGACATCGTCCCACCGTTACTCCAGTTTCCAAAGTTGTATTGCGTCCCTCCTGGACCTTGCTGAGGACTAGTGGTGGCAATGGTGTGCTCGTTCCCCGGAATCCATGAAAATGTCTGCGGCCCCGAATAGTTGGTCCCGTCAACGATGATGTTCAGGTTCGCTGGATTAGTTGTAATTGTGATGCTCTCGGCCAACCCATTCCAGTTCAACTGGATATTTTCGGTGGTCGGGAAAGGAGGAGCGAGCTGGAAAGATACCTGGTCTTGGTCGTACGCGTTGGCCAACACATACGCTGACATGTTGCAGGGGACCGGCGGCGGCCCGGTCGCTGCCGAACTGTCGACGCTGTATTGTCCACCGGCTTGTGTAAATGGATTCGCTCCCAAATTCCACGTACCGCAGTTATTCGGGAAAAGGTTAATCTGCGCTCCGCGCTGCGTACTTATTTTGTCTGGCCTGCGTTGATTGGCATATTGGTGGTGGTTTCATAAGCGTAGCCCAAGAGCCTGGCCCCCTCCACCCGATTGCTAACACTCACCAGCACCCAGCCATAATGGGTCTCTCCGTCAATCTGGAATGTCAGTCCGAGATAGCCCTTGAGACCAATTGGCATCAAACAGTATTCACCGCAAGACTTATATCCCATCCAGTTATCGCCCCCAATACCATCGTAGTACGGACCCCCCGGAACCCCCGGAGGAGAACAGCTACTGAACCAAGCCATGGTTCCCGTGCCTTCATAGAAGGTTTGGCTGGGTCCTATTTGGTCCCCTTTTGCTAGATTTGTGGGGGGCGAGCCTGCGGCACCGTTGCCGGAAACTGGCGTTTCGGCAAGAGTGCCAGAAAAGACCCAGACGCCCAGGTAACCGTCGCAACCCCGGGTTCTGCTCGAATTTGTTGAGATGATGAAATCGGTGACTCCATCGTTGTTGAGGTCGAGATTGTAACTACTGTTATGTCCAATTGTGATGTTGGTACGTGTGTACACGATTTGGGCCTCGGCTGGCCATGCCACGGCTAGCAAGCCCCAAGCTAGGGTTGTGGCGAATGCAAATCTGATTCTGGTTCTCATGGCGATTCTCCTTTTCTCACCGAAACTTTTTCACCCCTCCCCTGATTCAGCGACCTCGGCTTGTATGTGCAGCGTGGCAAGTCGCACATCTCGCGATGACATTACGCTCTCTTTCCGGCACGCGAATGCTTAAGAGTCGCAGTCAAGGACCAGCAGCGTTAAGGCGCGGCGGCTGCCAACGCCTCAACGAAGTTCAGGCCATTGGGCGTGCCTAGGCCGGTAACATTGTCCCAGCCAGGAGCGGTAACGAGTGACGTATCGGTTCCGAAGGTCAGGACCCACCAAGGGTACGACTTGCCGTTGAGGGTAGCGTGGCCGAGCGCGCTCAGGAAGGTCGTTGTGTTCTCGAGCGGCTGTGCCAGGTCAGCCGCAGTTTCAACCTGAACGGGCTGGGGAGGATCAGTAATCTTTCCCCTGACATCCGCCCCATTCTTGAAAGGCAGGATGTCAGTAATTGCGTCCGCTGGCAAGGAATAAAGCAGCGGCGCTGCCTGGCCAATCGGCGCTTTGCCATACGTCGCGGCGGTACTACGCACTTGTAATCGCGCTGGTGGCCATTGGGCTTCCCGGTATGTTCGTCTACCTTTACCAGATGTCGGAGGGGATGGGCGTAGCCGGAATCACCCGGCCGGTTTTCTGGGGCTTCTATATCACGAACTTCGTGTTCTGGATTGGAATCAGTCATGCCGGCACGCTGATTTCGGCGATTCTCCGCCTGGTCAATGCCACCTGGCGCCGTCCGGTTCGCGAAATTTGTCCCGATCATTTCGATTTGGGAATTGAAAGGCCCACAGCACGCGAGACCCATTGCGGTAACGGCGAACGCCACAATCAGCCCGGCGGCCATACGTTTGGACAACACATTACCTTCGACCAATAGTTGAGTGGATGAATTTATGAATGCTATCTACGGACTCTTTCCCGATGCAGACTCCGCGGGGCGAGCGTTGAAGGCCCTTCGTGCAGCGAGTTCTCGCTTTCATCTCAACCCGAAAGCGATCGTCATCATGTCTTCCGAACCGCTGGAAGAAGAGGGCTTCGGATGGGAACAGGAGCGGACACTGATGCCGTGGCTTGCCCCTCTGGGCGCTCTCGTTGGAGGCGCAGCCGGGTACGCGCTTTCCGCCTTTACGCAACGCAGCTATCCCCTGCCCACCGGAGGCATGCCAATTGTGGCCATGTGGCCGACCGGAATCATCATGTATGAATTGACGATGCTGGGAGCGATCCTAACCACCATTGTGGCGTTCGTGATCGCGACTGGACTGCCCAACTACAAAAAGCGCCTCTATGACCCGGAGGTCACGAACGGGAAGATTCTCGTAGGTATCTCGGAACTGGATAGTGCTTGTCGTGCTGAACTTGAACAATTGCTGTATCGGGACGGTGCTGAGCAAGTCAAAGAGTTCTCGAATGGATAGGAGAGAACTACAGCTTCGCGACCAAAAGTGATGCGCGAGCCGGACCGGGCTTCGGGGGCTGAGGAGATTCACGTCTCCGCCAATTCCTAGTTCACCGTCTGTGTCAGCGAAGCCGAACTGCCGGTAAATCCCGTACTACCGTTGTAGGCTGCGGTGATGGTGTGCGTGCCCGAAGTCAGCTTCGAGGTTGTGAATGCTGCCGCGCCTCCTTTCACTCCCTTGGACCCCAGGACCGTCGTGCCATCATAGAATGTGACGGTCCCTGTGGCCTCGCCGCTGAACTGCGGC
>Ga0074044_10000827_pt1 | contig 29011 bp, 26 predicted proteins | sample BogForMeECP23OM1_FD_94443 | JGI IMG/M metagenome (GOLD analysis project Ga0074044, IMG submission 94443) | Bog forest soil microbial communities from Calvert Island, British Columbia, Canada - Bog Forest MetaG ECP23OM1 | ecosystem: Environmental > Terrestrial > Soil > Wetlands ...
GGGGACGGCATTTCTGGGCAAGAGGCTACTTTTGCACCACGAGCGGCAACATCACGGACGACGTCATACTTCAGTATCTTCAGCGCCATGAACCTACCGGCGTCAGCCGGTAGTTATTCAGTGCTTTATTGCTTTATAACGTCCTGCTTTGATTGCCGCGGCGTTTTGTACTGGAGCTCAATCTTCCAATATGGCCGCGGCTATCGCATCTCCCATTTCTTTAGTGCTGGCATTGCCGCCGAGATCTCTGGTCAAGCACTTGGCTTGCGTGATCACCTTGTCTACAGACCTTCGGATTTTCTCCGCAGCGGCCGTCGCCTTCGGCTCGCCGTGCTTGCGGCCGAGCCAATTCAGCAGCATCTGGCCGGACACGATCATTGCATACGGGTTGGCGATGTTGCGGCCGGCGATATCCGGCGCTGAGCCGTGGGTCGCCTGCGCCATCGCCTGGCGCTGGCCAACGCATAGACCGGGCGCGAGACCAAGCCCACCGACCAGGCCTGCGCCGATATCGCTGAGAATATCGCCGAACTGATTGGTTGTGACGACGACATCGTATTGCTGCGGCGCCATTACGAGTTTCATTGAGATTGTGTCGATCATCGCTTCTTCGAAAGTCAAGTCGGGAAATTCGCGAGCCACCTTGCGACATTCTTCAGCGAACATGCCGCATGCCAGCCGGTAAACCGGCTCCTTGTGCGCCGCAGTCACTTTCTTGCGTTCGCGGGTGCGAGCGATCTCGAATGCCTCGCGGGCTACGCGGTTGGCGCCCGTTCGGGTAATCACCCGCATTGCAACGGTGATGTCGTCGTTAGGCCTGAATTCCGCGGCTCCGGCGACCACCGTTTCGGAATACAGCATGCCTTCGGTCAGCTCACGCACGAATACGATATCGACGTTTTTGTGGATGGATTTCAGATTGGAATAGGAACGCGACGGTCTGATGGCCGCAAACAGCTCAAACTTTTTTCGAATTGGCGGCATGACCCAAGTGGGGTCGTTGCGCGGATATGCAGCGTGGCCGATCGGCCCTAAAATCCAGCCGTCGAGGTCGTGCAAGGCCTGTTCGGTCACCGACGGAAGTGTATCGCCGTGCTGTTCGTGCCCGCGCCCGCCAATCGGCAGCGGTCGCCAATCAATATCCAGGCCCGAACGCGACGCTGCGGCGCTCATAGCCTTGACGCATTCGGGAACAACTTCAAGGCCAATGTCGTCACCCAATAAAATTCCGATTTTCACCGACATTCCCCCGCTTGCAACCCTACGACACAGCAGCAAAGGCGGCGATGCGCTGGGTCCCGCATAGGCTACACAACTTCGGCCGCACCGCCTCACTCACATCACATTCCCGACCTGGATACCAGTAGCCATGAAGTATGATTGAGCACGGCATCGGCGTCCAGATTGCCCATATGCGACGGTCCTGCCTTCGCCGATCCAGGGCACTCCGACGAAAACAGTTCTTACCACGCGTATCGACGCAGCCGTGTACTCGCAGAAAATCACGCTGAAGGGGACGCGATAGGCATCCGGCGCAACTGACGGCCGCCTGCCATCGCGTCGAGCACTTCGCACACCGATGCGGTATCATATTGACTGAATCCTTGCGCCATCGCCGCGTTGTACAGTGGAATGCAGGCTGTAAATAGCGGCGTTGGGCAATCGACTGATCTTACCATGTCGCCGATGACCTGCATATCCTTTTGCCAGACTTCGACCTTCATCGTCGCAGGCAAGTACTTGCGTTCAACCATAAACTTGCCGCGCAACTTGAATACGCCCGAACCGACCACTGGGCTTGCCGCGAACAAATTCCACACCTGCTGTGGATCGAGCCCCATCTTGCGCGCAAAGGTCAGCGATTCGCCGACGGCGACGTTGTAGATTGCGACAAGGTGGTTGGCGACAAACTTCATCTTACTGCCGTTGCCGAAAGCGCCGACATACGGAGCATTGCGGGTAAACACGTCGAAGATAGCTCTAACGCTTTTGCACGCAGCTACGCTACCGCTGACGAAGATCGTCCAGCCGCCTTCCTTCATGCGTCTTGCGGTCCCGCTGATTGGGCAATCCAGCACTGTGACGCCAACGGTTTTCAAGCGCTTCATTGCACGTTCCTTGTCGGCTATCGGCAAGGTGCTCGTCTCGATCGTTATCAAGCGACGCATGGACTTGCGTTTCGTCGCGCAAGCTGGCGCAATTTTTTCGACAACATCATCGAGCGCTGCGACCGACGGAAGCGACGTGATCAATACGTCGGCTTTGCTCGCGACCGCGGCGCAAGAAGGCAGCGCGTGTCCGCCGGCGCGCTTTAAGCGTTGACGCGGCGTCGCATGCAAATCGTAGCCAACAACGCGGTAACCGGCACCAATCAGGGCTTCTGCCATTGCACTGCCCATAATGCCGAGACCAATAATTCCGATGACCGGCTTCATCTGCATTGCTCTCCTGGTGGTTGCTGTTGCGGCAAGAATCGTGATGCGTGGGAAAATTGCGGATGCCAAAGTATAGAGCTATGGTGCGAGATGCTCACGGAAATCGGTCAGGATCGTATATTGTATAATGTCTTAACATAGCAGGACAGTGCTATGGGCCACACTTGCCGCCACGCCCAGCAAACGCCGCACACATAACGACGCGAGAAACCGGAACCATGTCTCATCGCAAGCCTTTAGCCGCCGTTCCCCACGGCATCATTCATGTCCCGGTTACACCCTTCACGCCGGAAAATACCGTTGATCTCGTCACCTATGGTCGTGTTATTGAATTTTTGCTCGATCAAAACGCTTCGTCGCTCTGTATCAATCTGCACCTCGCAGAGTCTCTGAATTTGACAACCGACGAGCGAAAGCTCCTTGCCAAAGCCACGGTTGAGGTTGTCGCAGGACGGGTGCCGGTTATTGTGCATGTCAGCATGCCGGGGACAGACCAAGCGGTGGATCTTGCTCGCCATGCTGAAAAGGTCGGTGCCGACTGTGTGATTGCGATTGCACCGTACTATTGGAAGCCGTCCCAGGACGGTATTTACGAGCATTTTTCCGCCATCATGTCGGCGACCGATCTGCCGTTCATAGGCTATAACTCGCCCACCATCATGGACGGCGTCGGAATCGCACCCTCGACGCTGGTCAAATTGATGGAACGTTTTCCAAAGTTCATTGGGCTTAAAGAGGCAAGTCACAATTGGGAACAATATCTCGAGCTCGGGAGGGCAGCCAAAAAGGTCCGTCCAGATTTTGGCCTGTTCGTTGGAACTGAATGGATTATTCCATGCCTCACACTTGGTGGGACTGCGTGCATGTCAGTCTTTGGCGGTATCGCACCCCGATTTGTACAGGCTTTGTATAATGCAACGACTAATGGCCACCTCAAGGACGCTCTTGATCTCCAATATAAGTTTTCCGAGCTTTATCAGATCGCCAAGGGTGAGTATCCCGCTCCGACGAAGGCAATGTGGGAAATAATGGGGCGATCAGTGGGTGCACCCAGGCTGCCAAACCGCCCGCTATCGGCAGCCAGAAAAAATGAAATTAGGTCTGCGCTCGAATCGCTCGGGCTTTTCCACGCTGAACCTCATGGATGGTAGCAGTCTTGTTGCCTAAGTTCTTACAGTCTGGCCACGTGCTCGCGTAGCAGCTTCAAATCCGAAAAACCGCACTGGAATTATAAACTTGCTAGTGTCCCTTTGGTTTCAAGGTCGCACTAGAGCGCCACCATGGGTTATGAACTTCGGAATCGCGGGCCGGGAGAGGGCTTTGCCATGAGCTGCACTTTGATCTTCGGAGGCGATATCGCGCCGTTGCGTGCCGATCCGACCGGCATGTTTGGGAACCTTGTGCCGGTCATCCGGCAGGCGGATCTTGCCTTGGCCAATCTCGAGATTGCTCTGTCGAACCGCGGGCGGCCAATACGTGGCAAACCGATCGCGCATACGGGACCCCCAGCGGCGATCGAGGGACTGCTCGAAGTCGGATTCGACGCCTTCAATCTCGCGAACAATCACGTACTCGATTTTGGCGAGGATGCATTGCTCGATACCTTGGAAAGCCTGCACGCTGCCGGGCTCGGCGTGTTCGGCGCAGGCCCCGATGCGGCGGCAGCGGCCGCACCCTTCATTACCGAGCGAAACGGCATCAAAGTCGGGCTGCTCGGGTACACATCAACCCTGCCGCAGGGATTCGATGCGGGCGTGGGTTCGCCTGGTGTCAACCCATTGCGGGTGCGCACGGCCTATCGCCCGCTACGGAACCTTGACGAATATCCCGGCACGGAACCTGTGATCAATACCTGGCCAGTAGAGGAAGATCTGCGCCGCATGCGCCAAGACGTGGTATCGCTCAAGAATCGCGTGGATGTATTGCTCGTGTACCAGCACTGGGGCTCGTCGATTACCGAAGGAGTACACGAATTTCAGAAGATCATCGGACATGCGGCGATCGATAGCGGTGCCGACGGAGTATTTGGCGGGCATCAGCATGTTATTTCCGCGATCGAGTTTTACCACGGAAAACCGATCGTCCATGGGATGGGAAATCTGCTGTTCGACATTAAGGCGCCGTTCCTCACCGAGATCACCCGCCGCACGTTCCTGTTCGGAGCCACAATGACCAAAGATGGCTTGTGTGACTATCGCCTCCTGCCCTGCAAGACCGGTGTAGACGGGCCACCACGTCACCTCCATCCCGACAGCGAGGATGGTGCGCTGATCGTTGCTACTCTCAGGCGACTAAGCGAGCCGTTTGGCACGACGTTGCAGGTCGCAGGCGACCGCGTGCTCGTCGGCATGTCGTCGTGATCCGCAGAAACGGAATGGCAGACAAGGTGCAATCATGGATTTTTCGCTGAATGAAGAACAGCGCGCTTGGCAAACGATGGCGCGTAATTTCGCTATTGGAGAAATTCGCCCCATTGCGCTGAAGTGCGATCAGGTGGCGGATCCTGCCGATACGTTCGACTGGGAAATCGTCAAAAAGGGTTCACGACTCGGTTTCCGCACTGCCGTGGTTCCGAAGGCATATGGCGGTCACGGCATCGATTTTGTGACCCAAACGCTTGTGATGATAGAGCTGGCACGCGGCGACTGCGCAATTGCAAAGACCTTCAGCCAATGCTGGAAATGGGCGCACTTACTCGCGTCAGTCTGCACGGACGAGCAGAAGGAGCGCTTTCTCAAGCCGTTCATGGCGGACGACACCTACCTGCTAGGGCGAGGCATCACGGAGCCGACGGCGGGTTCCGACAACCGGCTGCCGCCATCCGACGATCCTAAAGCCGGCCTTAAACTCAGTGCTGAACGCCAAGGCGACGAGTGGGTTCTCAATGGCAAAAAGGCATTCATTGCCAACGGCAACGTTGGGAAATTATTTTTTGTCGACGCCCGGACCAATCGCAGTGTCAGCGTGAAGCAGGGTGTCACCATGTTCTTGGTTCCACGAGGCACGGTTGGATTCCGCGTCGGCAAGGTCTTCAACAAAAGTGGATGGCGGTTTTATCAGAACACTGAGCTGATCTTCGACAATGCACGTGTACCGCACGCGAATATCGTGGGCGAAGTAAATGGTGGAGATCGAAAGATCAGCTCGGTCGGCGATCCGTTCAGCGACCTCGAATACAGTGCGATTGCTCTAGGCGCATGCGATGCAGCGTGCGAGCAGACGCTCGCCTTCGCGAAGAAACGAATGCAAGCCGGGCGGCGGCTGATTGAACAGCAGCTCATCCAGCTGAAGATCAATCACATGCACATGCTGACAGAAGCAATGCGCTCCTTCATACTGCGGGTCGCGTGGGAATACGACCGTAGCGTCCCGTCGGCGAACGGCGGCCTCGTGATGAACTATGCTTCCGAAGTGGTCCAACGGGTCGCCGAGCTCAATTTAGAAATTCACGCGGCGGGAGGCCAGGCCATGGACTCACAAGCTGAAAAGCTCGTGCGCGATTCCTTTATTTGGACTCATATTGCCGGAGATGCGGTGCAGCGCATGAAAGTCGTCCAGCGGCTGGTGCATTAGAGCATTTTCAGGAAAAGTGAATAGCGGTTTCCGCAGAAAATGCGACCAAACAAAGAATCTAAAGCATGATCAGTTTCCACCGAAACTGAATATGCTCTAGCCGCCACAGCTTGATCGCCTCGCGGTCTGCGGCGGCGCCGTGCCGCGCCCGGACGGGGCCGGGCGCGGCAGTACTTGGTCACGGGATCATGGGTTAAAGATTGACCGCCACTCCTCGCGTGCCTTTTCCATGTCGGCCGTGGTCAGTTTGTCCCAATCGATCTTAATGACGTTCAGGCTCTCGATCGGTGGTGCATAGGCGGGAATTGGGCTCACAAATCCGCTGCGGCCCGACATCATAGCCTCGTTGTCCACCATGATTTTTTGGCCGACGTCCGACAGCATGAAATCGATCCACAGCTTCGCTGCAGCCGGGTGCGGGGCGGCGGCAAGGATAAACATTGCTTGCGGCAGCAACACAACTCCCTCCTTGGGAAGCAGAAACTTGAGTTTCGCGCCGCGCTCGTTAACCTGGAATGCACGGGTGGGCATGCCCGAGAAGGACATCAGATCCTGCCCGGTGACAAGCTGTCGTGCGATCAGTTCTGAACGGACCAGAAAGACCGGCTTCATCTCGGCCAAGCTTTTGAAATAGTCCAGCCCGAACACCAACCTCAGCCCCATATAGGTCGCGAGATAGGTTTCTGATTTCGTCGCATCGCCCACGCTCATCCGACCGGCGGCGACCGCGCCGAACAGATCTTTCCAAGACGTGCCTTTGAAGTCCAGCTTTTCGGAATTCCACATCGGGATAAAGACGTAAGCACCATTGAAGGCGTAGTAGCCGTCCTTGCCGAGGCCCTTGGCGAATGCCGCCCGGTAAAATTGATATTGCGGCGAGTCATAGTGCATGATCTGGCCGGCCTGGATCTTTGCATTCACCCAGGGCAGCGACGCAACCGCGGCGACATCCATCGTGACCCGGCCGGCCGACACCTCTTGTTCGACCCGGGTCACCATGCCGCTGGTGTTGGCCAAGCTATAATTGACTGCAAAATCGGATGGCAGCCCGTAGTACTCGCGGAACGCTGGCACCAGCTTGGCGTTAGTGTCAGATTGAATGATCGTGTCCCAGTAGCTCAGGCTGCCTTCCTTCACGGCCGCCGTGATCAACGCCCGCAATACCTCCTTGTGCGCGGCGTCAGCCTCCCGAAGTGCCTGTGGTTCGTCCGCCGCACGCACCACCTGTGCGGAGAGTGCGAACACCAGTGCCATCATCAATTTCGCTATCACCCTTGTCACGGCTTCCTCCTGTTGCGACTTTTCCCAGAACGTATTCTCTTCTTTGTCGATGTACGCGAACCCTAGCTGTTGTCGCGGCCGAAGACGATGCAGTCGTCTGGTCCAATACTCACGGTGACGCAGTTACCCGGCTCGATCACCGCGTCACCGGGCGCCGTCGCGTGCACGCGCAGCGCTCCCACCGCGACCACGCAATCCTGGTGGTTGCCAAGATAGACGCACGCCTCGACAATGCCCTCGTATTGGTTCGTGTCGGCACCGTTGCGTTGACTGCCGCTGGACGGACGAAGCCTGACGTGCTCGCTGCGGAACGCCAGCGTCACCGGTTTACCGCGCCACGGCGGTGCGGCGCCATGCCAGAAACATCGTAGACTTAACTCGCCGACCGACACGCCGATGGGCTGCGCAGCATCGTTCGCCGCTGCTGGATTGCGGCAAAGGGCGTCGCCAACCCAGTCGACTTTGCCTTCGCAGAGGTTGTCGAACCCGACGAAGTTTGCAACAAACGGCGTTCTCGGATTGGTGAAGAGTTCTCGCGGAGACGCCATCGCTTCGACCCGTCCGTGATTCATGACAACAACGGTGTCGGATAACGCTAGCGCTTCTTCCTGGTCATGAGTCACGTAGATCGCCGTGAAACCGAGCCGGTCCTGCAGCAGCTTCAGTTCGGTGCGCATCTGCTGCCGGAGTTTCGCATCCAGGTTCGACAATGGTTCATCGAACAGCACCAAGCGTGGCTCGTGCACGATCGCCCGCGCGAGCGCCACGCGCTGCTGCTGCCCGCCGCTCAGATTGGTCGACGGACGATCGGCGAATCCGTCCAGTCCCACCAGGCTTAGAACATCACGAACCCGAGAAGTGATCTCCCGTGCCGGAACGCCTCTGATCTTAAGTGGGAATCCGACATTCTGCCTTACGGTCATGTGTGGCCACACCGCGTAAGACTGGAACACCATGCCAATCTGCCGTTTCTCCGAGGGCAGGTCGATCATGCGTTCGCTGTCAAAAACCACCGTATCACCGATACTGATGCGCCCGGCATTCGGCGTCTCGAGCCCGGCGATCGATCGCAACATCGTCGTCTTGCCGCAACCGCTAGGGCCGAGCAGCGACACGGTGCTGCCGAGCGGAACGTCGAAGTCGACGCCTTGCAGCGCCAGAACTGGCCCGAAGGCCTTGCGAATCGCAGTCACGCGAACAAACGGTGCCGCATTCCCATCGGGACGCATTAAGTCGACAGTCGCTACACCGACGTTCGTCATCTAGTTTTCCGCAAGTGAGCTTTGCGTCCACCGCGACAACAAAAATGCGGCACCGAGCATCACGGCTTGAATCACCGCTAGCGTTGCCACGAGTCCGAAATCCCGTTCACCCAAGGCAATCATTGCTACGCTGATGGTTTCTGTGCCCTGGGCATACAGCAGGATCGTCGATCCGAGCTCGCGAATAAAGATCACGAACAGCATCAGCCAAGCGGCCACCAGCGCCGGCTTGATCAACGGCAGCAAGACGGCCGTCATCGTCTGCAACCAACTCGCTCCGCTCGTGCGGGCGCTTTCCTCAAGATCGGGACTGATGGAAAGCAGCATGGCCGAAATGCCCCGCATCGCGAATGGAAAAAACCTGGCCAGGTAGGCTAGCAGGATGATCCACAGGGTAGCGTAGAGCGGTGTGCGGATCAGCAGAATGAGCATGCCGAGTCCGAGGATGATCCCCGGAATGCCGAGTGGCAGCGATAATACCGCGTCCAACAGCGGCTGGAGTCTTCTTTTGCCTCGATGTAAATAATACGACTGAAGAAAACTCAGCACAACGCCGATCGTTGCGCCGAGGACGGCGACGATCAAGCTGTTCATGATGGCGCGTCGCGCAAGATCATTGTGGAACAGAATCTGGTCGTAGTTGCTAAGCGTAAACTGCATCAGGTCTGGCCAGCCGGTCCAAAGCCGGGAGACCGACACCAAGATGAGCGCGATCATCGGCAGCACGACACCGCTCGCAATGTAGAACAATTCGAATGCCAGCGCAGCTATCCGCCACTTTCCCAGGCGAACGGTCCGTGGACGATAACCTTTGCCCGACACGGTCGTGAAGCTGCGGCGCCTCATGTAGCTGCGCTGCAGCATGCTGAACATTACCGTGATGACCATCACGAATACGCCAATTGCCGCGGCTTTGCCGTAGTCTGCCGGATATTGCACAAGCGAGAATACTTGGGTTGGGATGGTATGGATGGCCCGCGGTGACGCCAGTGCGAGCGGCACGTCGAACAAGCCGGAGCTGGTCACGAACACAATCAGCGCGCCGGACAGGAGTGCCGGCATCATCAGCGGGGCGGTGATGTGACAGGTCGTCAACCAGAAGCCGGCACCGTGCACCCGCGCGGCATCCTCGAGTGCCGGGTCCATGTGGCGCATCGGCCCGATCACGAAGAGATATACATACGGCGTGTAGAAGAGCGCTAGCACCCAGGTGACGCCCCATAATGAATAAATATTGAAAAAATCATCTGGGCCGGACAAGTACAGACTGACGACGTGGTTGAGCAATCCCTCGTTCGGCGCGGCGAGGCCGATCCAGCTCATCGCGCCCACATAGGGCGACAGGAAGAATGGCACCACGTTGAGCGTGTCGAACCATTCCCGGCCCGGCGCGTCGGTGCGCGCGACGATCCAGGCGAGGCCGAGCGCAAATACGCAACTGAGGATCGTCGCGCCGGTCCCGGTCATCAGGGTATTGAAGACCGCCGTGCGGAATCTCTGATCGCTAAATAGGACCGTAAAATTTTGCAGTGAGACGGAGTCGGCCGGCCCGGCGAGCACACTGCGCACGATCGTGGCCACGAACGGGCCAGCCACCAGTATCACGCCAATCAAAACGGCGAGGCCGGGAAGCAGGATCTGCGGAGCAACCATGGCGCGCGCGGCCAGCACAACCCGGCGCGGCCAAGCCAGGGCAAGCCCTGCCCCGTAACCTTGCACAAATTGCGTGGGTTCCACTGGGCGCTGTCCGCTATCGTTCAAAACCGCAACGCGACCTAGCGGTCGCGAACTTGATCGTAGAGCCGCTTGCTGGTCCGGCCGGTGGTGTGATCCAGCAGATGGACGTCATCCAGAAACCGTTCGTCGAACGGATAGGTGGTGTAGATTTCCGGATCGCCGTCGGTGGTGATCAGATTGTTTTCCAGACGGAATCCACCGACCCCGACTTCGCCACCATAGGGCTCGAGATTGATCGCGATGCCCGGCTCGAGCATGAACGGCGTCTTTTCCGACATCAGGCTGAAGTGCGGGCTTTCCCACGGATTGGTTCCCGCCCCGTGCCCCAGCATGTCGGTAAGGACGTAAGGTTGTGCAGCCTTGTAAACGTCGGCTGTCGTATTTCCGGGACGACACATGCCACAGGCGTCGAACAGCGCATTGTAAGTTCCCTGGTACAGCTGGCGCTGCCGACGGGTAGGCATGATGTCGCCGCACAGCACGGTGCGTGTGAAGTCCCCGTAATAGCCGGCGAAGCACGCGCCAATGTCCATGATCACGAGATCACCCAGGCGAATGATGCGGTCGGACGTAAAACGCCGGTAGGGGGCCGTGTAGGGACCGGACGCCACGATGTTCGAGCACTGTGTCCACTCGCTGCCGAGCGCCGTCATCGTCTGCCAGGCGACCGCCAGCACCTCGCACTCACGAATGCCGGGACGAATGGCCCGGATCGCCGCGTCCATCGCGGCTTCGGTCATGCTGTTCGCCGCTTTCAGGCATTCGATCTCGTCCACGGTCTTAATTCGCTTCGCGTCGAGCATCAGCGGATAGCCATCGACGAATTCACATGTGGGGAACACGCTCTGAAAGACCTTGGCCATGCCTGGCGTCCAGACGTCGACACCGATCCTCTTGTTCGTGAGCTGGTTGCCGAGCAGGCCCTTCAGCCGGTCCGCCCAGACCTGCGCGGCCTCCACTCCTTCGCGGAAGTTGGCACGCGGTTGGAGCTGGTCCTCGGTAAGCCACGGCATGGTGATCCGAGCCTGCGGGTAGTCCTGCGTGAACAGGATCGGATCGGAATCCTTTGCAATCACAACGGTGGCGTTGCCGATGATGAAGGCAGGGCCGAGGTGGTGGCGGAACCCGACGCTGTAGCGTGCGTCCTCGGTACGAAAGATAAACAGCATGTCGACGTCGGTCTTTGCCAGCGTGTCCTTGATGCGCTGCAGCCGCTGCCGGCGCATGCGGTCGAAGTTGATCCGCTCTTCCCAGTCGACAGCCATCAGGCCAAGATCAGACCGGCCGGGCGTTCCGAGCCTACTGCGTGATTCAAAATCCTTGAGCATTTGCACGTTCTCCTTCCATGGATCACCGTTGCCTCTGCGAGCAATGCGGAAAATCCTTCAGCGCATGAGAGTGGGTCGCCTTGGCAGGTAGGCTAAGAGTTTTCGTGGGCTCTGCACTTGACGGAAATCACCCTCACCTCGCGACAACTCGAATTCGTCGATCGATCGATGAAGCTCAGACCGGCATTGTTGACCAGGATATCGACGGTGCCGAATCGTTCGATCGTTGCGCTCACCACCGCGTCGCAATCCGCCGGCTTGGGCAAATCGGCGCAAAGCAAGAGAACGTCGTCGGCGACTGCTTTGCGCACCTTGATCACCCCGCTAATTCGGTCCAATGCCGCGCGCGCCGCAGGCGGTGAGGCCGCCGTCGACAAGCAATGTCTGACCAGTGACGTAAGCCGCTGCCGGGCTCACCAGGTAGCGCACCGCGCCCGCCATTTCATCGGCGGTGCCGAACCGGTGCAGCGGGACTCTGTCCAGTATCGTTCGCCGCTTTTGGGGATTGGCTAAGGTCGTCACCCGCGACGGCGTTTCCACCGTGCCAGGCGCCACGGCATTGACGCGGATGCCGTGTTCAGACCATTCGACTGCCAGCATCTTTGTCATATGGATGATGGCCGCCTTGGAAATGCCGTAGATCGAGACACCGGCGTAACCGACAACTCCGAAGGTGGAGGCCAGGTTGACGATACAGCCCGGGCGTCCGCCGTCAATCAGATGCCTGCCGAACCTCTGGCAGACAAAGAAGGTGCCCTTCACATTCGTCTGCATGACGCCGTCCCAGTCTTCCGGCGTTACATCGATCGCCGCTTTGTGCAACGGGATGCTGGCATTGTTCACCAGGACGTCCAGTTGGCCGAAGGCTTTGACGGCCGCACCGGTGGCCTGCTCAACGCTCGCGAGCGAGCGCAGATCGAGCGCTAACGGTACGACGCGCGCACCGGCGGCTTCGAGCTCGGCCGCGACTTTCGTCAGATTTTCGACACGCGTTGCCGAAACGGCCAGGTCAAAGCCGTCGCGCGCGAGCTCCAGCGCGATCGCCGCGCCGATGCCGTAGGACGCACCGGTCACCAGGGCCGCGCGCCGTCCGGTCGGGGTTCGCCCCTGCATGCCGCCTCCTGCCACTGCTTTGCCGCGCTTGCGGCGATGCCGCAAGCGTGTCCTAGAACTTGATCTGCGATTTCGGCGCACGCCCCGTCAGGATGCGTGCCATCTCCTCGGCCGCACTCCGCTGAAGTTCGATCTCGGCCTCTGCCGATTTCCAGGCGATGTGCGGACTGAGCAAAATGCGCTGCTCGCCGATCAGATCATCGTCGGCGGGCAGGGGCTCCTTGGCGAAGGTGTCCAGAGCCGCGCCGGCGAGGCGCCCTTCCCGAATCGAATTGAGCAGCGCCTCCACGTTGACGATGCCGCCGCGGCTCGCGTTGATGACGAACGCCCCGGGCTTCATCTTCGCCAGCGCCGTCGCGTCCAACATATCCAAGGTGTCGGGCGTCAGCGGCACATGTACGGAAACGACATCCGATTGTCGGAGCAGCGCCTCCAACTCGGCGACGACGCTCGTGTGCGAGCCGAGGGCGTCATTTGACCCCGGCTTGTACCAGGGATCGTAGATCTTGATGGCTCCGAAGATTCGTCGCGCGCGGTCCTCCAGAACTCGCCCGATCTGGCCGAAACCGATAATTCCCAGACAGCAGGTCGAGGGGCGCCGAAGCGCAGGCGGATGCTTGCCGCGCCATTGCCCGGATCGAACCGTCGAGTCCCAGTAGCTCAGCCCTCGCATGAGCGCCAGACTGCAACCGAGTACATGAACGGCGACTTCCTCGATGCAGTAATCGGGGACATTGCAAACAACGATCTTCGCCTGTTTAGCCGCCTGAAGATCGACATTGTCGACACCGATGCCGTAACGCACGACGCCCTTGCACTGCGGCAGGCTCGCGATGCGTTGGCGATCCAGTTTCTTGAAAGCCCCTAGCAGAATTCCTTGGACGCCGAGAGTCTCGATTTCTGCATCGGCCAGCCGATTTGCGTCGACGAGCTCAATGTTGGAACGCCCCAACACCTCGGTCTCGACATCGAGGTTCGGGAACATGTGCCCATACGCGGCAACGAGCGGCGCGTTGTTCATCGGCAATCACTCCGTCCCCTTCCGCAAATTCCGCTCGGCGCACAATCAGTCCGATTTCCGCAGCCGATATCGCCTGCTCAGGATCGCGTGAATTGTGGGTAGCGGATTTTTCTTCCCGTAGTCTTATCGAGCGGGTGGACATCGCGGAGCAATCGCTCGTCAAAGCTCAGGGTGGTGAAAATATCCGGCTGCTTTTCACCGACGAAAACCTGGTTCTCCAACCGGAAGCCGCCGACGCCCGGCTTGCCGGCATAGGGCTCGATGCTGAAGAGCATGCCCGGCTGCAGGGGAACGATGGCGTCCGGGCTGAGATTGGCGACCCACGGCGCCTCCCATGGATTGGTTCCCGCCCCGTGCCCGCCCGACATGTCATCGGAATTGGGATTGGTTTGCGGATGATTCAGGTGCCTGCCGATGTCCGCATTCGTCTTGCCGACCACGGCCTCGGCGCAGGCATTGAACAGGGTGTCGTAACTCTCTTGATGCAGGTCGATCTGCTCCTTGGTGGGGCGGACGTCACCGCAAATATAGGTACGCGTGAAATCTCCCCAGTAGCCGTTGAAGCAGGCACCGATATCGACGACGACGCAATCGCCTTCACGGATTACGCGATCCGACGTGAATCTGCGATATGGCGCGGTATACGGGCCGGAACACACGATGTTGGCACACTGGCTCCATTCGCTGCCGAGCTCGGTGAACTTTTGCCACGCAATGGACAGCAGCTCACATTCTTTCACGCCGGGCTTGAGATTATCCAGGAGAGCCTGGAAGCCCGCCTCGGTGATCATCGTCACGATCTTTTGGCATTCGATCTCGTCTCTGGTCTTGATCACCTTGGCGTAAGTGAGAGCCTCTTTGCCGTCGACGAACTGGGCTTTGGGAAAGCACTTGGGGAGCCATTGGGAAAGTCCAAAGGACAGCAGATCGACGCCGATTTTTCCGTCGGCGAGCTTGCCGATTTTCCCCTTCACCTCTTCGGCCCATTTCTTGGTTCCGCCCTCGGTGCGAATGAACGGCCGCCCCATGATGTTATCGGGATGAATCCAGGGCATGCGCGCGCGAGCATGCGCGGTATCCAGGGTGCACAGGATGGGATCGCCGCCGCGCGGCAGTATAGCGGCGGCAAGACCGAGTATCGTCACCGGGCCGAGATGGGAGCGGAATCCGGTCAGGTAACGGACATCCTCCAAGGCGAAGACGAACAGAGCATCGAGCCCTGCCTTGTCCATTGCGTCCTGGGCCTTCTTCAACCGCTCGCGGCGCAACCGCTCGAAATTGACCCGTTCCTCCCAATCAACTCCCATCATTCCGAATTCTGACATCTTGTCTCCTTTATCCCGAGTTGATCGGGCGTATCAGGTCAACGCGACGGACCGATCATAAATTCGCCCGAAATTATGCACGGTCATATCGGCGTTCCTCCGTAGCGATTGTTGAAAGCATGATTGCTTGCGTCATTCGGCGATTAGTCGAGTTCGCTGGCTGCGTGCCCAACACCTCCGGTAGCGCGCGAGCTTATCGCTTTTTCCAGCGCTAAATGATTGTTAGAGATTTTGCGCCTTTTGTTTAATTATGTGCCTTGATTTAAATCAATCCTGTTGTCGGGCAACGGCGTCGCAAAACGGCGGTTAATAGATTTAATCCCAACCGTTGCCGATGACATAGATGCTTCCCCTACGCTGTGATCTCCCATTCGCCGCATGGTTGGCTCCGCAATCGAGGCGTGTCCATTTTGGGGGTAACGCTATTCAAGCGACTTCCGAAAGCGAAGAATACTCAGCGTGAGGAGAACCAAGGCGATAGCGGCCATTGCCGTAAGGCCGGGCCAAAGCACGTCCAGACCCACGCCTTTGAGAAACGTTCCCCGGATTACGATAAGATAATACCGTAGCGGATTGATATAGGTGAGCCACTGCAGCACTTGCGGCATGCTCGATATCGGGAAGCTGAATCCCGATAATATGAACAACGGGTTGAGCACAAAGAAGTTCATGGAGAACGCCTGTTGCTGGGTCGAGCATAGGGTGGAGATGAGCAGACCGAGCGCCAGCGTGCTGAGAAGAAAAAGCATCGTCCCTAGCAGAAGCACCAGCGGATTGCCGACGAACGGCACCTGAAACCACAGAATTCCGACGGCGACGACGAGCGCGACCTCGCCGAGGCCGACGATGAAGAACGGCACCGTCTTGCCGAGAATGAACTCTGCCGGCCGTATCGGACTCACCATAATTTGTTCGAGAGTGCCGACCTCGCGTTCACGCACGATCGCGAACGCGGTAAGATTCACGACGATGACGAGGGTCAATGTCCCGATCAGGCCCGGCACGAAGAACCAGCGGCCATTTAAATCCTCGTTGAACCAGGGCCGCTGTTCGAGCGTGACCTGGACCTGGCGCATCCCTTGGATGCCCGCGGTCCGCTCCGCCAGGTCCGTCGCGTAATCCTGGGCAAATCCCGCGGCGATCGTGTTGACATAGCCGAGCGCGATCAGTGCGGTATTCGAATTCGTGCCGTCCACGATCACCTGGAGCGGCGCGCCTTGACCCTTGCGCAGCAGCTCGGCGAATCCGGCATGGACGACGAGCGCGACGGCGGCATCGCTGGTGTCGATCGAATCGGTAATCTCGCGCTGCGACTGAGCGACCTTGACCACATTGAGTCGATTGCTCGACGTGAACCGCGAAACCAGTTCGCGGCTTTCCTGCGACTGATCGAGATCAAGCACCGCAGTGGACACGTGATAAACCTCGAAGGTCGCGGCATAGCCGAACAGCAGCATTTGAACGATCGGCGGCACGATCAGTCGGAAGCGCGCCCACTTGTCGCGCTTAAGCTCAATGAACTCCTTGACCACTATGGGAAGAATGCGCGCGAACATGGCTCAGTCCAAGCGCTTGCGGAAGGCGCGCGCGGCGAGGATCATGACCGCCAGTGCGTAAACGATAAGGAACAGGATCGGCAGCAGCAGCTCCGGGATGCCTGCGCCCTTCAAGAATATGGCCTTGATGATGGTGATGTAGTATCTCGAGTAGATCAGATAAGTGATATTTTGGATGATCGGCGGCATCTGATCGATCGGGAAGCCACGGCGATCCCGGCGGTCACGATGGCGACCAGCAACCACGCCCGTCTGGTACGGTTTGGCGTGGCTGTTCCGGCTTTTGTTCGAAGAGCAAACGGCGAAGGCATTGCATCGCCTCCTATGTCGCTTGTCGCGCTTTATGCCTGGTATGGACCTTTTCTTCTTTGATCCATGTCAGAATTTCGAATGCCGGAACGGAATCCGCCCATAAGGCGTTGTTGCGAACGCAGCTTCGCCGCCTGCGCAGCTTGACCTACATCAAGGCCTTGGAGTGGCGAGGTCCTAAGTTGCGTTGGTACTCAGGCGGCGAACGCGGCAATTCAAGGTGGAGGCGCGGCGTGCAGCGCGATCTATCGTGCCGCTCGTTTCTTCGCGGCTCCGCTCTGACAACGGCCGGAGCGACAATGATCAACGCAACATCGGCGATTATCGCCCAGGCTCAGGGGGTCGAAAGCGGCTCCGCGTCGGCCATCGGTCCGCAGGCGGTTCCCATCACCCTGAACGTCAATGGCGCAACGCGGACGCTGCAGGCCGAGCCGCGAATGACGCTGGCCGAGGCACTGCGCGGGCCTTTGAGCCTGACGGGGACCAAAATCGCCTGCAATCGCGGTGCCTGCTCCGCCTGCACCGTCTGGCTCGACGGCCTGCCGATCTGCTCTTGCATGATTCTCGCCATCGATGTCGGCGCGCGCAGCATCACGACGATCGAGGGTCTCGCAGAAGGCGACACGCTGCATCCGGTGCAGCAAGCCTTCATCGAGCACGACGCGCTGCAATGCGGCTACTGCACGCCGGGGATAGTCATGACCTGCGCGGCGCTCCTCGAGCGTACGGCGGAGCCGAACGCCGACGATGTCCGCGCTGCGATCAGCGGCCACTTCTGTCGCTGCGGCACCTATCCGCATGTCATCGCCGCGACGCTCGCTGCGGCCAAAGCACCCAAGGGATGACCATGGCGAAGCAAGAAGACCTGCGCACCGAGACGTTTCCCTCAGGCATCGCCTGCGTTGGCCTCGGCAAAATCGAGCGAGTGATCCCGGCCGACGAGCCGCCGGCGCTGCCGCCGAACAGTGAACTCGCCGTGATCGGGAAGCCGGTTCCGCGGCAGGACGGGCGAGCCAAAGTAACGGGCGCCGTCCGCTTCACCGCCGACGTTTCTCTCCCCGGCATGCTGCATGCCCGCATCCTGCGCTCGCCGATGCCGCATGCGCTGCTGCGCTCGATCGATATGGCCGCGGCGGCGCGTCATCCCGGCGTGCGCGCGGTGCTGCCGATCGCCAGTGCGGATGATCCGCAGAGCGCGAGCTTGCGCTACATCGGCGCGCCCGTTGCCGCTGTCGCCGCGGTGTCGAGGGCGGCGGCGCAAGAGGCGTTGCACTTGATCCACGTCGACTACCAATCGCTGCCCTTTGTCGTCGAGATGGACGGCGCGCGTAAACAAGCGGCGCCGCCGGTCTACGAGAGCGCAGAAGTGGCGCCCGGCGGTCATCCCTCGGGCTATCCCGCGCCCATTAATCTGCCGCTCAAAGGCAATGTGCGGGGGCCAGTCGTCAGCAGCCGCGGCGACGTGACACGAGGTTTTGCTGAGGCCGACGTCGTCGTCGAAGGCGAGTATCGCACCCAGGTGCAGACCCATTGCTGCCTGGAGCCGCACGGGATCGTTGCCGATTGGCGCGCGGACGGGCTGACGGTCTACATGTCGACGCAATACACGACCGGCGTGCGACACGAGCTGGCGGAGGAGTTCGGCTTGCCGCTCAATCGCGTCCGCGTGATCGTCGATGCCATGGGCGGGGGCTTTGGCTCCAAATCGACGCTTGGCAATTATGGCCGCATCGCCGTTGAGCTTTCTCGCCGCGCGCGGGCGCCGGTTCGCCTTATGCTCGACCGGGAAGAAGAACAAATGGACGCGGGCAACCGTCCGGGCACTTGGCAGCAATTGCGCATCGGCGCCAAACGCGACGGCGCGCTGACGGCAATCTCGCTCATAAGCTACGGCACAGCGGGCGTTGCGCTTGGCGCCGGCGTCGGCTTTAACGCCGAGGCGCTTTATGCCTGTCCCAATTTCGACGGCGCGCAGCACGACGTGTTCATTAATGCCGGACCGGGTTGCGCGATGCGTGCACCCGGCAACACACCCGGCGCCTACGGGCTTGAGCAAGCGATCGACGAATTAGCCGAACGGCTTGCCATCGATCCGCTCGTCTTGCGCGATCGCGTCGATCCGAGTCCGGTGCGGCACGAGGAGCGGCGCATCGGCGCCGAGCGGATCGAGTGGCAGCGCCGGCACGCCCCCGGCGCCGATCGGGGTCCCGTCAAGCGCGGCCTGGGCGTGGCGCAATCGCTCTGGATGGCCAATGTGCAGCTCGACTCGTCCTGCGAGGTGCGCGTGCTGCGCGACGGCTCGGTCGAGGTGCTCTCGAGCGTGCAGGACATCGGCACCGGCACCGGGACGGTGATGGCGCAGACTGTCGCCGAGGTTTTTGGACTTCGTGCCGACGAGATCACGGTGCGCATTGGCGACACCGAATTTCCGCCCGGCCCACCCTCTTACGGCAGCCGTGCGACCGCGTCGATCACGCCGCCGGCGCGCACCGCTGCTTGGCGCGTGCTGCAATCGCTCTTGCGCGAGGCGGGGCTTGCGCTCAACGCGGCTCCTGAGGACCTTTTCGCACGCGGCGGAAAAATCTTGGTCCGCGACGACCCGAGCCGCGGCATCGGTTTCGCCGAGGCTGCCGCCCGGCTGCGCACCGATCGCATCAGCGCGGTCGCTTCGCGCAGCGACGATTATTCCGGGTTTCGGCGGCGCATGGGCGACGCTGCTCTGGCGCACCAGGATTTGGGCGGCGTCCAGTTTGCCGCAGTGGCAGTCGACACCGAGACCGGCATCGTGCGCGTGGAGCGCGTCGTTGCGGTACAGGATTGCGGCCGGCCGATAAATCCCCGGCAGATCGAGAGCCAGGTGCATGGCGGCATTCTGATGGGGCTCTCCTATGCACTGTTCGAGGACCGCATCCTCGACCAGCACACTGGCCGCATGGTCAACCCGGACCTTGAACATTACAAGCTCGCCGGCCCGCACGAGACGCCGGCGATCGACGTCGTGATCCTGGAAAACTATCAGGGTAACAGCGCTACGGATGCCTACGGCATTGCCGAGCCCGCCAACATCGCCACTGCGCCTGCGATCGCCAACGCCGTCTACAACGCCATCGGCGTCCGCCTGCGCAGCATACCGATGACGCCGGCGGCGGTGCTCGCCGCGCTCGGCAAGATCCCACAGAGGAGTTGAAGCCGTGAACCGCTTCGCCTTCGCGAATGCCAAAACCATTTCCGAAGCTGCGGCCGCGGCGTCGGCGACCGTGGCCGACGCGATGACTGCCGCTCCCGAGAGCATGGATCGCAGCGAGATATCCGTCGTGAAGGCCGGTGGTATCGACCTCCTCGACCTCCTGAAGGAAGGCCTGCTGGCGCCGGCGAAGATCATCAACCTGAAAGAGGTGCCTGGGCTCGATGCGATCGCCGAAGCGGAGGACGGCGGCTTGCGCATCGGACCGATGGCCACCTTGGCGGCACTCGCCGCTCATCCTGCTCTACAACAGCGTTACCCCGCGCTCGCCGGCGCAATGAGCACCTCGGCCAGTCCGCAAATCCGCAACGTCGCGACCTTGGGCGGCAATCTTCTGCAGCGCCCGCGCTGCTGGTATTTTCGCTCGCAGGCTTATCGCTGTTTGCGCAAAGGCGGCGGCCACTGTTTCGCCATTTCGGGCGAAAATCAATACCATGCGATATTCAACAATATGTCATGCGCGATCGTTCACCCCTCGACGGCGGCCACCGCGCTGGTGGCCCTGGGCGCGACGGTAGAACTCACCAGTGCCGCGGGTGCGACGCGCCGGCTCTTGCTGGAGGATTTCTTCGTCCCGTCGGATCGTGATCTCCAGCGCGAGAACGATTTGAAGCCGCAAGAGATCCTGACGGCGATCCGCCTGCCAAAACTGCCGCCGAGCGCGCGCATGGCTCACGTGAAGCAGGGCGAGAAGGATTCGTTCGACTGGCCGCTCGCCGATGTGGCCGTCACGCTCGATCTCGACACCGATGGCACCTGCAAACGCGCCGCAATCATCCTTGGCGCAGCGGCACCCGTGCCGCACCGGGCAAAAACAGCCGAAGCCGCGCTTACCGGGAAACGGATCGACGAGAACGCAGCCGCACAAGCCGCGCACGCCGCGCTCGACGGCGCCACCCCGCTCGCCAACAACGCTTACAAGCTGCCGCTGTTCGAGACACTCATCCGACGCGCGATCCTCCAGGCCGTGGCCCAGCGGTAATCTGCCCGCAGGCGTCGTATCACCGCATCCGCGACTTCAGCTTGATCGTGCGGCCGTCGACAACAAACGTGCCATAGCCGCGGTGGTGAAGGGTTTTTGGATTCTTCTGCGTCGGATCGATCCAGGCCTTGAGCACTTCGAGAATGAAAAGGTTGTATTTGTTCACCAAGCGCCTGTCGGTCACCTTGCATTCGAGATTGGCAAAGCACTCGGCGACCAGCGGTGGAGCGACGCGCGCGGCCGGCATTTTGGTCAATCCGAACGCCGCGAATTTGTCGATGTCGCGGCCCGACGAATTTCCGACCTTCACCACCTTGGTCGCCAATCTGCGCGCCGGGATGGCGATCACGCATTCGCCTGCGGCGCGTAGCGCGGCGAAGCTGTAATTGGCGTTGCTGACGACGCAGGCGACCTGCGGCGGCTCGAACTCGATCATCATGTGCCAGGACATGGTCATGACGTTGGCGCGCTCTTTGCGCGCGGTCGTCAGCAGCACCACCGGCCCCGGTTCCAGCAATTGGTAGACCTTGGATAACGGCAGCTCTTTCATCGCGATTGGGCCCGCAGCCAACCCTCTGGAGGCATTCGCGCCGCCGACACTATGGGCCGACCCAGCGGATTTCCGGCGCTTTTCTGGGCACCGGCGGCGGCACCGATTTCGGATGCCCGACGATGATCGGGGCAACGGGCTTGCACGCCGCCGGCAGCTTCAGGAGTGCCTTGCCTTCGGGCGTCCCAAGCTAAAGCGGTTTCCGGTCGGATTGAATCAGCGCCGCAAGAGCGATCAGCGCCGCAAGCGCGTTGGTTGCCGTCAAATTCCCTGCAGCAGGGACTTCTGCAGGGAATTCTGCAGATTGCGGCCCTTTTTCGCGGTTTTCGGCCAAAATACCCCTGCGATTCCCGAGCCTTGCAGCGAAATTCCCTACGCATGGGAGCAGGGAATTTTCGCAGGCCTAGCAGGGAACTTTTGCCGTGAGCAGGGAATTGCAGGGAATTTGCGCAGCCACGCAGGCAATTGCGCAACGGAACCAAAAGCAATCGCCGCCGACGGGGGCGATTTGATCGGAATCCGCTCTAGCCTTGAGAAAATCCGATCCAGCACGTTCCCAGCCCCGCGCCGCGCGCCGCGAGCATCAGATTCTCCGCGGCGAGCGCGCAGTCTTCGACGGCCCATGGAATCTCCGCCACGGTAGAAATCACATTGAGCACGGGTGCGTGATAGAAAATGTCGAAATTCGCATCGTTCAATATCTCGTCGAAATGGTGCGACATGAGCCCGATCGGGGTCGTTCTCACCATATGCGCTTTCGCTTCACGCGATATGGTGGCGAGCACCGTTTTGTCGCGGACGACGCAGAATGAGCAGGGTTGCTGATTGACCGCGCTTGGCGCTTGAACGGCCGCGTCGATGAGTTCGTCAAGCGTCTTTTCGTCGACCGGCTCGGCCGTGAAGTCTCGTACGGCACGCCGTGTGTAGATTGCGTCTTTGAGGTCCATGGCCTACCCGCACGTCGCGGAAAAATGCATAGTAGCAGCAAGAGCAGAGACTGACGCTTCGCACCATGACTTGGATCAAGAGCAAAACCCGGCCAGCCGGGCAATCTGCGACCGGCCCGGCATCGCTGCGTCAGATGGATGACGGTTCCAACGCCGCGTAGCGCGATGAGGCGATGAATGACGATGCCCGACGAGGCGCCGACGCCAGACCGAACGCAAATTCCGTCGGCCGTCGTGGAAACGTTTGATCTGACCCGCCGATTTGGCAGTGTCACCGCAGTGTCCGACGTCTCCCTGACGGTCAATTCCGGCGAAATCTTCGGCCTCATCGGGCCCAACGGCGCCGGCAAAAGCACGCTCATCAAGATGCTCACGACGCTGCTACCGCCGTCTGCGGGGCGTGCGTTTGTCGCCGGCTTCGACGTGATGACGCAGCCGGGCGAAGTGCGAAAACACATCGGCTATGTGCCGCAGCTTCTATCTGCCGATGGCGAGCTAACCGGTTACGAGAACATGCTGCTGTCGTCGCGGCTCTATCTGATCCCGCATTCCGAGCGCGAGCGCAAGATAGCGGCTGCCCTCGCCATGATGGGGCTCTTGGAGGTCCGCGACCGTCTGGTGCGTAACTATTCGGGCGGCATGATCCGACGGCTCGAGATCGCGCAAAGCACGCTGCACCGACCCGCGGTTCTGTTCATGGATGAACCGACTGTAGGTTTGGATCCTACCGGACGTCACACGGTGTGGAATCACGTGCGCGAACTGCGGGGTGATTTGCAGGCCGCCATCATCGTAACAACACACTACATGGATGAAGCACAGGAGCTCTGCGATCGCCTCGCCGTGCTGCATGCCGGCAAGGTCGAGACAGTCGGTACGCCGGCCGAGCTGAAAGCGATGCTTGGCCCGACGGCGACCTTGGACGACGTTTTTGCAGCGCTTACCGGTGGCGAGATCGAATCCGGAGGAGGATACCGTGACGTCCGAGAGACACGCCGCAGCGCCCGCGAGCACGCCTAGTTTTCGTTTTTTAGCGGCGGCGGCTGGTTACGCCACGCAAGTTTTTGCCGTTGCCGATGCAGAAGTGCGCAAGCTGCGGCATGATCCCTGGGAGCTCTTGAGCCGTGCGGTACAGCCGGTGCTTTGGCTCGTCCTATTCGGCGAGGTCATGGCGCAGGTCCGCGGCTTGAGTTCGGGCACAATTCCCTATCTCGATTTCCTGGCTCCCGGCATCCTTGCGCAAAGCGTGCTGTTCGTCGCCATCTTCTATGGAATTTCGGCGATCTGGGAACGTGATCTCGGCGTTCTTCATCGCTACATGGTGAGCCCGGCGCCCCGCAGCGCCCTTGTCATCGGCAAGGCGCTCTCCTCCACGATCCGCGGCCTTTCTCAAGCTCTCGTTATCTACCTCTGCGCCGCTATTATGGGCGTTCATCTCAGTTTCGATCCCTGGCGCATCGCCTTGGTCGTAGTGTTCATCGCGCTTGGAGCCGGACTGTTTTCGACCTTTTCGCTGATCATTGCCTGCATCGTGAAGACGCGCGAGCGCTTCATGGGGATAGGGCAGGTTCTAACCATGCCGATCTTCTTCGCCAGCAATGCGATCTATCCCATCGACCTCATGCCGCGATGGCTGAAAGCCATCTCATCGCTCAACCCGCTCACCTATGAGGTCGACGGCCTCCGCACTCTCATGCTGCGGGGAGGGGAAAGCACATTCGGTCTCGGTCACGATCTTGCGGTCTTGATCGTTGTGGGTTCAATTCTCGTAATGATTGCGACACGCATCTATCCGCGGATGACCGAATGAGGTCCATACGCGACTGCGTTATCTCGTCGACGCCGGATTGACATAGATCATGTGCGGGCGCGGCGGAACGGACTAGCGTTTCCAGGTCTAGGACATCCGCGGATTTGAGTTGATCCATGGTCGAAACAGCACAAATTTCACGAAAAATCGCGGCTTCGACAGACGATGCGGCGGCGACGGCGGGCGCAAGCCCTGCGAACGCGCTGATTCCATCAAGCTTGCCAAAAAGCATGGCCCGCGAAGCGCCCGTCGCTGTCCGTGCGACGATTGAGCCGGAAGACCGCGACTCGTATTCCGTAACGGCGTTCGCGGACATCATCGATCGCTCGCTGCACGCCGCCGCTGCCCGCTTTACCGGCGGGCTCTCGCCGGCCGCGCTCGCTCACGCCTATTTGGATTGGGCAACGCATCTCGCTTATTCGCCGGGCAAGCGCATGCAGCTCATGGATAAGGCGATCCGCAAGGGAATTCGGTTCGGAAATTACGTCAGTCGCTACGCCATTGAGGGCGAAAATACGGAATGCTGCATTGAGCCGCTGCCGCAGGACCGCCGTTTCGCTGATGAAAATTGGCAGAAATGGCCCTACTGCTTCATCTACCAGACATTTCTGCTGCAACAGCAATGGTGGCACAACGCAACCACCGGCGTGCGCGGGGTTTCGAAAAGACACGAGGAGATGGTTCAGTTTGGGTCACGCCAGCTCCTCGACATGGTTGCGCCGTCGAACTTTCCGCTGACCAATCCCGAAATCCTCCGGCGCACGATGAGTACTGGCGGCCTCAATCTGGTCCAAGGGTTTCGGAATTTCGTCGAGGATTGGGAGCGCGCCGTCGGCGGCAAGAAGCCGGTCGGCACCGAGAATTTCGTCGTGGGCCGCGATGTTGCGGTAACGCCAGGCAAAATCGTCTATCGCAACCGCCTCATCGAGTTGATCCAATATGCGCCGGCGACCGCCGAGGTACGGCCCGAACCGATCCTCATCGTCCCCGCCTGGATCATGAAATACTACATCCTCGATCTGTCGCCGCAGAATTCCCTCGTAAAGTACCTCACCGAACAGGGCTTCACGGTGTTCATGATCTCCTGGAAGAATCCCGGGCCCGACGATCGCGACCTCGGCATGGAGGATTATCGAACGCTCGGCGTGATGAGCGCCCTCGACGCCGTGGGTTCGGTCGTGCCGAATTGCAAAGTGCATGCGGTCGGCTATTGCCTGGGCGGGACGCTGCTGTCGATCGCGGCGGCGGCAATGGCCGGCGACGGCGATGATCGGATTGCGACGCTCACGCTGCTCGCCGCCCAGACCGACTTCACCGAGGCCGGCGAATTGACGCTGTTCATCAATGAGAGCCAGCTCGCCTTCCTCGAAGACATGATGTGGGAGCAGGGCTTCCTCGATAGCCGGCAGATGGCCGGTGCTTTCCAGATGTTGCGGTCGAACGACCTGGTCTGGTCACGGGTCATCCACGACTACATGCTCGGCGAACGCCAGACGATGACGGACACGGACCTCATGGCGTGGAATGCGGATGCGACGCGGATGCCCTACCGCATGCATTCGGAGTATCTGCGCAAGCTCTTTCTCGATAACGATCTGGCGGAAGGCCGCTTCGTGGCCGCGGACGTGCCTATCGCTCTCACCGACATTCGCGTGCCGGTCTTTGCCGTGGGCACGGAGCGCGACCATGTCGCGCCATGGCGATCGACCTACAAGATCAATCTGCAGATTGAGGGCGAAGTAACATATGTGCTCACGGCCGGCGGCCATAATGCCGGCATCGTGTCGGAACCGGGCCACGCCGGGCGCAGCTTCTGGATGCACACCAAGCGGATGACCCAGCATTACCTCGATCCGGAGCGGTTCTTGGCCGAGGCGCAACGCACGGATGGTTCCTGGTGGCCGCAATGGGTTGCGTGGCTCAGCGACCGTTCCGGCGCAGTGACGACATTACCGCCGATGGGAGGAGCCCAAGCAGGCTACCCACCGCTCGGCGACGCACCGGGTGCTTACGTGCTGCAGGAGTGAACCCGGGCAAGAGGCGACGTGCGGTCGCCCAAGGGCCCGTAAAACTGGTCGCTCCGGTCTCGTCGCTTCCCCAAAATTTCCGCTGTGGCCCAAAATTTCCGCTCTGGCCGATGTCGCGGCCTCGGCGACGGCTGGATTCAGGTCTATTGCGCTACTGACATTCGAAAACCCAGCGCCAATAGGCCCGCTTGTGACGATAGTACTTCACGTGCACATAGCCGCACGAGGGTCCGTAATAATATTCGTACGGCCAGGGATATTCTTCGTATCCCCACCAAGGATATATCCCGACTCCGTAGCCGTGTCCTCTGTAGCCGTATCCTCTGTAGCCGCCGATGTGGCCGCCGCCAAGAGGCGCGGCGCCACCGCGGAAGCCGCCGCCAAAGCCTCCGCCACCATGGAAGCCTCCTCCTCCGCCGCCACCATGGAAGCCTCCTCCTCCGCCGCCTCCATGGAAGCCTCCTCCGCCGCCACCGCCTCCATGGCCGCCACGTTGCGCTGATGCGCCGGTCGGGATAAGCGCGGTTCCGACAACGAGGGCGGCCGCAGCCAAAGCCGTGATCACGGTCTTAGGCAACATGACTAATCTCCTTTTCGGCTAACATCAGAATCGCATTCGCTGTTCGTAAGCGAATTGAGCTGGATCAATTTCTCGGCTGTCACGGTGCCCCATCAGTTGCACGGGCCGCTGTCGCTGTCGCGAACGAGGTTTAGTGTGCAATGAACCGCAAACCGGCAAAGGAATTAAAGGCGGCCGGTTTTCCGATCCAGGGTTACCAGATCGGGCATAAATTTTTTCCGAACGAAAACAACACCAGATGGACGGATGCGGCACGCGAGCATGGAGTGACTATAACTGACTACACGCTGCAGCATCATCTGCAGGACATCAAGGATGGCTATTACTGTCCAAGCCTCTCCGACCTCATAGAGGCTTGCGGCCATAGCTTTGGGCGTTTGTTCGTCGAGAAAACGATCTGGACCGCGGAAAGCAAATCCCCTGAGAAATATGCGACGGCCGACTCCCCCGAACAAGCCGTAGCGAAATTGTGGTACGCTCTGCGTAACGGGAATCCATAACGGGCGGCTGCAGGCAGAAGCGTGCTCAACAACCTGCATGGGCTCACCACGCCTTAAGCCCATCACAATCAAGCCCCCGACGCTGCGCGACGCGCGGGACGTTCACGTGTTGCAGCAGCGACCAAGGGCTGTCGTGGTGAACAGACCGTTCGTCTAATGTGCAGGCTCCACTATTGGTGCATGGACGTGCTCTGGATGGAACAGCGGCGGTTCCGCGAGCCAATGCACCACACCAGGCCACACGTCCTCCAGAATTCTCTTGCCCATGAACAGCCCCACATGCCGGCACGGGGCAGTCGCCTTGCGTAGATTGTCCGGCTCGGTGCCGACCAGACGCTCGACCGCGAACAATTGCGGCGGAGCCACCAACTCGTCGTCGCGTGCTGCGAGCAGAAAGATCGGCGCTCTCAGCATCGCGAGATCGATCCGTGCTCCCAACGCAATGAAGCCGCCGGCTGCGAGTTCATTGCGTTTGTAAAGTCTCTCCACGACCTCGAGAAAATATTTCCCAGGCAGGTCGAGGGTCCAGGAATACCAATCCTGGAACAGGGCTTCGAGATGGCTGAAAGCCGGAGAACCGATCGCCTCTTCGGTCTGCAGTAATTGCCGAATATTCTCAGGTTCCACCGTTTCCGGTCCCCAGAACTTCAGCACGTTGCGCCCAGGAATAAGGCCGTCGCCGAAGCGCACCAACTCGTGAAACACCGCCAGAGGGCTCGCCTCGGCGAGCGCCGACAAGGGTGACGAAGCAGCGGCTAGGTCGATGGGCGCGGCGGCCAAAACCAACTTGCGAACCTTTCCAGGAAACCGTGCGGCGTAGATCAGCCCCATCCAGCCACCCTGACACAAGCCGATGAGATCGACCGGAGCGCCGATCTCGTCGACCAGCACGTTGAGGTCGGCGAGATAGTCATCGATGCCGAGAAAGCGCATTTCAGCAATCGCCGAACGCCAGTCTGTTACAAACAGCCGTCGTAGCCCGGCTTCGCGCAATGCGGCGACGAGACTGTGCCCGGTGGCAAGGTCGCTGACAGCCGCGCCATGCAAGGCGAAGGGCGCGCACAGCAATGTGGGAAAGCTTCCCCCACCCTTGCCTCCCCTGCGAGCGGGGGAGGGTAGGGTGGGGGCGCTGAAATCTCGCAACTGCACGGTTTTGAGTTCAAGCGCGATGGTGTGCGGCGTCGCCCATTTCGGCTGCCGCGCCATGGGCCCATCATAGCCGAGGGCAAGACTGGTGAATTGCCGTGCGGCAAGCGCGGCCATTTCGCGTGCCGAGGCGGCAGCAAGCGCCGGCCAGAGGAACGCGAAGTGTGGGACGTGATGACCCGCCGGCTCGTACATGAGATCCGATATCCTGCGCTTGAAACAAATGCGCACATTGATTTGGATCAAGCACATCGTGCCCTAATGCCGGGGCAGGAGATGCGGCTA
>Ga0074044_10000828_pt1 | contig 29006 bp, 33 predicted proteins | sample BogForMeECP23OM1_FD_94443 | JGI IMG/M metagenome (GOLD analysis project Ga0074044, IMG submission 94443) | Bog forest soil microbial communities from Calvert Island, British Columbia, Canada - Bog Forest MetaG ECP23OM1 | ecosystem: Environmental > Terrestrial > Soil > Wetlands ...
GCCGTGGCCGCGGTGCTGCTGCTGCGCCGGGAGCGCTGGAGGGAGCGGGCGCAGCGGCTGTTGCTGCGCACGCCGGTCATCGGCACGGTGCTCTGCGGCCTGGACACGGCGCGCTTCGCGAGCACGCTGTCGATCCTGACCGGCAGCGGCGCGCCGCTGTTGCGCGCGCTCGAAACGGCGGCCGGCGTCATCTGGGCGGTACCGATCCGGCGCGCCGCCCAGGCCGCCGCGGCACACGTGCGCGAGGGAGTCTCACTCGCCCGGGCGCTCGCCAGCCAGAGGGTGTTCCCCGCGCTGCTGGTGCACTTGGTCGCCAACGGCGAGCAGAGCGGACAGCTTCCGGCGATGCTCGATCGCGCCGCGCGCGAGCAGGACGCCGACGTCGAGCGCCGCCTCACCTGGCTCGCCGCGCTGGTGCAGCCCATCCTGATCGTGCTCATGGGCGGCATCGTGCTGGTGCTGGTGCTGGCGGTGATGCTGCCGATCGTGTCGATGAACCAGCTCATCCGCTAGCCGGGCGCGGTGCCGGCGGCCGGTCGCTTCGCGTGCTGGCGGGCGAGCGCCCAGGCCACGTGCTCGCGCACCAGCGGCGAGGCATCGTCCTGCCGGGCGCGAAGCGCGGCGACGATCGCCGGGTCATAGTCGGCATTGCCCAGGCCCACGGCGAGATTGCGCAGCCAGCGCCGATAGCCGATGCGGCGGATCGCGCTGCCGCGCATGCGTGCCTCGAACTCGGCGGCGGTCCAGGCGAACAGGGAGAGCAAATCGGCGTCGTCCAAGCCGTTGCGCACGGCGAAATCCGGCTCCGCGCTCGGGCTCGCGTAGCGGTTCCACGGGCAGCAGAGCTGGCAGTCGTCGCAGCCGTAGACGCGATTGCCGACCAGCGGCCGCAGCGCTTCCGGGATGCTTCCCTTGAGCTCGATGGTGAGATAGGAAATGCAGCGCCGGGCGTCGAGCTCATAGGGCGCGACGATGGCCCCAGTCGGGCAGGCGTCGAGGCAGGCGCGGCAGCTGCCGCAGTGCTCCTGCACCGCGCGTCCCACCGGCAGCGGCAGATCGGTGTAGATCTCGCCCAAGAAGAAGAACGATCCGGCGTGGCGGGTCAAGAGCAGCGTGTGCTTGCCGCGCCAGCCCAAGCCCGCCTTGGCAGCGAGCGCCACCTCGAGCACCGGCGCGCTGTCGGAAAAAACCCGGTAGCGGAAGCTTCCCGCCGCGGCGGTCATGAGGCTCGCCAGTCGCTTAAGCTTCTGCCGCACCACGCGGTGATAGTCGCGGCCGAGCGCGTAGCGGGCAACGTAGGCCCGGCGCGGCGCGCCAAGCACGCGCAGAGGGTCCTGCGCCTGTCGCGGCAGGTAATCGAGGCGGGCGCTGATCACGCGGATGGTGCCCGGAACGAGCTCCGAGGGCCGCGCCCGGAGCCCGGCGTGGCGTGCCATATAATCCATCTCGCCGTGTCGCCCGGCGGCGAGCCAGGCCGACAGCCGCGCTTGTTCCGCGTCGAGCCCGGTGTCGGCGATGCCGATCTCGGCGAAGCCGAGCTCACGGCCCCAGTGCTGGATCTGGCGCCAGAGCAGGGCGAGGTCGACCGGCAAGGGCTGCCGTGCAGCGGTCATGGCGACTTGAGACAGGACGGGTGAGGATTATAGAAGCGCTGCAGCGTTACCTGCCCGACGCCGATGCCACCGCGCGCGCCGGCGCGGCCCTGGCACCGGGCCTTCGCGGCGGCATGACGGTGACCCTCTCGGGCGAGCTCGGCGCGGGCAAGACCACCCTGGTGCGCGGCGTGTTGCGTGCCTTGGGTTGGGAGGGCCCGGTGAAGAGTCCGAGCTATGCCCTGGTTGAACATTATCTGATTTCGAGCTTATACTTTTATCACTTTGATTTTTATCGCCTCACCGATCCTAGTGAATGGGACAGCACCGGCTTTGCCGAGCTCTTCCGCCCGGACACGGTATGCCTGATCGAATGGCCGGAGCGCGCCGCGGGACATCTGCAGGCAGTCGACGTGGCGGCACGCCTCTGGCATGCACAGCGCGGACGCGGGCTGTCGCTGCAGGCGGGAAGTCCCGCGGGTAAGGCATGCCTGGAGGAATTCTGCGCCGCGCCGGCATAACCATCTCGCTTGAGCGCCGACGCGTCTGCGCCTGGCTCCTCCTGCCGCTTGCCCAGGGCCTCTGCGCCGGCCGCGCCGCGGCGGCGACGGTCGCCTCCGCGCGCATGTGGCCGGCGCAGGAATACACCCGGCTGATCCTCGAGGCGCCGGTGCCGATGGCGCACGAGTTGCGGGTCATGAAGAACCCCGATCGGCTGGTGATCGACCTCGAGGACGTCGAGCTCAATGCCGAGCTTTCGCAACTGCCGCAGCGCGTGCAGCCGAGCGATCCGTACGTGCGCGCCATTCGCGTCGCGCTCTTCCGGCCCGGGGTGGTGCGGGTGGTGCTCGATCTTAAGGTGGAGGTGAACCCGCAGCTGTTCGCGCTCAAGCCGGTCGGCGAGTACGGCGACCGGGTGGTGCTCGACCTCTACCCGTTGACCCCACCCGACCCGCTGATGGCGCTGCTCGAAGCCGAGCGCGGAGGCCATGGGGCGCTGCCCGGCGCCGAACCGACGCCCGCCGAGGCGCATGGCGCGACCCGGAGCGCGGGGGCGGGGCGGCCGTTGATCATCGCCATCGACCCGGGCCACGGCGGCGAGGATCCCGGCGCGATCGGCCGCCGCGGCACCTACGAGAAGCAGGTCACGCTGGCCATCGCCGGCAAGCTCAAGGCGCTGCTCGACCAAGAGCCCGGCATGCGCGCGATGCTCACCCGCGACGACGACTACTTCGTGCCGCTCGAGGTGCGGGTGCAGAAGGCGCGCCGGGTGCAGGCGGACCTGTTCATTTCGATCCATGCCGATGCCTTCACCACGCCGACGGCGCATGGCTCATCGGTGTTCGCACTCTCCGAGCACGGCGCGACGAGCGCGGCGGCGCGCTGGCTCGCCCAGAACGAGAACCAGGCCGACCTGATCGGCGGGGTGAACGTCGGCGCCAAGGACCCGGTGCTGGCGCGAACGCTGCTCGACCTCTCGCAAACGGCGCAGATCAACGACAGCCTGCGCCTCGGGCGTTCGGTTCTCGACGGCATCGGCGCGGTCAATCCCCTGCACAAGGGCACGGTGGAGCAGGCCGGATTCGCGGTGCTCAAGGCCCCCGACATCCCGTCGATTCTGGTGGAGACGGCCTTCATCTCCAATCCCGACGAGGAACTCAAGCTGCGCAACGAAGGCCAGCAGAACCAGTTCGCCAGCTCGATCCGTGCCGGGATCAAGCACTACTTCGCGCAGAATCCGCCGCTCGCGCGCGCCAAGCTCGGTTGAAGCTCAGTCTCTTCGCGAAGCGGCCATCGCGTACAATAGCGCCCGCCGCGGCGCCGGTCGGACCGGTCCTGCCGCGGCTCGCCGGCGCGGCCCGCCGGATCTAGGCGCGCGATGCTCCGCTTCTTTCTGGGTTTCCTCTCGCTGCAGGCGCTGCTGTTCGGCCTGGAGTTGACGCCGTGGGTCCAGCGCTGGTTCGTCGCCCCCTGGACGGCGACGCTGGCCGCGATCAGCGCCGCCCTGGTCAAGGGCTTCGACCCGGCGGTGATCGCCGACGGCAACGTGCTGCAGAGCGCGCGCAGCGGGTTCGCCGTCGCCATCGAGGCCGGCTGCAACGGCGTCGAGGCCTCCATCGTGCTGGTGGCCGCCATGCTCGCCTTTCCGGCGCCGTGGAAGCGCAAGCTCATCGGGCTCGCGGTGGGCATCACCGCCGTCCAGGGCCTCAACATCGTGCGCGTCATCAGCCTGTTCTATCTCGGACAGTGGAGCCTGGACGTGTTCGAGTTCGCGCACCAGTACGTGTGGCAGGCGCTCATCATGCTCGACGTGCTCATCGTCTGGCTGCTGTGGGTGCGCACGCTGCCCCGTGCCGCGGGCCTTCCCGCGCCGGCCTGAAGCGCCGGCGCTGTCATGCGCGGCACTTCGCTCGGCCGCTTCGTGCTCCGCGTCGCGGCGTGGCTTCCCCTGTGCTTTCTGGTCTGGTATTTGGCCGGGCCGATTCTCGCCTGGCCGATCGGCCTGTTGACCGCGGCGGCGCTGCATGTCGGCTTCGCCGACCTGGTGGCCGGAGTGCAGCAGCAAGGCCACCTGCTCACCATAGCCTCGACGCTCAAGCCCGCGCTCGCCACCACGCGGGAGCTCGCGAGCGGCGTGCTGACGGTGGAGGTCAACACGCTGCTCTACAGCTACGGCATGCCGCTGCTCGCCGCGCTCATCCTCGCCGCCGGCGAGCCGCACCGGCTGCGCAAGCTCGCGCTCGGCTACGTCGTGCTCGCGCCGCTGGTGAGCTTCGGGCTGTGCGCGGAGTTCCTCAAGCGCGTGGTGTTCGACACCGCGCCGGCGGTGGCGGCGCAGACCGGCTTCGGTCCCCTCGAGCGGGAGGCGATCGCGTTCGCCTACCAGTTCGGGTCGCTGATCCTGCCCACCGTCGCGCCGGCGGTGTTCTGGATCCTCACCCACCGCGCGTTTGTCGAGCGCTTCACGCGTCGTGACGCCGGCGCGGGAGCCTAATAGCCGGGGCTGCCGACGCGGTGTCCGGCGTGCTCCAGAGCCTCGATCGCCGCCGGCCGCTGGGCGTCGGGAATGAGCACGTAGTCGGTCTCGAAGGTGGCCACGGCGAACACCGAGATGCGCGCGGCGGCCAGCGGGCCGGTGACGCTCGCCAGGATGCCGGTCTGGTCGAGCGGAAGGGGCCCGGCGAAGCGCAGGGCGCGCCAGCCGCGGCTGGCGCTGACGCCGGCAGGCACCAGCGATTCGGCGCACACCACCGACAGCTCCTCCGGCGTGCGGGTGATCGACCACCAGGCCGACGCGGTCGCCCACACCGGCACCGGCTCGCCCGCGTCGAGGCGGCAGATCGCCATCGGGTCGGGCAACAGGGTCAGCGAATAGCGCAGCGCCATCACGCGTGGGCCTCACGCCCCTTGCGCTCGCGCTCGCGTTCGCGCAGCACGCGGCGCTGCACTTTTCCGGTGGTCGTCATCGGCAGGGCATCGATGAACTCGATCTCCTTGGGGTACTCGTAGGGCGCGAGAAATTCGCGCACGTGACGTTGGATGTCCTCCTCCAGCGCGCGCGAGGGCGCGCAGCCGGCAGCGAGCACGATGAACGCCTTGACGATATTGCCACGCGTCGCATCCGGGCTGGGCACGACCGCGGCGTTGGCCACCGCGGCGTGCTTGACCAGGCAGTTTTCGATCTCCGAGGGGCCGATGCGATAGCCGGCCGCCTTGAACATGTCGTCGGTGCGACCCTGGTACCAGAGGTAGCCCTCGTCGTCCTTGCGCGCCAGGTCGCCGGTGCGGCACCAGTCGCCGCTGAACTTCCTGGCCGTGGCCTCGGGATTTTTGAAGTACTCGAGGAAGAACACCGGGTCCGCGCTGCCGTCGGTCCCGACGCGGTGCAGCGCCACCTCGCCGGACTCGCCGGCGGCCACCTCGTCGCCGTCGTCGCTGAGAACGCCGATGCGGTGGCCCGGGTACGGCCGCCCCATCGAGCCGGGTTTCGCCGGCCAGAGCGTGTGCGAGTTGCCGACGATGTAGTTCATCTCCGTCTGCCCGAACATCTCGTTGATCGTCACCTGCAGCGCGTCCTGCGCCCACGCGAACACGGTGCTGCCGACGGCCTCGCCGGCGCTCATCACGCTGCGCAGCGCCAGATCGAAGCGCGCGCGCGGCTGCGGCACCGCCTTCATCATCATCTTGAGCGCGGTGGGGAAGATGAAGGCGTTGCGCACCCGGTACCTGGCCAAAAGCGCCAGGGCGCGCTCGGGATCGAAGCGGCCGCGAAAGCCGAGCACCGGAGCCCCGAAGTAGAGCGTGGGCAGCAGCGCGTCCATGAGGCCGCCGGTCCAGGCCCAGTCCGCGGGCGACCAGAACAGGTCGTCCGGCTGCGGGAACAGGTCGTGCGAATAGACGAACCCCGGCAGGTTGCCGAGCAGGCACTGCTGCGGCATCAGCGCGCCCTTGGGCGGCCCGGTGGTGCCGCTGGTGTAGATGAGCAGTGCCGGATCGGTCGCGCGCGTGCCGACCGGGTCAAAGCGGTCCGAGGCGCGCTCGAGCAGGCTCTCATAGTCCTCGGTCCATGCCTCGCGCGCGCCGGCCACGCCGACCACGTGGGCGAGCCGCGGCAGGCCGTCGCGAATCGGCGCGAGGTTGGGCAGGGACGCCGGGTCGACCAGGGCGAGCTTCGCCTCCGAGTTGTCGAGCCGGTAGGCGAGCGCATCGGGTCCGAACAGGAACGACAGCGGCACCGCCACCGCGCCCAGCTGATAGCAGGCGATATGCGCGACGGCGGTCTCCGGCCGCTGCGGCAGCATGATGGCGACCTTGTCGCCGCGGCCGACGCCGCGCGCCGAGAGCGCGTTGCACAGCCGGTTCGCCTGCTCCTGCAGATCGGCGAAGGTCAGGCGCGCCGTGGCCCCGGACTCGTCTTCCCAGAGAATTGCCACGCGCGATCGCGCCCCGGCATGGCGCGCGCACACCGCGTGCGCGATGTTGAAGTCCGCCGGCACTTGCCACCGGTAGGCGGCGCGGATCTCCTGGTAACGATCGGTCGCCAGTGGCATGACCAGGGGAGCCTAGGTCGTCGTGCTGCTCGCCGCCTGCGGCGCGGTGAGCAGCGGCTCGACGGTGGCCCACACCCAGTCCGGATGCTGCTCGAGCACGCGGCCGAAGGCGATGCGCTGCGAGGACTGCGCCGCGCTCATGTACAGGCGCTTGCCGGGCTGATACTCGCCCGGCGGCACCACCAGCGTCTGCACCGCCGTCTCGCTGTCGCGCTTGCGCAGCGACAGGAACAGGCCGTTGAACCGCCGCTTGCTCAAGGTCGACACGTCGCCGCCGATCAGGACCTCGGCGTCGTCGCGCTTCGCTTCGGTCAACTCGACGCCGATCAGGTTGTTGGCGATCACCTGCAGGCCGATTTCGGCGCGCTCGGTGGTGAGCCGCTTCATGCGCCGCACGATGCCCAGCGACCAGCGCATCTGCGCCGGCGGGCGGATGGCGGCGAGCGTGCCCAGGGTGACGGCGTTGATCACGCTCATCGGCGCCACCAGGCGGAAGCCGGTCTGCGAGACGTCGCGGATGTCCCACGGCCCGCCCGGCGCGGCGAAGTTGGCGAGCCTGCGGCGCGCCGCTTCGGCCACCCGCACGTTCTCGTTGCGCATGCGCCCGAAGGTGGCGATTTCGATGGTGTCGCCGAAGGTGCCCGGGCTGCGCCGGCCCTCGACGTACGGCTCGGCTTCCTCTTCGTGCAGGAAGCCGGCGATCCGGGAAAAGCCGATGATCGCGTCCACGCTGCCCTCGGCGCTGGTGCGCTCGCCGCGGCGCACGAAGGGCTTGAACTCGGGGTCGACCTGGGAGGCGAGCTTGGACAGCAGGTTCAGCTGGTCGGCGCGGCGCGGCGTGCGGTCGGACAGCGGGTTGTTGCGCACCTTCTGATCGAGCATCACCACATTCTGCATCAATACCGCGTGCAGCGGCCGGGTGTCGAGAAACAGCACCCGGCCTTCGAGCGGCTGCGGCGCCCGGCGCTTGAGCCCGGTGCGCGCGCCCAGGTCGACATAGAAGCTCGTCACCGTCGACGACTCGAGGGTAAGGCGCAGCGGCGCGCACCATTCGGAGAGCTGCTCGGCGACCCATTCGAGGTGGCGCGGGGTGAGGTTGCCCGAGTTCATCAGCTGCAGCACCAGCACGCGCAGGTACTCCTGCTCGATGGTGGTGAGGCCCCCGTCGGCGAGCACCCCGACCGGATTGCGCTCGAGCTGCGCCGAGCATGCCATCTGGAACAGCGCGTGCAGATCGGTCCACTTCGCCGGTATCCACTGCTCGTAGCGGAACAGGCGGACCTTCGCATCGAGGCCCTGATGGGTGATCTGCCGGGCGATGAGCTCGGGCAGCAGCGACTGCCACTTGTTGCTCTGCGCATGATCGGTGACTTCGCGCGCGAACGCCTGATAGCAGAGCAGGAAGCCCTGGGTCAGGTCGAAGAGCGCCTGCCAGAGCTGGTTCTCGACCCGGGTGGAGCGGTTGCCGTGCTCGAGGTATTGGCCGGTGAGATTCTTGCGCAGCGGATCGGTGTAGCGGTCGGCCAGGAACACCGCCTCCAGGCGCGAGGGCGTTCGCTTGGCGACGCGCTCGGTGAGACGGCCGAGCTCGGCTAACACCGCGCCGTGCAGCGCCAGCGGATCGTTGGTCGGAAACAAGCCGAGCCAGCGCTCCGCGGTTTTCGCGTCGCCAAGCGGGTCCTTGATGGTCTTACCGAAGCCGAACATTCGCTTGCGCGCTCAACCGCCGGCACGGTGCTTGCAATGACCGTTGCATCATCCGCGATCAGGCCAGGCACTGCGGGCGCTCTGCGCCGGAAGTCCTTGTTCCGAAAGCGAGATGATGGGCCAAAGCACCCTGGGCGGCAACTCAAGCCGCTAAACGGGCCCGGGGGCTGACGCACTGCGGCGCGACTTGCCGCAATTGCGTCAACCTGAAACGGACAAAGGATTTCTCTATACTTGTGGCACACAGAATCGGAAGGAACCTTTCATGGGCATCCTGATCAAGGCGCCGACGCGCCGGCGCGAAACGGGCATGGCGGTGGAGGCAGCGGTCCTCGGCGGCGAGGTACGCGGTGCGTTGCACATCCGCGAGGTGGTGCGCATCACCGGCCTGCGCCGCGAGCAGTTGTACATGTGGCAGCGGCGTTACGGCTTTCCCGATCCTTCCCGCGACGGCTTCGGCGACCGTGTCTACCCGCCCGACCAGGTGGCGCGTCTGAAGCTCATCAAGCAGCTCCTGTCGGAGGGCTGGCGCGCCGGCGCGGTGGTGCCGCTGGCCGAGTCGGCGCTGCAGTCGATGCTCGGCATCGCCGTCGACGGCCCGCAGCCGTTGCCCAGCGAGATCGAGACCGCGGTCAAGCTTCTCGCCGAGCATCGCGTCGGCGAGCTGCAGAACCACCTGTCGAAGCTGCTCGTCGGCCTTGGCCTGCGGCGCTTCCTCGAGCACACGCTGATCCCGTTGAACGAGGCGGTGCACGAGCGCGTGGTGCGCGGCGACATGCAGAATTTCCAGGAGCTGCGCTTCGCCGACCTGGCGCAGCGGCTGCTGCGCGACGTGACCCGCCTGGTGCGTCCGACCCGCGACGCGCGCCAGATACTGCTCGCCACGCCGCCCAATGACCCCAACCAGCTCGGGCTCGCCATTCTTGAGCTCTTGCTGTTCACCGAGGGCATCAATTGCCTGACGCTCGGCGCCGGGGTGCCGGCGCAGGAGATCGGCGGCGCCGCGCGCGCCTACCGCGTCTGCCTCGCCATCCTGCTTTTCGATCGCGGCATCTCGGGCAAGATCGCCGGCCAGGAAATCCGCTCGCTGCGCAGCGAGCTGCCCGACGACCTGCCGCTGATCGTGAGCGGCCGCGCGGTCAACCTGCTGGCCAAGCCGATCGCCAACGTGCAGACCGCAGCCGACTTCAGCTCGGTGATGGCGACCATGCGCGAGCTCGGGGTCGTGGCAAGCAACGGAGCCGAGGCGCCGCGGCGTGCCTGATGGCCTCATCCGCTGGCCGTGGCGGGTGATCGCGCTCGTGCTGATCGCCGCGCTCGGCTATTTCATCTGGCGCGGCTACCAGCAGCCGGAGCTGATCCTCGACTTCGGCAACGTGCGGCTGTGCCTGGGGGCGGGCGCAGCGGCCGCCTAGGGCTCGCGCGCGTAGCGATCCATCCACTCGGCGGTGGCCTGCGCCTCGGCGTAATTCTCGCCGCGCAGCGCCGCGATCACGCGCTCCCGGTCTTCGCCGCTGCGGTTCTGCGAGAACTTGAACTTCACATCGATGCGCCCGATCGCCAGGCGGAAGCCGACGATCGCCTCGAGCATGGCGCCAAGCGCGCGTCCCTCGAGCTGCAGCCGCCACGGCGCTTCGCGTCCCCCCTCGTAGCGGTCGATGAGCTCGTCGAGCAGGGCCCGGGTTTCGCCCGGGTCGGTCATGACCTCGGCCACGCCGTGCACGTGCGCGACGGCGTAGTTCCAGGTCGGCACCGCAGCCGCCGGATTGGCGTACCAGGACGGCGAGACGTAGGCGTGCGGGCCGTGGAAGACCGCGACCGAGACGCGACCGGCGAAATGCTGCCAGTGCGGGTTGGCGCGGGCCATGTGGCCGAGCAGCATGCCTTGCCCCGCGCCCGCCGTCCGGTACTGCAGCGGCAGGTGGCTTAAGCTCGGCTCCGGTTCACCGGGCGTGATCAGGGTCGCGAACGGGTGCTCGGCGATGAGCCGGGCGATCGCCGCCGGGTCGTCGACCTTGAAGGCTCGTGGCGTGTAGATGCTCAAGTTCGCTCCTTAGTGCACTGGCGTGGCCGGGGGGGCGACGAACAGCGAGCGCGCTTCGGTGGCGTCGAAGGCGTAGCACCGCCCACAAAACTCGCAGTTGACGCCGACCGTGCCGCGCTCGGCGAGAATGGCCTCGACTTCGCTGCTGCCCAAGAGCTTGAGGACTCCGGCCACGCGCTCGCGCGAGCAGGAGCAGCCGAAGCGCGGGCTTCGGGCGCGGAAGGCGCGCACGTCATCGTCGGGAAACAGCGTCGCCAGCAGCGCGTGGGCGTCGGCCGCGCCGAACGCGGACGCGGCCGCAGCCGGCACCCGCGTGGCGCGCTGCCACGTCGCGGCATCGTCGTCGCCCGCGTCGGGCATCCTTTGCAGCAGCAGTCCGCAGGCCCGCCCGCCCCCGGCGGACAGCCAGAGGCGGGAATCGATCTGCTCCGAGACCGCCAGGTAGTGCTCGAAGAGCGCGGCCACCGAGCCGCCCTCGAGCGCGACCACGCCCTGGTAGAGCGGGCCGCCGTCCTTCGGGTCGAGGGTGAGCACCATGCGCCCGCCACCGGCGGGGTCGGCGAGATCGGCGAGCAGCGCGTCATCGCCGACCGTGCCGTCCCATTGCGCGGTGGCGCGCAGGCGCAGCGCCGCGTCGCACTCGACCACCAGCAGGCGCAGGGTTCCCGCCCCCTGCAGCTGCAGGATGAGGCTGCCGTCGAACTTGAGCGCATTGGCGAGCAGGCACACGGCGGCCAGCGTCTCGCCGAGCAGGCGCTGCAGGCCCGCCGGATAGGGGTGGCAGGCGAGGATATCGCGATAGGCGGCGTCGAGGCTCACCACCGCGCCGCGCACGGCGGCGCGCTCCAGCACGAAGCGGGTCAGGTTGTCGGCAAACGGCGGCGGCACCGCGGCGAGCTCCGGCATCAGTCGTGCAGCGGCACCGTGTAGAGCGTCATCGGCAGCTCGGAATTCTTGTCGAAAGTCGCGCCGGCCTCGATTCCCACCTTGGCGATCGCGGTCGCGGTGCGCAGCCGCGCATAGAGGGCGTGCATCGCGCCGAGCGCGAACTCTCGCCCCGTGCCGACGGCCCAGAAGCGCGTGTACTCGAACACCTCGCGCATCGAGTACACCCCGAAGATGCCTTTGGAGTTGGCGATCACGGCGGTGATCTGGGTCGACTCGTAGGGATCGTCTTCCTCCTCCTTGGGGTTGAGGAAGTGCTGGTCCTTGAGGATCGGGTGCAGCTTGCGGAAGGTCTCGAAGATGGCCGCCTTGCTGCCGAAATCCAGGTCGGCGTGCGCGGTGAGCAGGCTCTCGAACACCAGCTGATGCGCGGCGCTGCCGCACAGTCCCACGTAGGTGTCGTGGTAGCGCATGATCTTGTCGTACACACGGTCGAACCGCGCGGAGAGCCGCGTGTCGCCGAAAGTGGTCAGCGAATCGGCGGCGATCGCAACCTCGTTGTTCTTGCGGACGACGACGAGCGTGGTCATGGCGGGCGCGGAACAGCGCGTGTCGCGGCGACGCCGCGATCGTTGCAAGGGCGCCGCACCGGTGTCGGCACAGCGGGAGAGGGCAATTATACCGCGTGCGACAGCCGTTTAGCGCGGCTCGGGCAGCATGGCGACCGGCGGCAGCAGCGTCGGCGTCCAGGCCAGCCGCGCCCATTGCCAGAAGTCGGCCACCGACGCGCTCGCCGCGGGCGGCGGCGGCTGGGAGAGAAATTCCCACGCCCGCGTGAGCGCCGCGAGCCGATCATGCGCGTCGAGCGCCGGCGCGCCGGTCTGCTTGGACAGCTTCTCGCCGCGGGCATTGATCACCACCGCATGGTGCAGGTACGAAGGGGTGGGCAGTCCGAGCGCGCGCTGCAGGGCGATCTGGCGCGGCGTCGAGGCCAGCAGGTCGGCGCCGCGCACGACGTGGGTGATGCCTTGCGCCGCGTCGTCGACCACCACCGCGAGCTGATAGGCGAACACGCCGTCGGCGCGCTTGACGACGAAATCGCCGACGTCGCGCTCGAGGCACTGCTCCTGGGGGCCCTGCAGGCGGTCGCGAAAGCCGATCGGCTGCGCGTCCACGCGCAGCCGCCAGGCCGCCGCGCCGGATGGCGCCGCGGCGGCGCCGCGGCAGGTGCCCGGATAGACGCGCTCGCCGGCCGGGCCGAGCGCGGCGCTCGCCAGTTGCCGGCGGGTGCAGGTGCAGGCGAACACGACGCCGCGTTGCCTGAGCAGGTCGAGGGCCGCCTGGTAGAACTCGCTGCGCTCGCTCTGGTAGACGACCGCGCCGTCCCACTCGAAGCCATGGGCTTCGAGGGCGGCGCGAATGTCGGCACCGATACGGCCGCGGCTGCGCGGCGTGTCGACGTCCTCGATGCGCAGCAACCAATCGCCGCCGGCGGCGCGGGCGTCGCAGCAGCTCGCCAGCGCGGCGACGAGCGAGCCGAAATGCAGCGGCCCGGTCGGCGAGGGCGCGAAGCGGCCGCGGTAACGCGCCGCGGCCTTCACTCTCGGGTGTTGGCGCCGACCCGGGCGGGAGCAGGCTCGATCGCGCTAGCCGGCTGCGGATTCCACAGCCAGTGCCGCATGGACGCGAGCACGGCGGTCGGATAGTCGGGCCGGCCGAGGCTGCCGTTGTAGCGGCCCAGCGCCCGGTACAGGTCGCCGTTCTCGAGATCGAGGTAGAAGCGCAGGATCGTGCAGCCGTAGCGCAGGTTGGTGCGCAGGGTGAACAGATCGTGCTCGGGATCGCCGATCTGGCGCAGCCAGAAAGGCATCACCTGCATGTAGCCGCGCGCGCCCGCCGACGAGACGGCGTACTTGCGGAAGTTCGATTCGTGCTGGATGACCCCGAGCACCAGCTGCGGATCGAGGCCGGCGCGGGTGGCCTCGTACTGCACGGTGACCAGGAAATCGCGCCGGGTCGGCCAATCGGGAATCTTCGAGGCGAGACGGGACGACATGTCGGCGAGCCAGGCCCAGCCCTCGGCCTGGGTGGCAAACTCGAGGTGCGGTGCCGGATAGTCGCTGACCGATCGGTGCAGCGAGTACTGCACGTTCGCCGACAGCGCCTCCTCGACCTGCGCGCCGGCGCGCGCCGCCGTCGCCGCGAGCGCGGTCAGCAGCGCGAGCAGCAGCCGCGCGAGCGATCGCGAGTGGGGTCTACCGGCCGGCATCGTGGTCACGCGCACCCTGGAGCGAGCCGGTCGCGCAGCATGGCGGTGATTGCGGAGGCCGGGGTCGCCGTGGCGGCAGCGTCGCGCCGACCCTGGTACTCGAGCTCGCCCTTGCCGAGCCCGCGCTCGCCGACGGTGACGCGGTGCGGAATGCCGATCAGCTCGAGGTCGGCGAACATGACGCCGGGACGCTCGCCGCGATCGTCGAGCAGGACCTCGATGCCGGCGTCCTCCAATTCGTCGTGCAGGCGGTCGGCCGCGGCGCGCACGGCGGGGCTGCGCTCGTAGCCGATCGGCGCGATGGCCACCGCGAAGGGAGCCATCGCCTCGGTCCAGACGATGCCGCGCTCGTCGTTGTTCTGCTCGATGGCCGCGGCGACGATGCGGCTTATCCCGATGCCGTAGCAACCCATTTCCATGAGATGCGGTCGACCGTCGGCGTCGAGAAAAGTTGCATCCAGCGCCTGCGAGTAGAGGGAGCCCAGCGCGAACACGTGCCCGACTTCGATGCCGCGCACGATTTCCAGCCGGCCCTGCCCGTCGGGCGACGGGTCGCCGGCAACCACGTTGCGCAGGTCGGCGACCTCTTCGGGCTCGCGACAGTCGCGGCCGAAGTTGACGCCGCGCAGGTGGAAGTCGACGACGTTGGCGCCGCAGATGAAATCGCTCATCAGCGCCACCGTTCGATCGGCGACGAGGGGCACCTCGGGCCGGATGCCCACCGGTCCGAGGTAGCCGGGCGCGCAGCCGGTGGCGGCGACGATCTCCGCGTCGGTTGCCCAGCGAAAGCCCTCGAGGCCCGGAACCTTGCCCACCTTGATCTCGTTCAAGCTGTGATCACCGCGGATGAGCAACATCCATACCCGGCCGCCGGCGTGGAGCATGATGCACTTGACGGTGCGCCCGAGGGGCAACCCGAGCAGCGAGGCGACCTCCTCGCAGGTGGCTTTGCCGGGGGTGGGGACCTTCTGCAGCGCCTCGGCTGGCGGCGCGCGATGCGCCGAGGGGGCGAGCGCCTCGGCGAGCTCCACGTTGGCCGCATAGTCCGAGTCCGGGCACCAGGCGATGGCGTCCTCCCCCGAGTCGGCGAGCACCTGGAACTCGTGCGAGGCGCTGCCGCCGATGGGCCCGGTGTCGGCGGTGACCGGGCGGTACTTGAGGCCGAGGCGGGTGAAGATGCGCCCGTAGGCGTCATACATCGCCTGGTAGGAGCGCAGCATGCCCTGCCTGTCGACGTCGAACGAGTAGGCATCCTTCATGATGAATTCGCGCGAGCGCATGACGCCGAAGCGGGGCCGGATCTCGTCGCGGAACTTGGTCTGGATATGATAGAAGTTGCGCGGCAGCTGCCGGTAGCTCTTGAGCTCCTTGCGGGCGATGTCGGTGATGACCTCCTCCGAGGTCGGCTGCAGGACGAAGTCGCGCCGGTGCCGGTCCTTGAGCCGCAGGAGCTCCGGGCCATACTTGTCCCAGCGGCCGGATTCCTGCCACAGCTCGGCGGGCTGCACCACCGGCATGAGGAGCTCGATCGCGCCGGCGCGGTTCATCTCCGCGCGCACGATCGCCTCGACCTTGCGCAGCACCCGCAGGCCGAGCGGCATCCAGGTGTAGATGCCGGCGGCGAGGCGCCTGATCATGCCGCTGCGCAGCATGAGGCGGTGGCTGGCGAGCTCGGCCTCGGCCGGAGCCTCCTTCAGCGTGGAGAGGAAAAAACCTGACGAGCGCATGGCGCGGCGATAACGGTAAAGCTTTGATTCTAACCTAAGTTTGCACCGCTCCCGGCGAAAGGGGCGGCAGGCGACGATTGGCCCGCGGGCAAGGGGTCTTCTCGCCCGAGGGCCTAGTTGACCGGCAGCGGAGTGCGCAGGCGCGCCTCGATCCGGGCGGCTTCGTCGCGTTTGGCCGCCGCTTCGTCCTTGCGCCCGAGCGCCTCGAGGGCGCGCGCCCACTCGCGGTAGAGCAGCGCATCGTTGGGATCGCCCGCGGCGGCCAGGGCAAAGCGATCCGCGGCGAGCTGCGGATGGCCGAGCGCGAGCTCGGCGCGGGCCCAGCCGGTGTGCGCCTGCCAGTGATGCGGATCGAACTCGAGCGCCGCCGCGTACTCGGCGAGCGCCTGCTGCGCCCCTCCGGTCGCCTGCAGCGCGTCGCCGAAGTGCGTGGCCAGGTTCGGCGACTCGTTGCCGTTGTCGATGGCGTAGCGGTATTCGAAGAATGCCTCGTCCATGTGGCCGAGCGAGGCGAAGGCGTCGGCGCGCGCCTCGTGGCACCACAGGTCGCCCGGCCAGGCGGTCAGCTCGGTCTCGCAGACCTCGATCGCATCGGCGCCGCGACCGACCGCGGCCATCATGAACGCCACCGTCGAGGGCAGGTCGCGGTCATCCGGATGCAGCTTCCAGCCGCGCTCCGCGGCGGCGAGCGCCTCGCCCGGCCGGTGCAGGCGATAGAGCGAGTCGGCGACCAGATTGTTGGTCTCCGCGCCCTGCGGATCGCGCGCGAGCGCCTGGCGCGCGTAGTTGAGCTGCTCGTCAGTCCGGCCGAGCGTGCCCATCATGTACGCGACGTTCATGAGCTCGTCGGCGCTCTGCGCCTGCTTCGCCCGCTCGGCGCTGAGCTCCACGGCCTCGCCGTCCCGCCCCATGCGCACCAGCTGCGAGACGACGTAGGTCGGACCGTCGAGGGGATCGAGCAGCGTGTAGCGTCGGTACGACGCGAGCGCCTCTTCGGGGTGGCCCTCGAGGCGCTGCACGTTGCCGAGCATGCGGTAGGCCAGAGCGCGCTCGTCGCTATTGCCATGCACGAGCAGGTAATCGATGGCCGCCCGCGTTTCCGGAAAGCTTCGCGCCTTGACCTCGTGCCCGTACAGGTAGACGGTGAGCATCGACGGGTCGGCGATCTGCACCAGCGCCCGACCGGCGTCGCGCAGCAGGCGGTCGACATCGGCATCGTCGCGCTGCACGCTGATCAATTGCGCATGCGCCCCCTGGCGCACGCGCAGCGCGAGCTTGAGGAGCTTGCCGTCCTGGAGCATCTCGCCGCTGATGCGGTTGTCCGGCAGGTCGACCAAGCGGCGCGCGTAGCGCACGATCGCCTTCATCGACAGCCCGCCGCCGGCGAGCTGCACGTCGGGCAGCGTGGCCGCGACTTCGAGCTCGCGCCGGCTCTGCAGCGTGAAGGCCTGTGCCTGGACGGCGTGGATTTCGTCGAGCATCGCCTCGGCGATCGCGGTGGAGGTGTAGCCGCGCTCGACGATCTCTTTGGGCGCGGTGAAGACGTCGAACTCGACCACGTTGCGCCGTATATCGCGCACGAAGGCATAGGTCAGCGCCAGGAGCGCGGCGAGCAGCACCAGCGACACCGCGATCGAAAACAGGGCGCCGGCGTTCTCGGCTAAGTTCGGCAGCAGGCCGCGCCGCCGCGGCGCGTGGCCGTCGGCGAGCGGCGAGCCGGTTTGCGCCGACCCGCGTCGGGCAAAGAACGGATGGGCGGCGAGCCCTCCGATCTGCTCGATGCGCCGGCCGGGGCGGAAGAGCTGGCGTTTCAGGCGCATCGGCGGTGGCGGAAAACGCAATGCTTCGCGCGGGCCTAGCGCACGACGAGCACCGGCAGCTTCGAGTGCGTGAGCACCTTCTGCGTTTCGCTGCCGAGCACCAGCGCCGCGACCCCGCGCCGGCCGTGAGAGGCCATGACGATGGCGTCGCAGCGGTTCTTCTTCGCCGCGGCGAGGATCGCCTTCCAGGGCGTGGCCGAGAAGGCGTGCGCCGAGGTGAAGGCGATGCCTTGGGCGCGGGCCTTGACGGCGATGGCGTCGAGAACGCGCTGCGCCTCCTTGCGGCATTGGGCGCGGTACTGCTCCGGCGAGAACGGCTCGAAGACCACCCCGTCGGCGTACACCGGCAGCGGGAAATCGGGCGAGGCATGGAAGCCGGTGAGCCCGGCCTGCATGGCCTTGGCCAGGGCGATGGCGTGCACGGCCGCCTTGTTCGACAGTCTCGAGCCATCGGTCGCGACCAGGATCTGCTTGTACATGGGCTCTCCGGAAAAAAACCACCCGCGCTCCCCGCTGATGTTACGCGATTACCGGGCCGCCCCGACAGCGGCGGCCCTGGCGGGAGCCTCATGAGAGAATGCCCGCATGAGCATCGAGCTCGCCGATCCGAGAGACCCGCCCGCGCCGTCCGGCGCGCGCTCGGCGCTGATCGAGCTCGCCGCGGCGAGCGTTGCGGCGATGACGGCGACCCGGGCGGAGGAGATCGATGCGGCGCTCGCGCGCTCGCTTGCCGACCGGCTCGCCTCGGGGCAGGCCTTGTCGCTCTCCGAGGAGATCGCCGCCGCGCCCACGCTCGCCATCGCCCGGGCGCTGTGGCGCGGCCTCATCACCGCCTGGACGGTCTCGTCGCGGCCGCCCGCGGGCGAAACGGTGGCCGCGGTGCTTTTCGCGCTGCCGGTGGTGGTGGTCGCCGGCGGCGCGCCGGGTGGCGATGCCGCCCCGCCGGCGATCGCCGGGGTGCTGTCCGATACCGAGCGGCTCGCGGCGATTCTGCGCGAGCGCCGCGCGCTCGCCGGCAGCCAGAGTTTTGCGCTTTCCAACGCGCTCGTCGCCGCCGACGCCATCGATATCCCGCACTGGAGCGCGCTTCTGTCCTGGCAGCGGCTCGTTGCCGGAGCCGGCCCCGCGGTGCACGACCTGCCGCCGACGCCCATTGCCGTGCCGCCCGGAGGGCAGGGGGTGCATCTGCGTTTTCTGATGGGCACCGCGCTCCTGCCGGCCGACGCCGACCTGGCGGCGGCTGCGGACGTCAGCGGCTGGGCGATGCCGCTCGCCCAGGAGCTCGCCCGCCAGCTCGCCGTCCCGGGGCTCACCGTGCTCGCCCTGCCGCGGCCGCCGGCCTCGCCGCCGGCCGCGCTGCAGCACGGGCGCGCGGCGCAGCGCGAGGTCGGCGCGCAGCTGTTCGCCAGCAACGCCATCCGCAAGCTGCGCGCCTCGGTCGGCGAGCCTAAGGCCGTGATCAGCGCCCATCGCGCGGCCACCGCGCCGGGCGGCGGCGAGTTGCGCCTGTCGCTGTCCTCCCCGTTCGATTTGCGCCAGGCGGAGGGATTTCGCTGCCCTTTGTTTCCCACCGACCGTGCCGGCGACGTGGCGGCCATGCTGGTCGAGCTGTTGCGCGACTGCCGCGTCGGCGACGTGCGCATCATGCCCGGCGTGCACCCCGACCGCGACCAGCAGACGGGCCTCACGCTGCTGTTCAAGGCCGACGCGCTCGCGCAAGCCGAGCAGCCGTCGCTGCACTGAAGGCTTGAGGCTGCGATGGCGCAGGACGAGGCGGATCGGACGTCGGGTTGCCGGATCGGTTTTGCCGCGGCAGCCGCGCTCGTGCCCAAGGCCGAGCGCCTGGCGACGCTGTTCGCCAACGGCTCGCTCGAGGTCATGCTCTACGCGCCACGCGGCGAGGATCCGCAGGCGGCGCATCGGCGCGATGAGATCTACGTCGTGGCGAGCGGCGAGGGCACCTTCGTGTGCGGGGCGCGGCGGGAGAGCTTCGGGCCGCTCGACGTGCTGTTCGTACCGGCCGGCGTGGTGCACCGCTTCGAGGACTTTTCCGCCGACTTCCAGGCCTGGGTGTTCTTCTACGGTCCGGACGGCGGCGAGGGCGGGAAGGCCTAGTCCCTAGTCGCGGCGCGTGACCTTGCCGAAGCCGCTGATCGATTGCTTGAGCTTCGGCTCGCCCAGGTATTCGACCTTGCCGGCTCCGGAGATGTCGACGACGAGCGAGTTGCTGGCGTTGACCACCGCCTTGCCGGCGCCGCTGACCGAGACCACGGCGTCGGAGCTCACCAGGTCCGCCGCCTGATAGGAGCCGGCGCCGGAGAGGTCGATCTTCTGCCGCACGACCTTGCCGCCGATGGCGACCTTCATGGCCCCGGACCCGTCGAGGTCGAGGGAAGTCGCCTGCAGGTCGGCGACGCTGAGGGTGCAGGCGCCGGCAAAGTCCAGGCGCAGCTCGCTCGTGCTCAGGTGCCCGGCCTCGAGGGTGACCGATCCCGCCCCCTCGATGCGGTCGATGTCGCGCAGGTGGATGGTGACGTGGGGCGTCGGGCCGCCGCCGCCGCCCGAGAACCAGCGCCAGACCGAGTGCTGGCTCTCGACGTCGACCGACAGGGTGCCGCCGTGGACGCCGGTGTGGATCTGCGCCAGGGCCGCCGCCTCGATGGTCACGCTCTCGGTCGCGCCCTGGACCAGGGTGACCCTAGCCTCGCCGTTGATGTCGATGCGGTGAAATCCGGCCACGGCCCGGGTCTCCTGCTGCAGCTCGACCGCCCCCGCCGGGCCGCCGGCAAGCGCGGCGAGCACGGTCAGGGTCAGAGCCAGGCGAGCCGGGGAAGCGTTCATATGAGCCTTAGATGCGGCAGAGCGCCGGCGCGGATTCGCCCTGTTCCCGAGCCACCCGGCCTTAGCGCGCCTGCGCGGCGAGCTCCACGAGGTAGCGGCGCGCGTTCTCGACGTAGTGCGCGGCGATGGCGCGAAGCTGCGCCACCTCGTCGGCGGTGAGCGTGCGCACCACCTTGCCCGGTGAGCCCAGCACCAGCGAACGGTCGGGAATGGTCTTGCCCTCGGTGACCAGCGCGTTGGCGCCGATCAGGCACTCCCGGCCGATGACCGCGTGATTGAGGATCAGCGCCTTGATGCCGATCAGCGATCCCTCGCCGATGCTGCAGCCGTGCAGCATCGCCTGGTGGCCGACGCTGACCTCGGGCCCGATCGACAGGGCAATGCCGGCATCGGTGTGCAGGACCGAGCCGTCCTGCACGTTCGACCGGGCACCGATGGCGATGACGTCGTTGTCGCCGCGAATGACGGTCTGGAACCAGACCGAGGCCTCGTCCTCGAGCACGACGCTGCCGACGACGGTGGCGTTGGCGGCGACGAAGTGGTGGGAGCCGCGCAGCTGAACCTGGCGCGAGCCGAGGCTGTAGAGCATGGCCGATGCCGTGTTCGCAAAGCCACGATGATACGGCAGCTGCCGCCGGGCCGGCGGCTATAATGGGTGGCGTAGGATTTTCAAAGCCGGCCATGAACCTCGATCGCGTCTCCGCAGGAGCGGACGTTCCGCACGAGTGCAACGTGATCATCGAGATCCCGATGCATGGCGATCCGATCAAGTACGAGGTCGACAAGGAAACCGGCGCGGTGTTCGTCGATCGTTTCCTGTCGACGGCGATGCGCTATCCGTGCAACTACGGCTACATCCCGGGCACCCTGTCCGGGGACGGCGACCCCTGCGACGTGCTGGTGCTCTCGCCGGTGCCGCTGATCACCGGGGTGGTCGTGCGCTGCCGGCCGGTCGGCATGCTGCGCCTGGACGACGAGGCCGGCAGCGATGCGAAGATCCTCGCCGTGCCCATCGAGCGGCTGTCGAGCCTGTACAACGGCATCGCCTCGCCGCGCGACCTGCCGGAGATCACCACCCGCCAGATCGCCCATTTCTTCCAGCACTACAAGGATCTCGAGCCGGGCAAGTGGGTCCGGGTCTCGAACTGGGTCGACGCCGAGGAGGCGAAGCGGGAGATCGTCGAGAGCGCGGAGCGCTACCGGGCGCAGCAGCCTTAGGAACCCTCGCGCCGGGGCGCTGCTCTCGGCCGCGCGAGGCTAAGGCGCGTGTGGGCGAGGCGATCCTGCAGGAAGGCGCGCGCCGGGTCGAAGAGCGCCCAGAGATAGTTGACCGCCGCGAGCGGCAGCGCCAGGCGGCCCAGGCCCGCCGGCTGCAGCGCCGCGTAGGCGACAAGCGCGACCACTGGCCCGATCGTGCAGGCGAGGAAGCGCAAGAGCGCGGTGGGCACCGGAACGCTCAGGCCTGCGGTGGTCTGCAGTTCCAGCCGCCAGGTCTGCATCGGCAGGGTGCGCCGGCCGTCGCTCCAGAGGCCGACGCAATAGGCGCCGCAGGCGAGCCATAGCAGCGCGCCCGACCATGCCCTTGCGGCCGGGGAGGGAAGGTAGAGCGTCCCGGGGGCGCCCGTGCTCGCCGGCGTGACGAGCGGCAGCAGGAGGAAGCCCAAGCCGAGCAGCAGGGCGAAGAGCAAGAGCGCCTCGTAGGCCGAGGCGCCGAGCCGGCGCGAGAGTCCGGCGCAGCCCGCGCCCTCGCCGGCGCTCACGCGCGCCGCGGAGCGAGCATCACCGCCGGCCGGGCGGCGCGGTTGCGGCGCGCCTGGAGAGCGCCTGGCGCTGTTCGGGCGACAGGCGCTGGTACTCCTGCCATTTCTGGGTGACCATCTGCCGCTGCTCGGGCGAGAGCTGGCGGAAATTCTTGTACTGCTCGCGCGCCAGACGGCGTTGCTCGGGGGTCAGGTGCACCCAGGCGCTCATCTGCTGCTGGATGCGTTGCTGCTCGACCGGGCCGAGTTGCGGGTAGCGGCCGGCGATGCCCAGCCATTTCTGCTTGCGCTGGGCGTCGAAGCTGTCCCACTCGGGGGCGAGCGGTGCGAGCACCTGCCGGTCGGCCGGCGACAACTGCGCCCACGACGGGGAGGAAGGCCCCGCCCCCGCTGCGGTGGCCGGCGCGCTGGCGATCGCCGCCGCCAGCAACGCCGTCGCCATCAGGGCTCGGAGCGCTTGAGCCAAGCCTCGAATCCCTGGTCCAGATAAGCTTCGATCGGCAGTTCCGAGGACAGGATGGCGGCGTCGGTCTCCTCGATGTCGCGCGCCTGCTGCGCCTGTTGCGCCTGCTGCTCGGTTTGCCAGTACTGGTAGCCGAGCACGCCGCCGCCGATGAGCAGCACGCCGATCCACAGCCGCACGTCGGCGAAGAAGCGGCGCTGGCCGAACGACCTGCCGCCCGGCCCGGCCACGGCCAGTTGCGGCGCATGCTGGGGCTGCGCGGAGAGCCGGGCGAGCGCCCGCTCCCGCGCGCGCTGCAGCTTGAACGCCGTCCCGGCCCTGAGTTCGGCTGTGCCGCGATCGAGGTAACCCGTTATATTCTTTGCCGTTTCATGCTCATTCATAAGCTTACCCCCTTGGCCTTGAGCATCTCGGCCAATGCATGAACCGCCCTCGAGCAGTGAGTCTTCACACTGCCCTCCGAGCAGCCCATGGCGGTGGCGGTTTCCGCCACGTCGAGTTCTTCCCAGTAACGCAACAGAAATGCTTCACGTTGACGCGCCGGCAGCCGGGCGAGAGCCTGCTCGATCAGGGCCACGACCTCGCCTTGCTCGTGCTGCTGCGCGGGGTCGCCCCAGTTCGAGTCGGTTCGCGCCGGCAAAGTTTCGAGGGGGTCGAAATCCTCGTCCTTGTCGTCCTTCTGGCCGAGCGCCGACAACAGCGTCGTCCAGGTCGAGCGCACCTTCTGCCGCCGGAAGTGGTCGTGGATCGCGTTCTGCAGAATGCGTTGAAACAGCATCGGCAGCTCCGCCAGCGGCTTGGCGGCGTACTTCTCGGTCAGCCGCAGCATCGCGTCCTGCACGATGTCGAGCGCGGCGTCCTCGTCGCGCACGGCGAAGACCGCCTGCTTGAAGGCTCGGCGCTCGACCTCTGCTAAGAATTTCGCGATCTCCTGATGCGAAGCTATTTGCCGTCCTCCCGGCTTCGTATGGCGGCGATTATAGTCGCGCCGGTAGCGCGCGAAGACCCGATGCATCGCGCGAGGGCATGGCGCTCCGGGCGTCGGGGTCGCTTTTGCGGCGCTGCAGCAGGCTTGACCGGGAGCGGTGATGCCGGTAACGTGAGAGTGCGGATTCTTCGCCGAATCCGTGGTGCTGCAAATACGGCCGTTGGCCTCCCCTCCGGACGCGCCACAAGCGCGTAGGAGTACCCGATGGGAAGCGACGTGACCGGCTTTCAACCTAAAAAGCCATTTAGCCCAAGCGCCTGACCGAGGCGCGGCGCGTTTTGCAGGCCCCGGCCCGCTTGCCAAGCGGCGCCGGGTAAACGTGTTCATGTTCGCGCGAGGCTTTAAGCGATGCAGCTCACCGGTGCAGAGATCGTCATCCGCTGCCTGCAGGACGAAGGCGTCGAATACGTCTTCGGCTACCCCGGCGGCGCCGTGCTCAACATCTACGACGCGCTGTTCGGGCAGGACCAGGTCAAGCACGTCCTGGTTCGCCACGAGCAGGGCGCGGCGCATGCCGCCGACGGCTATTCGCGCTCGTCGCAGAAGGTCGGCGTGTGCCTGGTCACCTCGGGTCCGGGGGTCACCAACGCGGTCACGGGCATCGCCACCGCCTACATGGACTCGAGCCCGATGGTGGTCATCACCGGCCAGGTGCCCACCCACGCGATCGGCCAGGACGCATTCCAGGAGTGCGATACGGTGGGCATCACCCGGCCCTGCGTCAAGCACAACTTCCTGGTCAAGGACGTGACGCAACTGGCGGTGACCATCAAGAAGGCGTTCTACCTGGCGCAGAGCGGCCGTCCCGGACCGGTGCTCGTCGACATCCCCAAGGATGTCACCCAGGCGTCCGCCGAATACAGCTACCCGAAGACGGTCACCCTGCGCTCGTACAACCCGGTGACCCGCGGCCACGCCGGCCAGATCAAGAAAGCGGTGCAGCTGCTGCAGGAGGCGAAGCGGCCGATGGTCTACGCCGGCGGCGGCGTGGTGCTCAACAACGCCGCGCCGCAGCTCGCGCGCCTGGTGCGGCTGCTCGGCTTCCCGTGCACCAACACGCTCATGGGCCTGGGCGCCTACCCGGGCACCGATCCCCAGTTCACCGGCATGCTCGGCATGCACGGCACCTATGAATCGAACATGGCGATGCAGGGCTGCGATGTGCTGCTCGCCGTCGGCGCCCGCTTCGACGACCGGGTGATCGGCAATCCGGCGCATTTCTTCCGCTCCGATCGCAAGATCATCCACATCGACATCGACCCGTCGTCGATCTCCAAGCGGGTCAGGGTCGACGTGCCCATCGTGGGCTACGTCGGCGAAGTGCTCGACGAGATGGTCAAGCTGCTCGAATCCTCGCCGCACCGCCGCGATGCCCAGGCGCTCTCCGAGTGGTGGGCCCAGATCAAGGAGTGGCAGCGCAGGGACTGCCTCAAGTACGACCGCCAGAGCGCGCTCATCAAGCCGCAGTACGTCATCGAGAAGCTCTACGAGGTGACCGGCGGCGAGGCGATCATCACCTCCGACGTCGGCCAGCACCAGATGTGGGTTGCGCAGTACTACAAGTTCGACCGCCCGCGGCGCTGGATCAACTCCGGGGGGCTGGGTACCATGGGCTTCGGCCTGCCGGCGGCGATGGGCGCGGTGCTCGCCAATCCGGGGGCCACGGTCGCCTGCGTCACGGGCGAAGCCTCGATCCAGATGTGCATCCAGGAGCTGTCGACCTGCAAGCAGTACCACCTGCCGATCAAGATCATCAACCTCAACAACAAATACATGGGCATGGTGCGGCAGTGGCAGCAGTTCTTCTACGGCAACCGTTACTCGGAGTCGTACATGGATGCGCTGCCGGATTTCACCAAGCTCGCGGAGGCCTTCGGTCACGTGGGGATGAAAGTCGAGCGTCCGGGCGACGTCGAGGGTGCGCTGCGCGAGGCGTTCGGGCTCAAGGACCGGCTGGTGTTCCTGGACATGATCACCGACCAGGCCGAGAACGTGTTTCCGATGGTTCCCGGCGGCAAGGGCCTGACGGAAATGATCCTCGCCGAGGAACTGTAGCCGTGCGCCACATCCTGTCGATCCTGGTGGAGAACGAGGCCGGCGCGCTGTCGCGCATTTCCGGCCTGTTCTCGGCGCGGGGCTACAACATAGAGTCGCTCACCGTCGCGCCGACCGAGGACCCCACGCTGTCGCGGATGACCATCGTCACCGTCGGCTCGGACGACGTCGTCGAGCAGATCACCAAGCAGTTGAACAAGCTCGTCGAAGTGGTCAAGGTCGTCGATCTCACCGACGGCGACCACATCGAGCGCGAGCTGATGCTGGTCAAGGTGCGCGCCGCCGGCAAGGACCGGGACGAGATGAAGCGGCTGGCGGACATCTTCCGCGGCCGCATCCTCGACGTCACCGACAAGAGCTATACCATCGAGCTAACCGGCACCGGGTCGAAGCTCGACGCCTTCCTGCAGGCCATCGAGCCGGGGGCGATCCTGGAAACGGTGCGCACCGGGGCGTCGGGCATCGGCCGCGGCGAACGCATCTTGAGAGTTTAGGAGAACCACATGAAGGTCTACTACGAAAAAGACGCCGACCTTTCGCTCATCAAGGGCAAGAAGGTCACCATCGTCGGCTACGGCTCGCAAGGGCACGCGCACGCGCAGAACCTCAACGACTCCGGGGTGAAGGTCACCGTGGGCCTGCGCCAGGGCGGCGCCTCCTGGGACAAGGCGAAGAAGGCCGGGCTCAAGGTGGCCGCGGTCGCGAGCGCGGTGAAGGGCGCCGACCTGGTGATGATGCTCATGCCCGACGAGCACATCGCCGCGGTGTATCGGGAGGACGTGGAGCCGAACATGCGCAAGGGCGCGACGCTCGCCTTCGCCCACGGCTTCAACATCCATTACGGCCAGGTGATGCCGCGTGCCGACCTCGACGTGGTGATGATCGCCCCCAAGGCCCCCGGCCACACCGTGCGCTCGACCTACGTCGCCGGCGGCGGCACGCCGATGCTCATCGCCGTGCACCAGGACGTCAGCCGCAAGGCGCGCGACCTTGCCCTGTCCTACGCCGCGGCGATCGGCGGCGCGCGTGCCGGGGTGATCGAGACCTCGTTCAAGGAGGAGACCGAAACCGACCTGTTCGGCGAGCAGACGGTGCTGTGCGGCGGCTGCGTGGAACTGGTGAAGAGCGCCTTCGAGGTGCTCGTCGAAGCCGGCTACGCGCCGGAGATGGCGTACTTCGAGTGCCTGCACGAGCTCAAGCTCATCGTCGACCTGCTCTACGAGGGCGGCATCGGCAACATGAATTACGCCATCTCCAACAACGCCGAGTATGGCGAGTACGTTACCGGCCCGCTGATCGTCAACGCCGCCACCAAGGACGCCATGCGCGCGGCGCTCGCGCGCATCCAGAGCGGCGAGTACGCGCGGAACTTCATCCTGGAAAACCGTGCCGGCGCGCCGGTGCTGTTGTCGCGGCGGCGCATGACCGCCGAGCATCCGATCGAGCAGATCGGGGCGAAGCTGCGGGAGATGATGCCATGGATCAAGCGCAACAAGCTCGTCGACCAGTCGCGCAACTAGGCCGCGCCCGCAGGGCGCTTCGGTCCGCGCCGCGCGGCCAGCGCGGCTGGGTGGGGCTGGTGGCCATTCTCATCGCGCTCCTCATCGTCGCCCTGGTGGCCGAGCGGGCCCTCAAGGGCTACGGGCTTCTGCCCGGGGCCGACGAGAACACCCGTGCCGGCGCGGCGAAGGCTGCGGGTCAGAGCGCCAATCCGACCAGCGTGCCGGCGACGCCCGGCGCTACCCTGCAGCGCGCCCGCGGGCTCGAGCAGCAGATGAAGCGCGAGGCGGAGGATCAGCAAAAGAGCATCGACGAGCAAACGCAGTCGCAATCGCAGTCGCAATCGCCATCGCAGTCGCCATCGCAATTGCCATCGTATTAGCCGGCGATGGCCTCGCCCGACTACCCGCATCCGCTCATCGCCCGCGAGGGCTGGCCGTTTCTGTTGGCGGCGCTCGCCGTCGCGCTCGCCGTGTCGTGGGCCGCGCCGTGGCCGTTTGCGCTTGCCGCCTGGCTCGCGGTGGCGTTCATCGCCCAGTTCTTTCGCGATCCGCCGCGGCCGGTGCCGGCAGACGGCAGCGCGGTGCTCTCGCCGGCCGACGGCAGGGTGGTGCTCATCGAGCGCGCGCGCGACCCGTATCTCGACCGCGAGGCGCTGAAGATCAGCGTGTTCATGAACGTGTTCAACGTGCATTCCAACCGCAGCCCGATCGCCGGCGAAGTGAAGAACAAGTGGTATCACCCGGGCCGCTTCCTCAATGCCGCGCTCGACAAGGCCTCGCTCGAGAACGAGCGCTGCGCGCTGCACATCGTCACGGCCGACCGGCGCGACGTGACCTGCGTGCAGGTCGCCGGGCTCATCGCCCGGCGCATCCTGTGCTACGTCGGCCCGGGCGACCAGCTCGCGCGCGGCCAGCGCTACGGCTTCATCCGCTTCGGCTCGCGCGTCGATGTGTACCTGCCGCTCGACGCGACGCCGCGGGTCGCCGTCGGCGACGTGGTGCAGGCGACCACGACCATCGTCGCCGCGCTGTCCTGACAAAAGCGGCGCCTGAGCGCGTTTGTCTTGACGCGGTCGACCTGCTAGGCTGTCCGAATGGGGGATTTCCAGCAGGAGCGGGCGTTCGCCAAGAACCGTATCCGCCGCCGCGGCATCTACCTGCTGCCGAACCTGTTCACCACCGCGGCCCTGTTCGCCGGCTTCTGGGCCATCGTGCAGGCGATGAATTTCAAGTTCGACTGGGCGGCGAAGGCGGTGTTCGTGGCCATGGTGCTCGACAGCCTCGACGGTCGCGTCGCGCGCATGACGCGCACCCAGAGCGCCTTCGGCGCCGAGTACGACAGCCTGTCGGACATGGTGTGCTTCGGCGCCGCCCCGGCGCTGGTGATCTACGAGTGGACGCTGCGCCCCTGGGGCAACTACGGCTGGCTCGCGGCGTTCCTGTACTGCGCCTGCGCGGCGCTGCGCCTGGCGCGCTTCAACACCAATCTCGAAGTGGCCGACAAGCGCTTCTTCCAGGGTCTTCCGAGTCCGGCCGCGGCGGCGCTGGTGACCGGGTTCGTGTGGACGATGGAGGAGTACGCGTTCAATCCGGATTCGCTCGCCGTGCGCGGCTGGGCGATGGCGGTGACGGTGTTTGCCGGCGTGTGCATGGTCAGCAACTTCAACTACTACAGCTTCAAGACCATCAACCTGCGCCGCAGGGTATCGTTCGTGGTGGTGCTGCTGGTCGTTCTGTCGTTCGTGCTGGTGAGCTTCCAGCCCCCGGCGGTGCTGTTCTCCGGCTTCGTGGGCTACGCGCTCTCCGGCGGCGTGGGCTGGGCGTGGCTCGCCTGGAAGCGCCGGCGCGGCCAGCGCGACGCCGGCGCCTGACGCCAGCAAGGTTGCGGGGCGGCGCCAATCCCGCTATAGTCTGGCGCATGAGCCGCCAACGCGTCCGCGTTTTTTTCCTGCCGCGACTCCTTGCGCCCGCCGGTCTTGGCGAGCTGCTGCTGCGCCCCGCGCGCAGATAATCAACCCCACCCCTCGGTAGTGCGCACCCGCCTTAAGCATCCAGGCGGGATGGCAGTCAGTTCGAAGCTTTGCAGGAGCCCATCATGCCCGACCACTTGATCATATTCGACACCACGCTGCGCGACGGCGAGCAGAGTCCAGGGGCCTCGATGACCCGCGAGGAGAAGATGCGCATCGCCCGCCAGCTCGAGCGGCTGCGGGTGGACGTCATCGAGGCCGGCTTCCCGGCGTCGTCCAACGGCGACTTCGAGGCGGTGCGCTCGATTGCCCAGGTGATCAAGGACAGCACC
>Ga0074044_10000829_pt1 | contig 29004 bp, 22 predicted proteins | sample BogForMeECP23OM1_FD_94443 | JGI IMG/M metagenome (GOLD analysis project Ga0074044, IMG submission 94443) | Bog forest soil microbial communities from Calvert Island, British Columbia, Canada - Bog Forest MetaG ECP23OM1 | ecosystem: Environmental > Terrestrial > Soil > Wetlands ...
CTGCACCGCAGGCAGTATTCCCGATTATCAGATGGCGGCGTGGCTCATGGCAGTCGTGCTCCGCGGAATGACGCGCGAGGAAACCGCCGCGCTCACGAACGCCATGCTGCATTCCGGCGAAGTACTCGACCTTTCTTCTTTGCCTGCGAGAAAAGTCGACAAGCATTCGACCGGCGGAGTCGGCGACAAAACATCGCTCGTGCTCGCGCCTCTCGCGGCCGCGGCCGGAGTCGCGGTCCCGATGATCAGCGGCCGCGGTCTCGGCCATACCGGCGGAACGCTCGACAAGCTGGAAGCGATTCCCGGCTTCAACGTGAATCTTTCCGTCACCGATTTTCGCCGCGTGCTTGCCGCTTGCGGCTGCGCCATGATCGGACAGACCGCTGAAATTGCCCCCGCCGATCGGAAACTCTACGCGCTGCGCGACGTCACCGGCACAGTGGAAAGTCCATATCTGATTTGCGCTTCGATCATGAGCAAGAAGCTGGCAGAGGGAATTGACGCCCTCGTGCTCGACGTTAAAACCGGATCGGGCGCATTCATGAAGAGCGAAAAGGATGCGGCTTTTCTCGCCGAACTCATGGTCGAAACCGGCGAGCGGATGGGCAAGCAGGTCGTCGCGCTGATCACAGACATGGATCAGCCCTTGGGCAAGATGATCGGCAACACACTTGAAGTGGTGGAGGTTGTCGAAATTTTGCGCGGCGAGGGACCGGACGACCTTCGCGAACTCTGCCTCGAACTAGCCGGATGGATGCTGCATCTCGGTGGCGTCTCGAAAACGGTTGCGGAAGGAAAACGGCAGAGCGCGAAATTGATTTCTTCCGGCCAGGCCCTGGAACGATTTCGCCAGATGATCGAACTGCAGGGGGGCGACCCGCGAGTGATCGACGACTCGAAGTTGCTCCCGCAGGCCCAATACACGATGCTGGTGGCAAGCGCGAAGTCCGGATATCTCGCCTCGATGCAGTGCGAACAGATCGGCACAGCGTGCGTCATCCTCGGCGGCGGCCGCGAGCGCAAGGAAGATGCCGTCGATCCCGCAGTCGGCATCGTGCTGCACAAGAAAGTCGGAGACCGGGTTTCCTCGGGCGACCCGCTGGCCACGATCTACTACAACGCCGAACCGCTCGCCCTGCGTGCCCGGCATCTGATCGAAGCGAGTTGCCAGATTGAGGACGCGGCGCGAGCCAGAAGGCCGCTCATCCACAAAGTCATCGGCAAGGTCGTTACTATGAGTGGGGAGAAAAACTGATGGGACGGTATACCGGAATTCTCGGTCTGCTGACGATGCTCGGCGCGGCCTATATTTTCTCCACCAATCGTCGCGCCATCCGGCTGAAGACTGTCGCGTGGGGCTTAGGCCTACAGTTCGTTTTTGCATTTTGCGTGTTGAGAATCGACGTCGGTCGCCGCGCCTTTCAGGCCGCCGGCAATGTCGTGAACCACTTCCTGAACTACGCTTTTGTCGGCTCCGAGTTCGTCTTCGGAGATCTCGGAAAGCAAGGCTCGCCGCTCGGATTTTATTTTGCTTTTCAGGTTTTGCCGACAATCATCTTCATCACTGCTTTCTTTGCCGTCCTCTATCACTTTGGAATCATGCAGGTGATCATCAAAGTCGCGGCCTGGCTGATGACCCGTGTGATGGGAGCCAGCGGCGCGGAGTCGCTGAATGTTGCGGCCAGTATTTTCATGGGGCAGACCGAAGCGCCGGTCACCATCAAGCCGTTTCTACCCGATCTGACTCGCTCGGAGTTGATGACTGTCATGACCAGCGGCATGGCGCACGTCTCGGGCGGAATCATGGCGGCCTACATCGCTTTCGGCATCGAGCCAAAGCATCTGCTGAGCGCGGTGATCATGACCGCTCCGGGGACTCTGCTGATGGCGAAGATGCTGGTCCCGGAAACCGAGCAGCCGAAAACCGCCGGCCGCGTGGTAATGAATGAAGACGAAGAAAAAACAGAACACCAGGAAAACTTATTGGGCGCCATCGCGCGGGGAACGACGGATGGTCTGCACATGGCGCTGAATATCGCCGCCATGCTCATCGCTTTTCTGGCTCTGATTGCGCTCACGGACGGGATTCTGGGGGGGATTCATCATTGGATCGCCTGGTTCCCCGACAGTCTGGAAAAAATCTTCGGCACCCTGTTCGCACCGGTGGCATGGGTGATCGGCGTTCCCAGGCACGATTGCAAATTCGTCGGAACCCTGCTGGGCACGCGTACCGCTCTCAACGAACTGATCGCCTTCAAATTGCTGGGAGCGCAGCGCGCCGCGCTCGATCCGCGGTCATTCACCATCGCGACGTTCGCGCTGTGCGGCTTTGCCAATCTCAGTTCGATTGGAATTCAGATCGGCGGCATCGGCGCGCTGGCCCCGAGAAGGAAAGGCGATCTCGCGCGATTGGGTGTTCGTGCCATGCTGGCAGGGACGATGGCCAATCTGATGTCGGCTTCGATCGCCGGAATGCTGTTGTAGCCCTGATATCTCATTGCTCTCGACCGTTCACCCGACAAGAGGAATCCAGTGAAAAAAATTGTTCCTGCTTCTCGCCTGATGTCGTTCGTTCTTTTCTGTCTGTTGACCTTTGCCTCCGCGCAAACTCCGCGCCGCGTCATTATCGACACCGACCCCGGCGTGGATGACGCGATGGCCATCTTGCTCGCGCTGAACTCGCCCGAACTGAAGGTCGAGGCGCTGACCGTCGTGCCCGGCAACGTAGACGGACGCCAAGGCCTGGAGAACGCGCTGAAGATCGTTTCACTCGCCCACCGATGCGACGTCCCCGTTGCGGGCGGAGCGCAGCATCCCCTGAACCAGAAGTTGATCACGGCGCAATTCTGGCACGGCAAGAACGGTCTCGCTGGAGTTGAGTTGCCTGCCTCGAAATGCGCAGCCGACAAGCGCTTCGGCCCCGACGTCATCATCGAGACGGTTCACAGATATCCGCACGAAGTTACTTTGATTCCCGTCGGCCCTCTGACTAACATCGCGCTCGCGGTTTCGAAAGATCCTTCGATCGCGACGCTCGTGAAAGACATCGTGATCATGGGCGGCTCGATTTCCGGCGGCAACGTGAACGGCGCAGCCGAAGCGAATATTTACGGCGACCCTGAAGCTGCATCGATCGTCTTCAATGCCGGTTGGATGGTCACGATGGTCGGCTCCGATGTCGGCGAGCGCACGCTCATCACGCGCAAATACCTGCGTGACTTGCAGTCGCAGCACGGGCTCGAGAGCGACTTCATCGCGCAGCTTGCCGACTTCTATTTATCGCGCTCGGAAAAAAGCGGCTATCAGGGAGCGGCTATGTACGATCCGCTCGCAGTCGCCGTAGTCGTCGATCCCACGCTGGTAACGCTGAAAGACATGCACGTTGACGTAGAGACCAAAGGCGAGTTCACCCGCGGCGAAACCGTCGCCAACCGCATGGGATCAAACGAAAACAACGTACTGCACGGAGATCACTACGAAATCGACGGCGTCATCGACCTAAGACCGAACGCGCGAGTCTGCCTGGCATCCGACGCCGACCGCTTCCTCCAACTCTTCATCACCCGCATCAAAGGAAAATAATCGAGCCGCGGGACGCGGGTACCCTCAACGAATCATGCCCCGGGCGCCCCCGTCCGGGGTTGCGCGAAGCGGAATGAAGAGCTGAAGCGTTGCCCCGATATTCTTCGCACGGACGCCGCCGAACCGCAGAGCGTCCGCCCCTAACTACCCGTTCGCGTGAGCGACCAGAAAAATCGCCAGCGCATAAAACACGAACATCAGCGTCACGAAAACTTTCGCGCGCGCTCCCGAACCCGCGAATTCCTTCCACACCAGCAGTCCCCACAGCGCCGCGACCATCGGTGCCGACTGTCCGATGGCATAAGAACGGGCGTAGCCGGTCATATTTCCCGCAACCACGTTGAACACAGTCCCAACGCCCCACACGAAGCCGCCGAAGAGTCCGAGCAGATGGCCCGACGGCGGACCGCCGAAAAATCCGCTGAGGCTGACCGGCTCTCCGACCAGGGGCCGCTTCATGAAGTAAAGATTCCAGACAAAACACGAAAGAAGCGCGCCTAACGTGAGAAACACAACCGAACTGTAGGGTGTCAGCGGATTCCCCCGCGTTGCTCCGTACGCCACAAACGGATTCCACAATCCCATCAGCACACCTGACACGATGCAGAGCACGATGCTCTTCCGTGAGACCGCACGGCCTGCCCTAGCCATGCTGCCATACGCCTTGCCATCGAGAATAACCGCAATCAGCGCGCACGCTACGCCGGTCATCAGCAACAACATATTGCCCTTCGGTTGCAGAATGTAGCTGAGTACGGTGCCGACCACCAGTGCAATTCCAATCGAGACCGGAAACGCCACGGCCAGCCCGGCCATGTCGATCGCGGCTACCAGCAGAAGGTTGGCCAGATTGAAAATCGCCCCACCTATCATCGTGGAGACGATGTTCGACGTGTCCGCGGATTTCACATTGTTCAGAAAGCTGGACGCATCGTGCCCGCTGCTTCCCATGGTGAGCGCGAGAATCAAAGAAATAAGAAAAATGCCGATGGCGTAATCCCAATAGAAAAGTTCGAAGCGATAATTCTTGACGCCCTTATAGGTATTGGCCCAGGAACCCCAGCAGACGGCGCTGGTAATCATCATCAACAGCGCAACAGTCAGATTCGGCGGCGTGAACATCGACTCTCCCTTGGAAAACGAGTAACTGTACTCCTCTTTGCCACGAACCACAAGCGCGTGTTGGGGCAGACGCCCCCGTCCCGGACCCGTCGAGCGCAAGCTCGACGGTGTGTAACTCCCCAACTCTCGTGCGGTAAGACTTCCCGGCGGACGAGGGCGTCCGCCGCTCCACCAGAAGCTGCTGTCCCGATCTACTCTGCTATCCTTACGCCCGTGCCGCGCACTTTTCTCATCGATACCGACACCGCCTCCGACGATGCTGTGGCGCTCATCATGGCTCTGCGCGCGCCCGACGTGCATGTAGCCGCGATCACGGTTGTTGCCGGCAACGTGGATGTGCAGCAGGCAACACGCAACGCTCTCTACACGGTCGAGCTGTGCGGAGCGGAGACGCCCGTCTACTCAGGCGGGGCCAAGCCGTTGCTGCGCACCTACGAGAACGCGACCTGGTTTCACGGACGCGACGGCCTCGGTGATCACAACTATTCCGCGCCGCGGCGGGCGGCAGAATCGCGACACGCCGTCGACGCGATCGTCGCGACTATCGAAGCGAATCCCGGGATTGTTCTCGTTACCCTCGGGCCATTGACGAACGTTGCCCTTGCAATATCGAAAGAGCCTGCAATTGTGAAGAAGGTCAGCCGCTGCGTAATCATGGGCGGCAATCCCTCCTGCGAAGGCAATGTCACGCCCGCGGCCGAGTACAACATCTGGGTCGATCCCGAGGCGGCGCGCATCGTGATGCACAGTGGACTTCCTGTCGAGTTGATTGGCTGGCATCTTTGCCGCGGCGAAGCCGTGCTCGACGAAAGCGATATCGCGCGAGTTCTGAAATTCGACACGAAGCTCGCGACTTTCGCCATCGAGTGCAACAGCCACGCGCGTGCCGCATACAAGATTCAAACCGGAGAAGATGGAATCTGTCTCCCCGACCCGGTCGCGATGTGCCTCGCGCTCGACCCGACCGTGAGCGTGAACTGGAGCGAACACTACGTTGAAGTTGAAACGCAGAGCGAACTCACGCGAGGCTCGACCGTGGTTGATCGCCTCAACGTCGCATCCGACGAACGCAATCGGCAAGTGTGGCAAGCGGCGCTGATTAAACCGAGAGCCAAAGTCTGCTGGAGCATCGACAACCGCAGGTGGAAGCAGGCTTTGTATAAAGCGCTTCGCTGAGCTCGTGTAGGGGCGGACGTCCTCGTCCGCCCCGCGGAGCGAAGCTCCGCGTCCGGCAGCACCCATGCGGAGAGTTTCGAACCATCACTACGTGCCAAGCTCCCATTGCGCATTGCGCAACTCCGGACGAGAGCGTCCGGGGCTAAACGAACCATTCTGGGCGACGCCAACTTCTATCGCCAGCTATCCATTCACCTGCGTGTAGGTTTGACGTCGCAGGAATTCTCCCTGCCCCGCGCGTCCCAGGAATTTGTCGCCTTCGACGACAACTTTGCCGCGCGACAGAACCACGTCGGCCATGCCGGTGACTTCGATACCTTCGAACATCGAGTAATCCACGCGCATGTGGTGGGTCTTCGCGCTGATCGTGTGCTTGCGTTTCGGATCGAAGATCACCAGGTCGGCATCGCTGCCGACCGCGATCGTTCCCTTGCGTGGGTAAAGCCCGAACAACTTTGCCGGAGTCGTCGAGACCAGTTCCACGAAACGGTTCACGCTGAATCGCCCGCCGGCCACGCCGCCGGAGTAGATCAGGCTCATGCGGTGCTCCACGCCCGGGCCGCCGTTGGGAATCTTCGTAAAGTCGTCGCGGCCCATTTCTTTTTGCTCCTTGAAACAGAACGGGCAATGATCGGTCGACACGACCTGCAGGTGATCACGCTGCAACCCACTCCAGAGTTTTTCCTGGTTCCACTTCTCGCGCAGCGGAGGAGTGAAAACGTACTTTGCGCCCTCGAATCCCGGAGCGTCCATGTTCTCGAGCGAGAGATATAAATACTGCGGGCAGGTTTCGGCGTAAACGGGAAGGCCGCGGTCGCGCGCCTCACGAACTTTTTCGAGCGCATCGTTGCAGCTCAGGTGCACGATGTAGATCGGCGCTCCCGCCATCTCGGCCAGCGCGACGGCGCGTCCGACGGCCTCGGCCTCGGCCGTTGTGGGGCGCGTGAGCGCGTGATACTTCGGAGCTTTTTTTCCTTCGGCCAGCGCCTGCTGCACGATCACGTCGATCGCACTGCCATTCTCGGCATGCATGCAGACCAGGCCACCATTCTTCGCCGTGGTTTGCAGCGCCTTGAAGATGCTGCCGTCATCGAGCATGAACACGCCGGGATATGCCATGAACAGCTTGAAGCTGGTCACACCTTCATGTACCAGATCGTTCATCTCGGAAAGTTGTCCGCCCGAAACGTCAGTCACGATGCAGTGAAACGCGTAATCGCAGACCGCCTTGCTCGCGGCCTTGCTCATCCACGTGTCGAAGGCCTGGCGCAGTGGTTGGCCTTTGTATTGAATCGCAAAGTCGATGAGCGTGGTCGTTCCGCCAAATGCGGCGGCGCGCGTGCCGGTTTCAAAATCGTCGGCGGTGGTCGTGCCGCCGAAAGGCATATCGAGGTGCGTGTGCACGTCGATTCCGCCGGGGAGGACGAGTTTACCGGTGGCGTCGATGATCTTCGACGCGTCATCGGCCGGAAGGCTCGCTCCAACTGCGGAAACTTTCCCGTTGGCAATGGCGACGTCGGCCCTGTAGGTGTCGGTAGCCGTAACCACGGTACCGTTCTTGATGATCGTGTCGAAAGCCATCGCGTCCTCCGTTGCAGCTGCTGTTGGTCAAGCTGCAGTTGCTCAAGGATGAGAAAGGAATTGTATGCTACACTGCCGCTCCTCAGGTTGAGGAACGACGCGCGTACCGCGCCAGCTCTTGTCATTCCGAGCGAAGCGAGGAATCTGTTGTTCGCCGGCGCAGGCAGAATAGCAAGTTCCTCGCGTGCGCTCCGCTTGGCTCGGAATGACAAGAATTAATTAGCTCGGGAGTCAAAGGGGAGTTGCTATGCAATTCGGCATCACCATCAAACCCGATATTTCCATCGATCGCATCGTCGGCCTGACGCGGCAAGCCGAGGCCGCGGGATTCGATTATGGCTGGATTTTCGATTCCCACGTTTTGTGGATGGAGCCGTATCCGCTGATGACGCTGATGGCGACGAATACGAAGAAAATGCGGATCGGCACGTGCGTCACCAATCCGGCAACGCGCGATCTCACCGTAACAGCGAGTTTGTTCGCAACCCTGAATCTGATTTCGGGCGGGCGCATGGAACTCGGCATCGGACGCGGTGACAGTTCACGCCGCGTGATGGGCAAGAAGCCGGTGAGCTGGTCGCAACTGGAAGTGGCAGTGAAAGAGTTTCGCGATTTAACTTCCGCAAGAGAAGTTCAGCACGACGGGCAGGCCACGCGGCTGACCTGGGCGAAAGATTCACCGCGAGTTTGGATTGCGGGCTACGGGCCCAAGGTTCTGCATATGGCCGGGCGCGTGGCCGATGGAATCATTCTGCAGTTTGCCGATCCGGATTTGATTTCGTGGTGCATGAGTTTCGTGAACGAAGGCGCGAAAGCGGCCGGGCGCGACCCGAAGAGTATCGAAGTAATGTCGGCTGCGCCGGTATGGGTCTCCGACGACGTCGAAACTGCGCGCGAGCGCGTGCGCTGGTTTCCGGCGTTGGTGTCAAACCACGTCATGGATCTGATCCGTCAATACAAGCCCGAGGATCTTCCTCCGGCACTGACTTCCTACGTGCAGGATCGTGGACACTACGACTACCAACACCATTGCGTGGTCGGCAGCGACAATGCGGAGTTTGTTTCCGACGAAGTGATCGACCGCTTCTGCCTGGTTGGCCCGGCGGAAGCGCATCGCAAGAAGCTTCGAGCGTTGGCCGATGCGGGCGTCACCCAATTCAATATTTACCTGATGTGCGGGGATGAGGAGCAGAATCTCGAAAGCTGGCAGCGTGAAGTGCTGCCTGAATTCTTGAAGCGCGAGAATTGAGTTGCTTTGACAGGGCGTGCCTTCAGGCGCGCCAATCGATCACATAACAACTATCGGCGCGGCTGAAAGCCGCGCCCTTTCAAACCTCAGCTGAGCGCATCCATCCGTAATACGCTGCGAACGAAACTACGAATCCTACGAACCACGAGTAGTCATAGAGAGCGCGCACTGAGGGAATCGCCAATCCCGCCAGCGCTGTACATGCCCCCAGAGCCAGCGCAGCCAAGGCGCGCCAGTTGATTCCACCTGCATATTCGTACGCACCATTCCGTAAGTATAAGTCTTCGACCTGCAGCACGCGCCGGCGAATTACAAAATAGTCGCAGATCATAATGCCTGCCACCGGCCCAAGAAAAGCCGCGTAACCGCCGAGCCATCCCATGATGAAGGTGCTGTAGCTTGAAAGCAGCTTCCACGGCATGAGAACGATTCCCATAAAGCATGTGATCACCCCGCCGGTGCGGAAGTTGATCTTGCGCGGCCACAGGTTCGAAAAATCATTGGCCGGCGATACGACATTCGCTCCGATGTTAACGTTGAGCGTCGCTAGCAGAATCGCAACCAAAGAGATCACGACCGCCACGGGAGAATGAAAGCGGCTGAGAAGTTGCACCGGATCCCAGATTGCGGTGCCGTAGATAACTACGGTCGCAGACGTGACCACGATTCCCACGAAGGCATAGAGCGTCATCGTGGTGGGCAGAGCGAGTGCCTGGCCGATCATCTGCTCGCGCTGGTTGCGCGCGAAGCGGGTGAAGTCAGGAATGTTCAGCGACACCGTGGCCCAGAATCCAACGGTGCCGTTTAGCGCGGGAACCAGGAACTTCAGGAAATCGGGAAACGTGGTGAAGCGCGACTGCACCGAAAGCATTGGCCCGACGCCGCCCGCTGCGCGATAGGCCCAGCCCAATAGCAGAAGTCCCACTCCGAGCAAAATCGGCGCGCTAATCCCTTGCAGAATCCGGATGTATTCGATTCCCTTCAGCACCACGGCCAGATTGATCAGCCAGAAAATAAAGAAGCAGACTGCGGCGCCGTGAGGGAGAGTTTTCCATGCGGGAAAAAGAACAGCAAGCAGGGTGCTGATGGCTTCACCGCCAATCCACGCCTGAATGCCGAACCATCCGCAGGCGACCAACGCGCGGAGGACTGCAGCGACGTTGGCTCCGAGGACTCCGAACGATGCGCGCGCCAACACAGGGAACGGAATTCCGTATTTCGCGCCGGGATGCGAATTCAGCAGCATGGGGCCGAGCACGATCACGTTGCCGAGAAATATTGTGAAGACGGCCTGCTTCCAGTTCATGCCGCCTTGAATCAGACTGGCGGCCAGCATGTAGGTCAGGATGTTGACCGACATCGAGACCCAGAGAGCGGCGAAGTTGTAGGTTCCCCAATGGCGCTGCTCCGCCGTCGCGGGTGCGAGGTCGGCGTTGTAAAGAGGGCTGGATTCGATGCGCAAGAGCGATGTGGGATTGTTAGGAGCCATGAGAAATTGGGTAATTGAGAAATTTAGAAATTGAGTAATTAAAACTACAGAACTTCAGTCTTGGAGATAATTACGCAATTACTAAATTTCCCATTACTCAATCCCGGCTTTGCGCCGTTAACGGCCCGTAGCTGTCGGGCCGCCGGTCGCGGAAGAATTGCCAGACTTTTCTCACTTCGGAGATCATGTCGAGATCGAGATCGGCGACGACGACTTCGTCTTTGCCGCGGCTGGCCTGCGCGATAATCTTGCCGCGCGGGTTGCAGAAATAACTCTTGCCGTAGAATTCGCCGATGCTCCACGGCTTCTCTGTGCCAACGCGGTTGATCGCCCCGACGAAATATCCGTTGGCCACAGCGTGGGCGGGCTGTTCAAGTTCCCAGAGATATTCGGAGAGTCCGGCGACCGTTGCTGAGGGATTGAAAACAATTTCTGCCCCGTTCAGTCCGAGGATGCGGGCGCCTTCGGGGAAATGGCGGTCGTAGCAGATGTACACACCGACGCGGGCATACTTGGTTTCGAAGACGGGATATCCGAGATCGCCGGGAGTGAAATAAAATTTCTCCCAGAATCCGGGATGGCAGTGTGGGATGTGATGCTTGCGATATTTTCCCAGATATTTTCCGTCCGCATCGATCACCGCAGCAGTATTGAAGTAGACTCCCGGCATCTGTTCTTCGTAAACCGGAACGACAATCACCATGCGATGTTTCTTCGCCACTTTCTGCATGAGGCGCACCGTCGGCCCGTCTGGAACGCGCTCGGTCAGCTCATACCAGCGCGCATCCTGCTCCGCGCAAAAATAAGGTCCGTAGAAAAGTTCCTGCAGGCAGAGGATCTGGGCTTTCTTTTTCGCGGCTTGCTCGATCAGCTTGAGGTGCTTGTCGATCATCGCTTTGCGAATCTGCGCGAGTGGGCGGTCGGTGGGGATAGCGTTGCTGGCTTGAATCAGGGCGCAGCGGACGTTGCGGGGCATGCGGACTCTCCAAGAGTTGAGGAAGGCAATATAGCAGAGTGGAGGACGCGGGGGGAGGCGGTGGCCCACGCAAGCCGGACTTTGGCTTGGGTGGGGTGGTTCGGGCGGTCATAGCTACGCGGTTCGTTGACAGGCCGCGGTTGCACTCAATAAACTCGGCATGCTTCTTGCGGAAATTCAACCATGGCAAAGCGCCCTCGCATCGCGGTGGTCGGCAGCGCGAACGTCGACATGACGACATTCACGAGTCAGTTTCCCAAGCCAGGAGAAACCATTTTTGCCGACAAATTCGATCTGGGTTTCGGTGGCAAGGGCGCAAACCAGGCTGTCGCCGCGCGTTTGTGCGGCGCCGAGGTATTCATGGTGGCGCGGGTCGGCACGGATCTCTTCGGTCCCGCAACCATCGAAAATTTCCGCAAGCAGGGAATCGATGCAACGCATGTGAAGCAGGTCGAAGGACTATCCAGCGGGGTCGCGCCGATTTTCGTCGAGCCCAACGGACAGAATCGCATCCTCGTGGTGAAGGGCGCCAACGACGCGCTCAAACCAGTGGACGTTGACGTGGCTGCGGAGACGTTGAAGTCGGCTGACTGCATCGTGCTGCAGTTCGAAATTCCGCTGGAGACGGTTTATTACACGATTGGATTCGCGCGCAAGAACGGCATCCGCTGCATTCTCAATCCCGCGCCGGCGCAACCGGTCGATCTGGAAGCGCTGAACCAGCTTGATTATTTCGTTCCCAACGAGAGCGAAGCCGAGGCCATCACGGGATCTCCGGTAAAAACCGTGGGCGAGGCGCAGACATGCGCGGAAAAACTCGTGAGCAGCGGCATCCGTCGCGTCATCATCACCCTGGGCGCGAAGGGTTCGTTGTTGGCGAGTGCGGACGGGAGCGAGCACATTGCGCCATTCGCGGTGAAGAGTGTGGACAGCACCGGCGCGGGCGACGCCTTCATCGGCAGCTTCGCCGTGTTCCTCGCCGAAGGTCTGCCGGAAAAAGATGCGGTGCGCCGCGCCAACCTCTACGCCGGATTGTCGACCACGGGTGTAGGCACGCAGAAATCGTTTTATGACCGAGCGCGCTTTGATGAAGAGTGGGCCGCGCGGTCGTGATCCGCGCCACCCTTCTTGCCCCAGTCGGTGCTTCCCGTTCCGGTTCCAGTCCCCTTGTGGATGAAACAGCGTCGTAATCCTCGCCTGTCAATAACATTCAACATTTCTGCACGCATCCATTCAAAAGATGACTGCGAGCTGCGCCTGGATCGGAGCGAAACTTCTTGACTTCGCCGTAAGCGGCAATTTATAAGCCGTGTCTGCGGTCGAAAGGCCTCCCAACCTCAACGGGGTAGGGGATGGTCTTTCTGTTTTTGGTGTTGAACCGCCGAAAGAGGATCTAATGTCGAGCAAGATGACGCGCTTCGCGGTGGGTCTGTGCGGGCTGCTGTGTCTGTGCAGTTCGCTCGTCCTCGGTCAGGCGACCGGAAGTTTTTCGGGCACGGTGTCCGACAATTCAGGAGCCGTCTTGTCGGGCGCCAAGGTCACGATCACCTCCCAGGCCACCAACATTTCGCGCGAAGCGATCACCGACGATACCGGCCGTTATCTGGTGCCCCTGCTCGGTGTCGCCGACTACACACTGCACGTGGAAGCCTCAGGCTTCAAGCCCGCGGACGCGAAAGACGTTCGCTTGCAAATTGATGAACACCGCGAACTCGACTTCAAGCTTGTGCCTGCGTCGGTGAGCACCAACGTAGAGGTGAGCGCGACCGAAGTAGCCGTGCAGACGGCGAATCCTACGCTCGGTCAGGTCATCACTTCCGAGCAGGTGGCAGAACTTCCCTTGAACGGCCGGGACTTCGTGCAACTCGCGACGCTTACTCCCGGCGTGACGCAGGAGACGAACCCGAACAGCTTTTTCAACGGAGGCCCCAGCAGCGAGGTTTCCGCCCGCGGCACTTATTCACTATCTGTGGGCGGATCGCGCGCGCAGAGCACGGACTGGCTACTCGATGGCGTCGACAACAACGAGTTGACCGCGGGCGGCATCGCCATCCTGCCGTCGATCGATGCCATTCAGGAATTCAAAGTTCTTACCTACAACTACTCGGCGGAGTATGGAACGCGCTCGGGTCCGACGGTGCTGGTGACGACCAAGGCGGGATCCAATCAGTTTCATGGTTCGCTGTTCGAGTTTTTCCGCAACACCAAACTCGACGCCAAGACCTACGATTTCGGCACGCCCTCGGCGAAACAGCAGTTCAATCTGAACCAGTTTGGCGGAGCCCTTGGCGGGCCGATTCAGAAAGACAAGACATTCTTCTTTCTCGACTACCAGGCCAAGCGGCAGCGTCACGGCATCCCGTTCAATGGGGTGATTCCAACTCCGGCGATGATGGGCGGTGACTTCAGCAACGATCCGTTCGGAGTGGCCCGCCCCGGCTTCGCTATGACCACCCCCCCTCCCCCCGCGGTTAATGCTGACGGCTACGCCAACCTCATCAACCCATATTCGATAACCATGGCTAATCCGGCGGGCATTCCTTTTCAGTGCGATTCCACAGGCAACCCGCTTCCCACAGTTGATGGGACGCAGCCGACGGGTGTGAGCTGCAACAAGATTCCCATCGCGCTGGCCGGTAGCGGCGGAATGGCCGATGCAGCAGGTCTGGCATTGATTCGACTGTACCCACAGAGCAACGCGAGCAATGCGGCGCTCGGCTACAACTACACCAACACTCCGGTCAGAAAGCTCAACGAAGGCGAGTTCGACATTCGGGTAGACCACAACTTCTCCAGTAAAGATTCCGCGTTCGGCCGCTTCAGCTACGACCAAGCCGTTTCGTTCGTTCCGGGCGGATCGCCGGGATTCGCGGAAGAAGGCGCGTTCGCCAGCACGCAGAACATCACCAACCACGGGCGCAACGTGGCGGTTTCCGAGACGCATCTTTTTTCGGATCGAACCATCAACCAGGCCAGCTTTGGATTCAATCGCATCTTCAATCACATCCTGTCGTATGGCACGGGCACGTGCAAAGCGGCGAAGATTGGCATCCAAGGCGCCGATCTAGGCGCAAACTGCGACAGCGTGACGGGATATCCCTCCAACCTGAACCAATCCACGAAAGACTGCGTGGGTTGCGGATTGAGTTCGACGCAGCTGACCGGATACTGGTCGGTGGGCGATCGCGGATTTTCGCCATTCCAGGGCGGGACCAACGTCTTCCACGTTTCCGATTCGCTGGAGATGATTCGCGGCAAACACGATCTTCGGGTGGGTGTCGGCATTCGTGCCAATCAGATGAACGTGCTGACTAACGGCTTCGGCGACGGATACTTCCTGTTGTTTGGCGGCAGCGGATCCTTTACTGGCGACGATGCCGCGGACCTGCTCCTTGGCCAAGTCGGCGGCTCCATTCACGATCAGACGTTCCTGGGCGCGACGACGGGCCGGCGCTGGAAGATGTTTCGTCCGTTTGTGCAGGACGACTGGCGGGTTACGCCCGACCTGACGCTGAATCTTGGCATCGCGTGGTCGCTGACCACGCCCATCAAGGAGGCTGAAGGCCGCCAGGCCAATTTCGACTACACCACCGGGCAATATCTGGTGACGGGCCCGCTGAAGGGTTGCGCCGGTTGCGTGCCCGCAGGCGCAGCCGTGGGACTGCAGCTCGATAAGACCGCGTTCGAACCGCGCATTGGGTTGGCGTGGAAACCTTGGGGAAGCCAGAAGACCGCGGTTCGCGCTGGATACGCCATTTACCACGACTCCGCATGGAGCCAGGGCGCGCAGGGAACGTGGCAGAATCCTCCCTACTATGCCGAAGTGGATAACTTTAACTACTTCCCGGGTGCTCCCTGCCCGTACGCCAACGCGAGTTCACCGACGCCACAAAACTGCGGCCTTCAACTTTCTCTCCTTCAAGCCAACCTGCAGCCGATCCTGACGCCGCCGGCGCCTTCGAGTTTTACGGGAACGACGCAGACTCAGCCCCTGAACTTCAAGCAGGGCATGGTGCAGCAATTCAACCTGAACATCGAGCATCAACTGCCCGGCGAAGTCGTGATGACGGTCGGCTACGCAGGCTCGCGCAGCACGCATATTCTGAACGATGGACTGAACCAGAATATTGGCGCTCCCACATCGTGCGCAGGAGGTCCGACTGCAAGTGCCGCTACCGCGGGCTACACGCTCGGCTGCGGTCCGGGGGGAGCATATTTCCCCGCGCCTTATGGCGAGTTCACCTCCATCGACAACAACAGCGACAACGGCCGCGCGCGTTACGACTCTCTGCAGATCAAGGCGGAGAAGAATGCCCGGAATGGACTCTACGCCCTGTTGAGCTATACCTATTCGCGCACCTTCGATTCCGGATTTCCGGACGGTCTCGGCACGCTCCCCGGCGCCATGTATTGGCCGCTGCCGGGCGCGAACAAGCTGGATTGGAGCCTGTCTCAGCTGAACCTCAACAATCAATTTACCGCCAGCGTGCTCTACGACCTGCCGTTTGGCAAAGGCAAGCACTTCGGCGGCAGCTGGAGCGGCGCCACCAACGAAGTCCTCGGCGACTGGAAGCTCAACCTGATCGAGAAAGCCATCTCCGGATTCCCGCTCTTCGTGGTGGCGAGCAACAATGGAAACTTCAGCGGGTCCGGGGTCAACTTTGCCTGGAATGGCAACAGCCTGAACCGTCCCAACGAAGTTGGCAACCCGAATGTTGGAGGGCCAGAGGGCGGCGGCACTAACTGCCCAGCGACGGTTCACACTTTGCAGAACTGGTTCAATCCCTGCGCGTTCCAGGATGCTCCACTTGGTGAACTCGGGGACGCGCCACGGGCACCGATCTATGGCCCGAGGTTCGTGAATACCGATTTCTCGGTGATCAAGGACTTCCCGATTTCATTCCGCGAGGGAATGAACCTTCAGTTCCGCGCGGAGTTTTTCAATCTCTTCAATCATCCTCACTTCTACTTGCCGGGCACCAGCGCAGCATCGATGCAGGACGTGGACAGCCCATCGAGTTTCGGAGTGGTGAATTCAACCCTCAACGATCCTCGATTCATTCAACTTGCCCTGAAGCTTATTTTCTAGGCCGGCTTCGCGCACAGAATGGTGGCCCACTCGAGCCTGCTTTTGGCCTGAGTAGGGATGTTGCGAAGTGGAGATGTTCCATGTTGCGGGGGCTTAGAAACCAGACGACCGCTCCTACACCGGCACGGCCACAGTCTCGATGATGTCGCGCAGCACCTGATCCGATTGCTCCGACTTGCGCAGCATCGACGTGTAGAGGTTATTCACCACGATGCGGTGGGCAAAGACAGGCACGACCAGCGGCTTGAAATCTTCCGGAGTGCAGAAGTTGCGGCCTTCAAGAAAAGCCATCGCCTGCGCGGCGCGGTAGAGCGCTTGCGATCCGCGCGGTGAAACTCCCAGCGAGAGAAATTCTGACTTGCGCGTCTTCGCTACGATCTCGAGAGCGTAGTTTACCAGCGATTCGTCGACGCGAATCTGTTTCACGGCCTGCTGCATTTCGAGCACATCTGCGCCGCTGAGGACCGGGCGCAACGACTCCAGTTGCGATATGCCGGCTTCGGAGCGCACAATCTCGCGCTCGGCCTGCGCGTCAGGATATCCCATGCGCACGCGCAACAAGAAACGATCCAGCTGCGATTCGGGCAGAGGATAAGTTCCGTGGTGCTCCACGGGATTCTGCGTGGCGATCACCAGAAACGGCTGCGGCAGTTCATAGGAGTGCGCATCGACCGTGACCTGGCCTTCGTTCATGGCTTCGAGCAGCGCCGACTGCGTCTTGGGCGCGGTGCGGTTGATCTCGTCGGCCAGCAGAACGTTGGTAAAAACCGGGCCGCGCTTGAATTCGAACTCCTGCTCCAGCGCCGAATACACCGAGATGCCCAGCACGTCGGAAGGCAACAGATCGCTGGTGAACTGCACGCGCTGAAAGCTGCAGTCGACGGAGCGGGCCAGAGCCTGTCCCAGAGTAGTCTTGCCGACTCCAGGGACGCCTTCGATGAGCAGGTGTCCGCGGGCCAGAATGCTGACCAGGGCGAGGCGAACGACGTCGTCCTTGCCGCGAATCACGCTGCGCAGCGCGTTTTCAAGGTCCCTGGCTTTGTGAGATACGGCAATGGCGGTCTCGGGCGGCATTCTATGAATTCTACTATCCAGGCTCCGGGGGACGGAGTTACCTACGTCACGGGACCGGCTTTTGGCTCTTGGCCTTTGGCTCCTGGCTAGCCCCCGACTTTCACCGCGCGATGAGGGTGGAACGTATGCTGGATTGAAAATTGCGTAGTCAAAGTGAAGTATCCTGTGGTCTCCGTCAAGGACGTAGCCAAGAGCCAAGAGCCAAAGGCCAAAAGCGTATCACTGCATAAACTCCGCCGGCCGCCCAGTCAGCCGCTCGATTCGCTTCGCGATCGGCGGATGAGTCGAGAACAGCCCGCCGAAATTGATTCCGAGCAACGGCTGAATGATGAACAGATGCGCCGTAGACGGGCTGGCCTGCATGGGCACGCGGCGCGAGTAGGCGTCGAGCTTTTGCAGAGCGCTGGCCAAGGCGTAAGGATTGCCCGTGAAATGCGCTCCCGTGGCGTCGGCCTGATATTCGCGCGAACGCGACACCGCCATCTGGATCAGCGCGGCGGCGATGGGGGCGACGATCAGCATGAACAGTCCGGCCAGGCCTCCGCCGCCGCGGTTGTCGCGCTCGCCGCGACCATAACCGCCGAAAATCATGGCCCACCGGCCCATGCTGGCGAGCATGGTGATGGCGCCGGCCAGCGTGGCAACCACCGAGCTGATCAGGATGTCGCGGTTGTTCACATGGCCGAGTTCGTGCGCCAGCACGCCTTCGAGTTCCTCATCGTTGAGCAACTGGAGAATCCCGTGGGTCACTGCGACCGAAGCGTGCGCCGGATTGCGTCCAGTGGCGAAGGCGTTGGGTGATTCAGTCGGGATGACATAGATCTTCGGCATGGGGATGCCGATTTTCTGGGTCAGGCGCTCGACGGCCGCGTAGGCGCGGGGCAATTCCTCGCGCGTTACGGGCTGGGCGCGGTACATGGCCAGCGCGATCTTGTCGGAATAGAAATATGAGACGAAGTTCATCACGGCGGCAAAGACAAGCGCCAGAATCATTCCGTTCTGGCCGCCAAAGGCGCGCCCGATGAACAGCAGGAGCAGCGTCATCAGGGTCAGCAGAAATGCGGTCTTAAATGCGTTTCCCATAGGTTCAACCCACCTTATTGGATGTTACGCCGAGTGGCACGATGCAGGAGTGTCGTTTCGAAGAAAACCGGCGCTTTTGCGTGCGCTTGTGATTTTGACCATGCGGCAAGGCACAGATAATAAGTGAGTTAACGATCACGTCCCGTTCGCCATCCCCGCCAAGCCTAAATTCCCGCCGCTACCGCGCGCCGGTTTCCTGGCTGAACAGGCAGAGCCAGTTGCTGCCGCGCTGTTCCCAGATCGAGGACACATAGGCCTGGGCGGCGAACTCTTTGCCGTGGGAGACCCCCTTCTCGCTGATCTTGTAGCTGATGAGCCCCGATTTCGGCGACAGCGGCACAAATCTCACGTCGTCCATCGAGTAGTCGGTCAGCTTGAATCCGGCCACGTTGGTCATGACCTGAGCCTTGCTGGCCGGTCCATGGGCGTCGATGAGGACTGCGTCATCGGCGGTTAGAATACCGAACCGATCGATGTCGCCAGCTTTGAGTGCGTCCAAACCTTCGCGTTCCTTGGCGACGATTTGCTGTTGCAGCGGACTGGAGTCGGCGGGTTGGGATGCGGCAGCGTAAGCTTCGGGGCGTCCCGCCAGGAGAGCGCCGCAGATGGCGACCGCGACGATCGTAAAGATAAACATGGCCGATGTCGTTTTCATTTTCATTGGGCTTCCTCCCGAGAATGTAAATTTTCAATCAAGAGCGCACAAGGTTCGCTCTCGCGCAGAAGTGTATCTCCGCAGTCAAGTCTTCGACGGGTTCGACTTCCGACCGAGAGTTATTTTTCGCTCTTGCCGCTTTTGCTGAACAGTGGAAAGCCCCAGGTGCTGGCGGAGAGGAGCGCGCCGAACAGGAAGATAGCGTCAATGCTGGATCGTCCCTGCGGCGACCAGTAAACGTCGCGCAGGTTCAGCCAGAGCGCGAATTCGTCGAGCGTGAGCGCCCCGCCCACGCCGTAGAGGATCGACATCAGGCGGCTGAGCAGTATCGACGAATCATCTTCGCCGGTGCCGATGTCGGCCAGCCATCCATAGCCGACCAGCAGCAGAATGATGATCCCGAAGACCAGGTGATGAATGTGGCGCCCGCCGGATTCGATGAAATGAAATGGCGGAATCTGATGGAGTACGGCGAAGACTACGGCCCGCACTCCCGCAAACGTGAGAAAAAAACTTACGGATGCCACGAAAAGCCTGCGGCGCGGCTTGTCAGGGAGGCGCTCGTGCAGCGCCTTCCCGAGGGACGTTCCCTGGGCCACGAGCATCAGAAACGCGGTCACCACGATCGCCAGCAGAAGGATGAACCAGGTGTAGGCCATGGGACATTAGAGCACTTCGTGAGTTGCTGCGCTGCGGCGAAAAGCGTGCCGGTCAGCAGCAATGGCTGGTGATTTTCTCGCCGAAAGTTGCGTTCTTGGCGAAGGATGAGACCACGGAGGCTGAGATGTGAAGTGCGGGCGTGAGAACGGCCAAGTGCGCAACCGTGGAAGAGCGGCGCTTCAGCGCCGCGTAAAGACAGCCGAGATCAATCGGGCTTCAGCCCCCGTGAATCGTTTCGGCAGGCGCAGCCGCGCCTCACGCTCTTTGCGACTCGCGCTTTAGCGCGCGCTCCAGAGTTTGATCGAGCGCGGACTTGGCTTTCTCATATTCCTGCTGCGAAATCTGACCTTGCTTATGTTCGACCTCAAGCTGGAAGAGTTCTTCCTTCAGGCCTTCGAGCAGCATAGAGGAACCGCTTCGCTTCTCGGTGGCCGGCGGCGGCTGACGGTTCGCCAGAGTCCCAGTCACTGCAGCTCCAGGAAGGCCGAAGTCAGAATCATCGATGCCAGCGAGTTTGCTGCGTCCGGCCGCGCGAGCCGCGGACTGCTGGCGCGACGCGATAATGACGCCGCCGATGACAAGCGCTGCGCCGAATCCGCCGAGAATCCACCAGCGATATTTCTGCAGCGGGTCAGGCGCGTCGATAGGCGGGCCGAGGCCGCCGCCGGGGCGGCTCTCCGGCTGCGTCGAAGCGCTTTCGCCGGGTGCTCCGCCATTTTCGTTGCGAGCCTGCAGCGTCCCTTCGCCGGAAATCTTAAAGGCCAGCGTCTGGCCTTCCTTGGCCCCGGAGGCCACCTGCACGGTGGCGTCGGGCTGCTGCGGATCGTTCATCGGCTGGTAGTTTGTTCCGGGAGCGGCCGCGAACTGCATCGCCTTGGGCAGGATGGCCACGAAATGCTCCAGCGGGTAAATGCTTTTTGGATCGATGTTGGCGCTGCCGGTGTAAGGGAGTTCGTATTCGACTTCGAACTGGGTAACGCCGGGACGCAGAGGAAAGTTAAAAGCGTAACGCGTCTGGTCGCCATTCTCCGGGACAGGCGCGGTCTTGAGCGGGTTGCCGTTTTCCGTGGTGGCTTCGGCCTGAACAATCTTTGCTCCCGCCGGAAGGTAGAACTCAAGATTGCGCTCGTTCATCTGCGTGCGCGGCGGCTTCGAAGTGTTCTGCACGGCGAAGGCGCGCATGACGTCCATCTGTCCCTGCTGAGCCTGCACGCGCATGATGTCGGCGACGACGGCGACGCCCTCGATTTTTTTGCCGGCGTCGAAGACTTCGAGGTCGACCGAAGTTGTTCCCGGAGGCGCCATACGGTGATAGGTGACTCCGTCGTGAATGGCGCGGACCAGGTGCGGTCCCTGCGCGTCGTCAAGCTTGAAGCTGAAGTTGCCTTTCGCATCGGCCTGGGTGCGTCCGGATTCTTCCATGCCCTGGCCGAGGCTGAGCAGGACGACGTCATCGCCGGCGGCGGGTTTGCCGGTAGTGGAATTTTTCACTGTGCCAGTCAGAGTCTGTGCGGCGGCGAAAGTGCTGAGCAAGAAGATCAAACAAATAATGGCGCCCGCCAAAGAACCATGTCGAGGCAGCCGCCCCCGGCTGTCGGGCCGGGCAAAGCCCGGCTGCTGCGTGGTCGCAGGGAATGCCGTCGAGTTGCGCTCGATTGGACAGCCGGGCGCGGCTGTCCCCACATTAGTACGGCGCGCTTCGCTCGGAGTGACGGGGAAATACAAAGTGTAGATTCCTTTCATGGGCGGGCCTTCCGCGGAGCGGCTGTGGCCTTCTCTTCCAGGCGCGAGATTTCAGCGAGTAGGGCTGCAGCTTCGTCTTCGAGGGACGACTTCATTGATTGGTAGTCAGTGTCGGGAACTTTGCCGGCGCGGTACTCGAAGTTCAGGTCGCGCAGATTTTCATAAACTACGTCTTTCCGTTCGCGCAGGTAAGAGGCGCGCGTCTTCTCCGGCCCCATAAAAAGCTTGCCGGGGATATAGAAGACGTAGAACAGCGCAGCGACGGTGAACAGAAGACAGCAGGCCCATTCGATCGTCATAAGTCGGTCTCCTCCCGCGCTTTTTCGCGCAAGCGTTCAAGCTCCGATCCGCGGACCGGAGGTACGCCGTCGGCTATGGCGGGCGCGGGTCGGTTCTTCCAGGCGCGGACCACGAAGACAACCGTCAGCAGTCCGAGGCCAAGCGCGGCGAAAGGGACGATCCACGCGGTGCGGTCGAAGCCGGTTGTGGTTGGCGCGGCGAGCACGGTCGGTCCGTATTTTTGCACGAACGATTGCTCGACCAGGCTGTCGCTGTCGCCACGGCTTACGGCGGACATCAGTTCATTGCGCATGCCGTCGGAGTCGGGGCAGCCGACGTGGTTGCATTCGAGAAGGATCTGATTGCATCCGCAGATGCACATCAGCTGATGACCGAGATCGTTGAAGCGCGAGGCGGGATCTCCAGCGCCGACGAGTGCGTAGACGGCGAGCGCGAGCAGGGTGCAGTGCAGGACGCGGCGGAGAATCGATCTGGTTCTCGTCGATCTGCTGATCAATGATGACATCAGTCTCCCGCTCCCGCGGGGACCGGAGTCGCGGCGCTCTCTGCCAGCCGCGCGGACTGGACGCGGACTGGCGCCGGGGCGTTCGGCACGAGAGCAAGAACCGTGCCGACGAGCATGATCCATACGCCGAGCCAGATCCACATCACGAGCGGGTTCAAATGCGCCTTGATGATGGGGTGACCGTTATCCGGATTCAGGCCTTCGAAGACCAGATATAGATCCTCGTTAAGCGAGGAACGAATGTCGGGCATGGTCGAAGTCTGCTGGCTGGCCTTGTAAAACCGGCGTACCGGCGTCATGGTGTCGATCTGCTTGCCGCCTTTGTATACGTCGAGAATCGCCCACTCACTGGCGTAGTTGGGGGCATCGTCATCGGTGTACGACCGGCAGATCAGAGTGTAGGGGCCGATGGTCATTTTGTCGCCGTTGGCCATCTCCTGCTCGCGGTCCTGATTGAAAGCGGAGCCGGCGAGGCCGACGATGACGACGACCACGCCGAAGTGGACGATGTATCCGCCGTAACGGCGCGTGTTGCGGTGCGTGAGCTGCACCATCGAGGCGAACATGCCCTGGCCGGTATGGCCGGAGATGACCCTGCCGCCACGGTAGAACTCGCTGGCCACGGTGAAAGTCACGAGCGCTGCCAGTCCGATCGCCATCAGCGAATAGAAATATGCGATGTCCTGCCAGGGACGCAGGCCGAAGGGCGATCCCCAGCTTGCGGGCGTGATCATCAGAAACGCTGCGACAGCGAGTGCGCCGATGGCGGGCCATTTGAAATTGCGCTTCAGGCTCTCGAAGGAAGTCTTGCGCCAGGCCAGCAGCGGGCCGAGCGCGGTGAGGATCAGGAGCAGAAGCGCGACCGGGATAGCGACACGGTTATAAAACGGGGCGCCCACGGTGACTTTATTACCCTGCACCAGTTCGGAGATCTTCGGGAACCATGTCCCCCATGCCACCGTGAAGCAGAGCAACACGAAAAGAAGGTTATTGAACAGGAAGCTCGACTCGCGGGAAATCAGGGACTCGAGTTTGTGTTCGCTCTTCAAGTGAGATGAGTTCTTGATGAAAAAGATGAGGAAGACTACGAGGGTAATGCCAAGGAACCATGCGAACCACATTCCAATCGACGACTGCGCAAACGCGTGGACCGAGGCGATCATTCCACTTCGAGTCAGGAATGTTCCCCAGATCGCGAGCCAGAAGGTGCCGAAGACCAGCCACATGTTCCAGACTTTCAGCATGCCGCGTTTTTCCTGCATCATCACCGAGTGCAGGAATGCGGTGCCCGCGAGCCAGGGCATGAGGGAAGCATTTTCGACGGGGTCCCATCCCCAGTAGCCGCCCCAGCCGAGCACGGAATAGGCCCAGTGCGCGCCGAGAAAAATTCCGCAGGTGAGGAATGCCCAGGTCACCATGGTCCAGCGGCGGGTGATGTGAATCCATTTCTCGCCGGGATACTTCATGATCAGCGCGCCCAGCGCGAAGGCAAAGGGGACGGTGAATCCGACATAGCCGAGATAGAGCATCGGCGGATGGATCACCATCTCGGGATATTGCAGAAGCGGATTCAAACCGCTGCCGTCGGCGCGGAGCGGGCCTTCCAGCAGGCCGAATGGATTCGCGGCGAAATTGACCAGCAGCAGAAAAAAGATCTGCACGCCGGCCAGAACTACCGACGCATAAGCGAAAAGGCGCTGATCGGTTTTGTAACGGAGGCGGAGGACGAAGCCGTATCCCGAGAGCAACAACGACCAGAACAGCAGCGAACCTTCCTGACCCGACCACAGCGTGGCGAATTTGTAAGGAGCGGGAAGCTCGCGGTTGCTGTGATGAAAGATGTAGGCGATGGTGAAGTCATCACGGAAGGCGGAGACGACCAGGGCCACAGCCGCCAGAAATACTGCGGCGAAGACGACCACCCCGGCGCGGCGGGCGGTTTCTCCAACGCGATCCCAATCCGGGTCGTCATGAAAGAGCAAGGCAAGAATCCCGGCCCCGAACGAATAGATGCTCAGCGCTAGAGCGAGGAGCAGGGCGAAACTGCCGATTTGCGCCATGTGGGGGAACCCCAAAGTATTTTTTCAGAAACCGCAGGTGGTGGCAACCGAAGAGGCACAATAAAGAATGTCATTTATGACAGGGTGCGAAGGAGGATCGCCAAGGACGAAGTGCTGAAGTGTTACGGATGAAGGGATCCGGGAGCTATGAGGTGGTAAACGTTTTCTGGAAGAGGCGGCCGCAAACGTCAACGGCCGCCAAGTAGCTGAGCGAGCGGTCCTCGCTCCTAGGCGCTCTGCTGATGATAGCGCTGGAGGACTTCGCGTTCCGCGTTGAGCCAGTCTTCGGCATCGTGCCCCGGTTCGAAGCCTCTGCGCTCGGAGAGCAGGTAGGCGAGGCGGCGAATCTCATCGTCGAGGTTGATCGGAATGAGGTTGGCCCGCGTCTCCTTCTTTACGATTTCCGGTTTGCCGTTCTCCGGCTTACGGGCGCCGCCGTTTTTTGCGTTCTTGGTTTCCTGTTTCGCCGCGGCCGGCTGAACGGTGCTTGGTTCGGCTGCCATCGCGGGCGTGGTTTCCGCCGCTGCAGTGCTGCCGGCAGCGGACGCGGTGCTGGTTGTGACTGCCGGGTTCACGGCGTCACCTTTCTTCGGGTTTCTGGGTCTCGCCATAATGGTTACTCCTTAAGCTTGCTTCTGAATTGAAGAATGATTGGATTGGTCGATGAATGAAGATTCGATGAATAAACGTTCGCTGAATCAACAACATACAGTCACCTGAATAGACGTTGCCGTCGCTTCGATCACTTTGTAACTTTACTTCCAGTATATGCTTCGTCGCCCTGTGGAAAGGCGAAAATTGCAGCAGAAAATGCGATGTGGCGGCGCCGAAATTCCGAAACGAGTCGGGAGCGCGCCGCACGACTCATACCCTATGCGTACTGACAGCAGAGGCGTTGGAAAAGCGGATGCTCCCACGCGGGCATCATGATTGCGCGGGTCGTAATGCGAGCCTCAGAAAACGAACGTCAGGTGAAGAAACGGATTGCACGCTCCGCCCTGCGGCAGTGTCGCCACAGCAAGTCTTCTCCGCCGTCCAGAATTACTCTCAGAATCTTGTATAACCGTTAAAACATGGTTTACAAGTTATGGTGGCAGTGGTAGGATTGCTGTTAACCTATGAAAGTAAGTTTGTTGGTTACATAAGACCGAAATCACATTATTCCTTGGAGCACGACATGGCAATTCCGTATTACCACGTGGATGCGTTCGCGGGTGAGCTCTTTGCCGGTAACCCGGCAGGAGTCTGTATCCTGTCCGCTTTTCTCGCGGATGGCACCATGCAGAAGATCGCGATCGAGAACCGGCACAGCAACACCGCATTTGTGGTTCCTCGCGCGGATGGAGATTTCGACTTGCGCTGGTTTAACTCCAGAGTCGAAGACGACCTCTGCGGGCATGCGACCCTGGCATCCGCGTATGTGCTAGCGCTGCGGAAGCACAACGGGTGGCCGGTGCGCTTCCACACCCGCAGCGGCGTGTTAACGGTCGCGCAGGATGGGGACAGCTTTGAAATGGACTTTCCCGCCCGGCCACCGCAACCCTGTGAGACGCCCGCAGGCCTCCTGGCAGCACTGGGTTTGAAAACGCCGCGGGTGACGAAATCGCGCGATTACCTGGTAGTCGTGGATCAGGCGGAGCAAGTGCGAGCGCTCTCGCCCGACATTGCCGCGCTTGCCAAACTGGACATCGGGCTCAGCGGAGTCATCGTCACCGCTCCCGGCGAGGGTGACGTGGATTACGTGTGCCGATTTTTTGCGCCGGCGATCGGCATCAATGAGGACCCCGCAACCGGATCGATACACTGCACACTGGCTCCATATTGGGCGCTGCGGTTGGGCAAGAACAGATTGCATGCGCAACAACTCAGCGCGCGCGGGGGACACGTGCGCTGCAGCATCAGTGGCGATCGGGTAAAGATCGCCGGCCGGGCACGCTTATACCTTCACGGCACGGTCGAGGTCTAAAGCGTCCGCTTGAGTTTCTGGGCGAACTCGACGAGGGTACTCCGCGCTCGGCGCTGAAAGGCGGTTGAGCTGCGTGAGAACCGGTGCCATCGCTTCAGGATTCCGCTCCCGCTTCCACTTTTCCGGTCACTTGCGTGCCGGGCTATCACATGCCGCCGCTTTCGCGGCTGGAGTTTTGGTCGCTTTTGTTTTGCTGCTCTCCCGGAAATCCAGCTCTCACGCACACTCTGTTGGGCGGGCTTTGGTTCTTGCGAGTAGATCAAGAGACTTTAAGCGCTGAGCACGCGGAGAAAGGCCGCAAGAGGCGCGGGGAAATTCAAAGTGCACCACTGCGTGAAGGGATGACGCTTGTGCGGCCCGCGCTCTTGGCCGTAAAATTGGGAGGTCTAACGCGCTGATTGTCACGCTGATTGTAAAGAGTGGCGCTATCGTCTAGGGGTTAGGACGGAAGATTCTCAATCTTAATTTGCGCCGCTGTTTTTCACTAAATGATTGAAAACAAATGAGAATGTCTTAGAGTCCTTTAGCCATTTTTAGCCTCGATTGGTGAAACTTTTGGTGAAACAAGAAGCGTCCGGGTTCTGGGGCGGAGAGCGCATCGTTTCTTTGAGCCTGCTGGATCGCGGCGGTGACGGCTGCGTGGCGACGATTCAAAGTCGCTTCTCTGGGCTGATTCATTCAGATGGTCCCGATCTTTTGCGGCGCCTGCAGGTTGAGGTCCTCGGCTCTACTGCGGATCGGGACTCCAAGGCTTTCAAGCGATTCCGTGATTGCATGGAAGGTCCGGGCGTGGGGTCTGATCGGTGCGAGGAACGATACCGCAAAGATTTGAGTGCGTCGTCTAAGAATTCAGTTCCCGCCAGCAACGACAAAGATTGGTGGGAAACCAGCAAGAAGCAGTGAGAGTCTCATTAGTTTACGAAAATGGCTCAATGAAAGTCCGGGAGCAAAACTCATCGAAGCGGAGGAAGCGGAGGGCGCTCGTAGGTGCAAAGTCTCTTACCAGCCGCCGTTTGTGTATTTCGCCACCTTCGTAGAAGGTTCGTTGGGGTTCCATCTCTTACGGTAGACAGTCATCGGTCCGCCCTTGAGCCCGAAGATAATGGAATTTTCCGGCACCGAATACATAGGGGCGCAACCTCTGCCGCAGCCCTCGAAACGGCTGCTTCCGTCAGGCTGCTCAGTCATAAACAGTGGGCGCTTGCAGATCGGGCACGTTTCTTCTTCATGATCTTTGAGAACGCTCTCAAGGGTCTCCATGCCCCAATTCTACGCCAGTTCACTTCCCGGCTGCACCCTTCTTCTTCTTGAGTCTCTGCTCTTCACGTCACAAGCCACGACTCGCATACGCGCCGTTGCGCTGCTGCTCAGGACTCAAGACCGTGGTGTGTGCGATGAACCCCCAGACTACGTCGCAAGAGCGATACCCGTCGGCAGATTTCTCGATCTATTTCCGCCATCTGGAAGCTTGCCGAACTGTAGGAAGCCGTTGAAAAACAGGATTGGACAACAGCGAAACAGCAAGCCGCGATCCTTGAGGGCGCGCTGGAGAAGAACACAAAGCTTGTGGGTGAGCTGGACGCCCGCGTGGGTAATTCGCAGTAACCCGGACGGGCCTGCGCAGTAACGTTCAGGACAGTCCCCGAGTGTCTTTGCGAAAGGCTTCGAGCTTTGCGACCCAGGTCTTTACGTCGCCTTGAATCATGCTCTTGTCAAAGCTGATGTCGCTGTGGGCCTCGCCAGTGTCGTCGCCCGCGGCGTTCCATCGCACAGACGGAAGTTTGAAAGCATCGTCCTGTTGAATCACGAAACCGAGAGCGTCCGTGGGGTGGCTGTAACTATCCGGGCCCGCCAGCGACCACACCTTGGTCAGCACTACGCCATTCACTCGCTCCCACGGCACGTAAAAGGGACGCCCGAAGGTGCCGATGCTCAAGTAGAGGCCTTCCCGGTTGGCGCGAATGATGGGCCGCGGCCAGTAGAGCTGGTAAAAACAAACGACAAAGACGCCCGAGAGCAGCACAGAAATCCCTTTCCACCAGCCCGCCGCGCCGAGGAATAACAGCCCGAGGATGGCCGACGCCGACATGCCGATTAGAAGCGACCCTTCGTTGGGCAGCACCTTGTACTCGCCGTACATGTCGGTTGGCTCGGCCATAACGATGCCATGCTGCCGCACTTCGATGCCCTGGGCAACTTACGATAGTTTTGTGGGGTGGGCGTAGCAGCCCTTAAAGAATTCAGCATCGTTGCGGATGCATCCATAACGCCTGCGACGTAGCCGAAGCACTCGGTCTTGTCTACCGAAGGGCTGGCGGATTCGCATTTCTCCAACAACATGTTGCCGTCCATATACCCAGATGAGGACTCCTGCGGTGAACAAATGGTCGTGAACGCAAACGCCAAACAGGACAGAAGTAGCGAACGCAGAACTCGTGTCATCTTGAACCGCCTCCCACCTACTTTTGCGGTGCTCCCAAAGCCTATGGCATCATACAGTCAAGAGGAATGCTTATGCCACGCGTGCAAGTTCGCATCCATCAGATGAGTAATGGGAAGATTGAAGTGTCCTGCAAGGCCATCCATCAGCCTCACTCACGGCCATATGACACGACGGCTGACGCCAAGGCCACGCTATTGCGGCTTGGTGTACCGGGAGATGTTGCGGATGCTTATCTCGCTCAAGTGCAGAGC
>Ga0074044_10000830_pt1 | contig 28979 bp, 28 predicted proteins | sample BogForMeECP23OM1_FD_94443 | JGI IMG/M metagenome (GOLD analysis project Ga0074044, IMG submission 94443) | Bog forest soil microbial communities from Calvert Island, British Columbia, Canada - Bog Forest MetaG ECP23OM1 | ecosystem: Environmental > Terrestrial > Soil > Wetlands ...
CGGAAGAGCTCGATCCGGCAAGCGGGCGCATGCTGGGCAATTTTCCCCAAGCCTACAGCCACGTGGGCTTGATCAACTGCGCGCTCAATTTGAGCCATAGGACGGGCCCGGCGAAAGAACGCGTCGCCTCGCGTTCTACAGGGGTAGCCGTGGGCTAGCCGCCGAACCTCAGAAGGTTGTTGTCTCTGTCTGTTAGACAAAGTTTGTAAATTGAGTCGCGCTCACGACCGCTTTGCGCCAATTCTGGTCATTAGTTCGCACGGATGCAATTGGCTGACCGCTGTGTGAGCGGTCGTTCCTGCCGACAGGCGTCGCCTCGACACGCGCCGCCGCCCAGAACGCCGCGCCGGTCGACCACACGATCCAGATCGCGCCCGCCGCCCCCAAGCCCGAGACAACCGCCTTCAGCGTCGCGGCGCGGGCCCGATCCTCGTCAAGCTCCGTCGTCCGCTACAACCGGTCGAGATGCCGCTTGCAGCTTGTGATTCTTCGTGCTTACCTAACGGTAGGCTGGACGCCGCCCGGTTGACCCAACGCGACGCGCCGGCTGCGAGATTTCGCTAGGGGGCACAATTCAATTCATCATAGCCGCCCTGCGGTAGAGGCTTACTTGGCGGCGGTGGACTAGTTCCGGGAGGAACGACAAAATGACAACGATCATCCTTGGCAATGGCGACAATCTTTCCATGTCTGACGACAACAGCAACGGAGACACGATCATCCTTGGCAATGGCGTCAATGACACAGTGAGCGCGGGTGTCAGCCAATACGACACAATCACCCTCGGCGATGGCGCCGGAGACACCGTGAACGTCTCCGCAAGCTTCTCCGTACACGCAGGCGTGGGCAGCCGGTACGACACAATCACCCTCGGTGACGGCGCCGGAGACACCGTGAACGCCTTCGCCGGCAACCCAATTGTCACAGGCAGCCAATACGACACAATCACCCTCGGCGATGGCGCCGGAGACACCGTGAACCTCAACGCCGCCGTCGCCGACACAATCACCCTCGGCGACGGGGCGGGCGACAGGGTGTCCGCCGGACCCAACGAATCTGGTATAGGCATCTCATCCGCACAATCATCCTCGGCGATGGCGCCGGAGACACCGTGAACCTCAACGCCGCCGACGACGACACAATCACCCTCGGCGACGGGGCCGGCGACACGGTGTCCGCCTCAACCAACGGTAATCGATTCCCCGCCGGCAACACGATCACCGTCGGCAACGGCGACGGCGACTCCGTTTACGTCGGTATTGGTGGTGGTGGTGAATTCGCCACGGGCAACACGATTGTCGTTGGCGGCGGCGCTGACGACAGCGTGTTTTTCATAGGCTCGGACGGGACGATAAAGGTCGGCAACGGCAACGCTGATGTGGTGACGATCGAGGAGGAGGGATCCAATAACAACAAGATAACCCTTGGGAACGGCAACGGCGACGTGGTGAACGACTCAGGATCGAATGACACGATCACACTCGGCAACGGCGCTGACACGGTGACGGCGGGGGCAAACAGTACGATCACGCTCGGCAACGGCGCTGACACGGTGACGGCGATCAGCTCTCTGATAAACGGCGGAACCGGTCATGACAGTTTTGTGTTCACAGGCAGTTTTGGTCAGGACACGATCACAAACTTCAGCCCGCTGCACGATAACATCGTGCTGGCTCATGCCATGCTTGCAAACTTCGGCGCCGTGCAAAGCGATATGACGCAGGTCGGGGCAAACACCGTGATTACGTCGTATGATCCGGCGGACGTGATCACGCTGACGGGCGTAAAGACTTCCAGCTTGCACGCGAGCGATTTTCGCTTCGTGTGATTGCTTAAGCGCGCTCAACCAAAGTCAGCAGGCAGAAAGGCCGTAAGTTGAAAGCCTCGACCGCCATCCCGCGTATTGCAAGACGTTGAATGACGGACGTCATTTCAAAGTCTGAGCCTCCATCGCAGCGCTTGGGCCAATTGTCGGACTCCGGCTTGGCCGGGCTTGCGCTGGTCGCGGGCTACTATCGAATCGCGGCAGACCCAACGCAACTGAGCCGCCAGCTCGCCCTAACCGGTCGCTACGCGAGCGCCGAGGACATTGTGCGCGGGGCGAATATCTTGCAGCTCAAGTCTCGGATCATCCGCGGCGTCACGGCCAAGCGCCTCTCTGCCATCCCTTACCCCGCGATCCTGAGCCTGAAGGAAGGCGGGTTTGTCGTCCTTGGCGTCGGTTCGTCGAAAGGACGCGTTCGCCTGGTCGATGCGATCGGCCGCTTCGCCCGTGATATTACAATCGAGGAGGCGCAGGCGCTTTCGGCCGGCGTGGTCGTCTTGATCACGCGCCGGCTAGCGGGCGCGGGGGTCGATCCGAACACCTTCGGCTTCCGGTGGTTCTGGCCGTCGATCCTGCGGTACCGCCGCCCCCTTGCGCACGTGCTCGTCGCCTCGCTGTTCGTCCAGATTTTCGCGCTCGCGACGCCGATCTTCTTCCAACTCGTGGTCGACAAGGTGCTGGTCCACAAGGGCATGTCGACCCTCGTCGTGCTCATTATCGGTATGGTGACGCTCGGCCTGTTCGAGTCGGTGCTGCAGTTCCTCCGGTCCTACACGCTGAGCCACACCACGAACCGCATTGACGTCGAGCTCGGCCGGCGCCTGTTCCATCATCTCTTCCGCCTGCCGCTCGCCTATTTCGAAACCCGCGCGGCCGGGCAGACCGTCGCGCGCATGCGCGAACTGGAAACAATCCGCAGCTTTCTCACCGGCCAGGGCCTGACTGCGCTGCTCGACCTCGTCTTCACCCTCGTCTTCATCGGGGTGATGTTCATCTACTCGGTCAAGCTTACCCTGGTGGTGCTGATCTCGATCCCAGTCTATGTCCTCATCGCCGCGGTGCTGCGGCCGATCCTTCGCGAGCAGATCAACGAGAGGTTCAACCGCGGGGCGCGCTCGCAGCAGTTTCTGGTCGAATCGATCGTGGGCGCGCAGACGCTGAAGGCGGCCAGCGTCGAGCCGATGATGCAGGCCCAATGGGAGGAGCGGCTCGCTTCATATGTGAGCAAGTCCTTTGACGCTGGCGTGACCGGCGCGCTCGGGCAGAACATGATTCAGTACGTGAGCAAGGTCACGACGGCGCTCATCCTGTTCGTCGGCGCGCAATCGGTGATTGAGGGCTCGATGTCGGTCGGCGAGCTCATCGCCTTCAACATGATCGCAAGCCAGGTCGTGCAGCCGATCCTTCGCCTTTCGCAGCTCTGGCAGGATTTCCAGCAGGTGCAGGTGTCGGTCGCGCGGCTCGGGGACATTCTGAACGCGCCGCCCGAGCCCGTGCCGCAGAACCTGCTGACCCTCCCGCCGCCGCGCGGGGCGATCGAGTTCCGCAACGTGACGATGCGCTACCGGCCGGAGGCGGCCGAGGCGCTTCGCAACGTGACGCTGTCGATTGCGGCCGGTGAGGTGATCGGCATTGTTGGTCCCTCGGGCTCCGGCAAGTCGACGCTGACCAAGCTCATTCAGCGCCTCTACAGCCCGCAGATGGGTCAGGTGATGATCGACGGGGTCGACGTGGCCCAGCTCGATCCGGGTTGGCTCCGGCGTCAGATCGGCGTCGTGCTGCAGGAGAACATCCTGTTCAACCGGACGATCCATGAGAACATCGCCCTCGGTGACCCGGCCATGCCGCGGGTGATGGTAATGCAGGCGGCGCGGCTTTCGGGCGCCGACGAGTTCATCGCGCAGCTCTTGCAGGGCTACGACACAATGATCGAGGAGCGCGGGGCCAACCTCTCTGGCGGCCAGCGTCAGCGCATCGCGATCGCCCGCGCGCTGGCCACCAACCCGCGCATCCTCATTCTCGATGAGGCTACGTCGGCGCTCGATTACGACAGCGAGCGGATTATCCAGGAGAACATGCGCGCGATCGTGCGCGGCCGCACGGTCGTCATCATCGCCCATCGGCTTGCCGCGGTCCGACCCTGCACGCGGATCGTCGGCATTCAGTGGGGCGAGATCGTCGAGGTCGGCTCGCACGAAGAACTCCTGCGGCGCGAGGGCGGGCTCTACGCCCGCCTTTGGGACTTGCAGTCTGATCAGGCGAGGACGCCGGCATGAGCGAGCGAACCGCGCCGCCGGCTTACGCGCCGGCTCCCCCGCCGGTCGCGGCCCGAGACCGCAGGCGGCGCGCGGGGCGCCGGCTGCCGCGCTTGAGATCCTGGAGTCGCCGCCCCGCCCGCGCCGATCGCGCTCATGGCGACGATCTGCGCTTTCGCTCTTGCGGCGCTCATCTGGTCCTATTTCGGGCGGCTCGACGCTCTCCGACGCGCTCAAGGCGCTCGACAAGCAGATGGCGCAGAAGCTCGCGACCCGGAAGCGGCTCGACAGTGTTGCTGAACAATATGCGGCTGTTGCGCCTTTTGAGCTTGCTGGCCTAATGCGGCAGATTTCAGCGCAGGATCTGGCTCAGGAACAGTCTTGTGCGGGCGTGCCGGGGATCGTCGAAGAAGGGCTCGGGCGCATTGATCTCGACGATTTCGCCGTTGTCCATGAACACGACGCGGTCGGCGATCTGCCGCGCGAAGCCCATCTCGTGCGACACGACGATCATCGTCATGCCGTCCTCAGCAAGCGCGATCATCGTGTCGAGCACTTCCTTCACCATCTCGGGGTCGAGCGCCGAGGTTGGCTCGTCGAACAGCATGATCTTCGGATTCATGCACAACGCGCGCGCGATCGCCACCCGCTGCTGTTGCCCGCCTGACAATTGGCCGGGGTACTTGGAAGCCTGCTCGGGGATTTTTACGCGCGTGAGCAGCTTCATCGCCAAGTCCTCGGCGTCGCGCTTGGGCATCCGACGAACCCAGATCGGCGCGAGGGTGCAATTCTCAAGCACGGTCAGGTGGGGAAAGAGGTTGAACGTCTGGAAGACCATGCCGACCTCGCGCCGCACCTCGTCGATGCGCTTGACGTTCGGCGTCAGCTCCACGCCGTCGACCACGATCGAGCCGCGCTGATGCTCCTCGAGGCGGTTGACGCACCGGATCAGCGTCGACTTGCCGGACCCCGACGGACCGCAGATGACGATTCGCTCTCCGCGACTGATCGTCAGATTGATGTTGCGCAGCGCGTGAAAGTCTCCGTACCACTTATGGACGGCGACAAAGTCTATCGCTGTGTCGCTTTGCGCTTCCTCCACGGCGTGTTGGCGGCGCGTCATCGCTTGTGGCCCTTCGCCAGGCTGCGCTCGACAAACGCGGAGTAGCGGGTCATGCCGTAGCACGCGCCGAAATAAAACATTGCGGCGAAGACGTATCCCGTCGCCATGATCGTCGGTCCGCTCCAGGCCGGATCCTTGAAGGCGTTGTTCATCGCTTCGAGAAAATCGGTCACGCCAACGATGGACACCAATGTCGTGTCCATGAACAGCCCGACGAAATTGTTGACGATCCCGGGGATGACCATGGCCAGAGCCTGGGGCAGGACGACCAGCCCCATCATCAGCGGATAGTTGAGGCCTAGCGCCATCGCGCCTTCGTATTGGCTCCGCCCGAGCAATTGCAGTCCGCCGCGCACTTCTTCGGCCATGTAGGCGGCGGAGAACAGGGCGATTCCGACAAGCGGCCGCAACAGCCGGTCGGGCGTCCATGACTCGGGCACGAATAGGGGCAGCATCGTATTCGCCATGAACAAGACCGTGATGAACGGCACGCCGCGCACGAATTCGATGAACAGGATGCTGGCCGCTCTGACGACCGGCATCCGCGAGCGCCGCCCGAGCGCGAGCAAGACGCCGAGCGGCAGCGAGAAGACGATGCCGACGACCGCCGTCAGCAAGGAAACGAAGACGCCTCCCCACAGCAGAGAGTCGACGAGGGGAAGGCCGAACGCCGGAGAACCACGCAGCAGAACAAACGCCAGGACCGGATAGGCGATGAAGAACAGCAGCGCGCCTAAGCCTCGGCGCGGCGCGCCCGGCCAAAGCAGCCAGACGATCAATGAGGCGCCGATCGCCTCCACGACGTTGACGCGCCACCGTTCCGGGATTGGATAGGAGCCGAAGCGCAGGTAGTCGAATTTGGCGGAGATGAACGCCCAGCACGCGCCGTCCTGATGCTGTCGGCACAGGGCCCCGTCGGGAGCCGCCCATACCGCTTTCGTCGTCGCCCAGCCGATCAAGGGCGGCAGCAGCCAAAGCGCGAGCGCGACAAAGACGAAGGTCGTCAGGCTCGAGCCGATCGACGAGAACAGATTTGCTTTCGCCCAGGCCGCTGCTCCCCTGGAAAGGCTCGGCGGCGGATCTTCGGGCTCGGATCGTTCCCGGACAAAGACAAGCGCGTGGCTCACTTTAGCGCTCCCTCTGTGTGTGGCTTGCGCTGTAGGCGTTCAGCGCCGCCGCGACGGCGAGCGATATCGCAAGGTAGACCGCCATCGTGATCGCCATCACCTGCACCGCCGCCTGCGTCTGGTTGAGCACCGTGCCGGCGAAGATCTGAACGAGGTCCGGATAGCCGATGAAGACCGCAAGCGAAGAGTTCTTGACGATGTTGAGATACTGCGAAGTCAGCGGCGGAACGATGAGGCGCATGGCTTGAGGGACCACGACAAGCTTGTTCGCCAGCCCGCGATGCAGCCCGAGCGCGGCGGCCGCCTCCACCTGGCCGTGCGGCACAGCCTGAACGCCGGCGCGAACGATCTCCGCGATGAAGGCGGAGGTGAACGTCACGAGGCCGAACGCCAGCGCGGCCAATTCCGGAATGACCTGGATTCCGCCCTTCAGGTTGAAGCCGCTGAGTCTGGCGATGTCGAGCGAGAAGGGCGCGCCGGCGGCGGCGATCGCGGTCGCCGGCAGCCCCACAAGAAGCGTCGCCGAGACGAGGCCGACCCGCGCCTGAGCGCCTGTGCGCTCCTGCCGTCGCCGCGCCCAAGTTCGAAACGCGAGCGCGGCGACCAGAGCCACGGCGACCGCGGCGAAGAACCACGTCGCCGCGGGAAGCGCAACCGGCGCCGGCAGAAACAGTCCCCGCTTATTGAGATAGATGAGGCCGCCCAGGCTCACCGACTGGCGCGGACCCGGCAACGATTTCAGGACCGCATTGTACCAGAACAGCAACAGCAGCAGCAGCGGGATATTGCGCAGGACATTCGTATAAACCAGGGCGGACCGGGACATGAGCCAGTTCGGCGACAGGCGGGCGACGCCGACCGCGAACCCGAGCAGCGTCGCGAGCGGAATGCAGATGGCGGCGACGAGAAGCGTGTTGAAGAGACCGACCCAGAAGGCGCGGCCGTAGGTCGAAAGGCCGGAATAGGGAATCAGGTGAAGGTTGATTTCAAAGCCGGCGACCTGATTCCAGAAGCCGAAGCCCATGGGTATTCCACGGGCTTGCATATTGACATAGGCGTTGTAGGCGCCGCCGGCGACCAACAGGCCGACCGCGGCAACCAGCAGCCCTTGATAGATAATTCCCCGCACCCGCGGGTCGTTGAAGCGCGCGCCGTTCACCTGGGACATGCCCGTTTTTCGCGGGATCGTCATCGCGAGGAGCGAAGCGACGCGGCGATCCAGAGTCGCGCCTCTGTCCTTCACCCCTGGATCGCTTCGCTCACGCTCGCGATGACGCCCGGGGCGATGCTGGCGAACCCTTGCTTGCGGCGCAAGCCTTAACCGCAGCAAACCCTTCTCCCGCCTGCGGGAGAAGGTGGCGCGAAGCGCCGGATGAGGGTTGCGCCGGGCCCCTCACCCCGACCCTCTCCCGCAAGCGGGAGAGGGGGCGCGGGCTCACCACATGTCCAGCGCCACGCGCGCCTCATCCGACATGCGGCTCTGATCCCACGGCGGGTCGAACACCATGTTCACCTTCGCGCCCGCCACGCCCGGGACCGCGCCGACGGCGTTTTCGACCCACTGCGGCATTTCCCCAGCGACGGGGCAGGCCGGCGCCGTCAGCGTCATTTCGATCGTGACGAACCGGCCGTCGTCGATATCGACGTTGTAGATGAGACCGAGCTCATAAATATCCGCCGGGATTTCCGGGTCGTAGACCGTCTTGAGCGCAGCGACGATCGAGTCGGTCAGCGTCCGCAATTCCCCGGCCGCCATTTCGGAGGGCGGTTTCATCGTCATCTGCAGTGAAACGGCAGTGCTGCTCGCATCATTCATGCGGCGATCTCCTACCTCCTACATGAATAGCTTTTGCGCGCGGTCTAGAGCGTCCGCGAGCGCGTCGACTTCGGCGAAAGTGTTGTAAAGAGCAAACGAGGCGCGGCAGGTGGAGGTCACCCCGAACCTCTGCATGATCGGCATGGCGCAATGGGTGCCTGCGCGCACCGCCACGCCTGCCCGGTCGATCAGGGTCGCCACGTCGTGCGCATGCGCGCCTTTCATGTTGAATGAAACGATCGGGCCCTTTCCCGGCGCGGCGCCGAAGATCCGGAGCGAATTGATCCTGGACAGGCGCTCGTGCGCGTAGGCGCTCAGCGCCTCCTCGTGCGCTCGGATGCGCTCTCTGCCGATCCCCTCCATATAGTCGATCGCCGCCCCGAGCCCGATCGCCTGCACGATCGGCGGCGTCCCAGCCTCGAACCGATACGGCGGCTGATTGTAAGTCACGGTCTCGAGCGTGACTTCCTCGATCATCTCGCCTCCGCCGAGGAACGGCGGCAGGGATTCGAGCAGCACCCGCTTGCCGTATAAAACACCGATCCCGGTCGGGCCATAGACCTTGTGGCCGGTCAGGACATAGAAGTCCGCGTCGAGGTCGCGGACGTCGACGTCCAGATGGACCGCGCCTTGAGAGCCGTCGACCAGCACCGGGATGCCGCGCTCGTGCGCGAGCCGGATCATCTCCTTGAGCGGCGGCGCAGTGCCCAGAACATTCGACATCTGCGTGATCGCGACAATCTTGGTCCTATCGCTCAACGCCCGTTCGAAGGCGTCCAACGAGAGAGAGCCGTCGTCCTGAACGTCGACCCAGCGCAGCAAGGCGCCGTTCCGCTCGCGGTGAAAGTGCCATGGCACGATGTTGGAGTGATGCTCCATCACGCTCAGCACGATTTCGTCGCCCGGCCCGATGTTCTTCCGGCCAAAACTCGACGCCACGAGATTGATCGCTTCGGTCGCCGATCGGGTGAAGATGATCTCGTCGGTCGACGCGGCGTTCAGGAACCGGCGCACAGTCTCACGCGCCGCCTCGTACGCCTCTGTCGCGGCGTTCGCGAGATAGTGCAGTCCGCGATGAACATTGGCGTATTCATGCTCGTAGGCGTGGACGAGCCGATTCAAGACGACTTTGGGCTTCTGGGCCGAAGCGGCGTTGTCCAGATAGACCAGCGGCTTGCCGTACGGGCGTTCAGCCAGGATCGGGAAATCCTCGCGGATCTTCTCCACGTCATACGGGGCGGTTGCGGTTCGAACGGCTTCGTTCACGCGCGACCCTCCGTCGGCCTGTCACCCCTGGACGCGAGCCAGGCGCGAAACGACGCGCGCAAGGCGCCGGCAAGCGCCTCATCCTCGACGCGCTCGATGGCTTCGCCGCCGAACGCCTCGAGGAGCATCGCTTCCGCTTCGTCTTTCGGAACGCCGCGCGTCCGCAAATAGAAGATCTGCTCCGGGTCGAGCGACCCTATGGTCGCGCCATGGCCGCAGACGACATCGTCGGCGAAAATCTCGAGTTCCGGCTTTGCATTCATCTGCGCCCGCGGCGACAGCAGAATGGCTTGCGATTTCATCGCGCCGTCGGTCTTCTGGGCGCCGTTTTCGACGATGACTTTCCCCTGAAACGTGCCGGCGGCCTCGTCGTCGACGATCGCCCGATAGAACTCGCGGCTCGTTCCGCCCGGCGCCGAATGGACGACCTGGAGGGTCGTATCAGCCCGCCGCGAACCGTCCAGAAGCGCCAAGCCGCCGAGCGCGATCTTCGCCTTGTCCCCGAGCATCCTCACGAACAACTGGCGACGAGAGAGCGTTCCTCCCGAAACCAGAGCAAACGCGTTGAGCTCGGCTCCCGCTTCGAGATCGACGATCTGGCTTTCGAGGTGGAGTTCGACGCGATCCTCGACCACGACCGCGTGCTTCAGCCTCGCGCCCTCAGCGAGAGTCAATGTCGCCAGGGCATGCCGCTGGACGGCAGGGCCGGCGCCCGAGAAGGTCTCGACGAACGAGGCGCGCGCACCGGCGCCGACGACGATCTCCATGCGAGAATAGAGCGAAAGCGCGCCGTCGCCGCTCGCGATGTGGAGAATCTCGATCGGCTCGTCGATCTCGGCGCCATCCGACACCTCGACGACGCAATCGGCTCGGCTCATCGCCTCGGCGAGCGCGACCATAGGATCGTCCACGGCGAGCGGCTGGCCGTCTCGGCTGACGACCGCCGCGCCGGCTGGCAGACTGTCGCTTAAGCCTTCGATCAGGCGCCCGTTGATCAGAACCAGTCGCGCGGCTCCAAGCTTCTTGCGTTCTTTCACCGCTCGGCCCACGGTCTCGATCGCGGTCCGATCGGGAGCGGGCGCCAGCGGCGCCGCGTCAGCCATCGCCGCGCGCAAGTCCGTGTAATGCCAGGATTCGACGCGCCGCGTCGGCAGGCCTCTCTCCGCAAATCGCTTGAACGCGGCGGCGCGCTGCGGCGACCGAGCCAGCTCACCTTGCGCCTCGAATTGCTTTATGAGGGTGGATTCCGCGTTCGATCGCAGAACGGCATGAGCTGTCATCGGAGTCTCACACAGTCTCTGCCGCATAGGCGCTGTACCCGTTCCGCTCGAGCTCGACGGCAAGCTCGGGCCCGCCGGTGGCCACGATGCGGCCGTTCGCCATCACGTGCACCGTGTCGGGCGTGATGTGGTCGAGAAGCCTTTGATAGTGGGTGATGATGAGAAAGCCGCGGCTCGGATCGCGCAAGGCGTTCACGCCGTCGGCCACGACCCTCAACGCGTCGATATCGAGCCCCGAATCTGTCTCGTCGAGCACGGCGAGGCGCGGCTGAATGAGCGTCATTTGCAGCACCTCGAGCCGCTTTTTCTCGCCGCCTGAAAACCCGACGTTGAGCGGCCGGCGCAGCATCTCCATGTCGATCTTCAGCGCCTTCGACGCTTCGCGCACGCGGCGCATGAAATCGGGCGTCGTCAGATCGCCCTCGCCGCGCGACCGTCGCTGAGCGTTCAGCGCGGCTTTCAGAAACGTCATCGTCGCCACGCCGGGGATTTCGATCGGGTACTGGAAGGCGAGAAAGACCCCCTTCCGCGCGCGCTCGTCCGGCTCCAACTCCAGGAGGTTCTCCCCGTCGAGCCATATCTCGCCCGAAGTGACCTCATAGTCGGGCTTGCCGGCGATGACGTATGCCAGCGTCGACTTGCCGGAGCCGTTCGGGCCCATGATCGCTGCGAGCTCTCCGGCCTTGACCGAGAGGTTCAGCCCGCCGAGGATCGGCTGGCCGTGGACCGAAACGCTGAGATTTTTGACTTCAAGCATCAGACCCGGCCCCACATATCTTCTGTCGTTCGAGCGGATCGGCGCACGAACGCCGTCATCCGACGCTGCCTTCGAGGCTGATTGCGATCAGCTTTTGCGCCTCGACCGCAAACTCCATCGGCAACTGCTGCAAGACATCGCGGACGAATCCGTTGACGATCAGCGCCGTCGCCTCCTCCGCCGACAATCCCCGCTGCAGGCAATAGAAAAGCTGCTCCTCAGACACCTTTGAGGTCGTCGCCTCGTGTTCGATCACCGCCGATGCGTTCTTCGCTTCGATGTAGGGCACCGTGTGCGCGCCGCATTCGCGTCCGATCAGAAGCGAATCGCAGTTGGTGTAATTGCGCGCGCCGGTCGCGAGCCGATGCGCGGAAACCTGGCCTCGATAGGTGTTCTGCGACCTTCCGGCCGCAACGCCCTTTGAGATGATCCGGCTCGTCGTATTGCGGCCGAGGTGAATCATCTTCGTGCCGCTATCGACCTGCTGACGACCGTTCGAGATGGCGATCGAATAGAATTCGCCCCGCGACGCCTCGCCCCGCAGGATACAGGACGGGTATTTCCAGGTGATGGCGGAGCCGGTCTCGACCTGGGTCCACGAGATTTTCGACCGGGCGCCGCGGCAGTCGCCGCGCTTGGTGACGAAATTGTAAATTCCGCCCCGGCCTTCCGAGTCGCCCGGATACCAGTTCTGCACCGTCGAGTACTTGATCTCGGCGTCATCGAGCGCGACGAGCTCGACGACGGCGGCGTGCAGCTGATTCTCGTCGCGCTTCGGCGCGGTGCAGCCTTCGAGATAGCTGACGTACGAACCCTTGTCGGCGATGATGAGCGTGCGTTCGAACTGCCCGGTGTTCTTTTCGTTGATGCGAAAATAGGTCGAGAGCTCCATCGGGCAGCGCACGCCCGGCGGCACGTAGACGAACGAGCCGTCGGAAAAGACCGCCGAATTGAGCGTCGCATAAAAGTTGTCGGTCGCGGGGACGACCGTGCCCAGATAGCGGCGCACCAAGTCGGGGTGATTGCGAACCGACTCGGAAAACGAGCAGAAGATGACGCCCGACTTGGCGAGTTCGGCCTTGAAGGTCGTGGCGACCGACACGGAATCGAACACGGCGTCAACCGCCACCCGCGGCTTCTCGACTCCGGCGAGAACCTCCTGCTCGACAAGCGGAATGCCGAGTTTCGCGTAAGTCCGCAGCAACTCCGGATCGACTTCGTCGAGCGACTTCGGCGCGGGGCCGGATTTCGGCGCGGCGAAATAGTGGATCGACTGGAAATCGATCGGCGGATACGCGACGCGCGCCCACCGCGGCTCTTCCATCGTCAGCCACCGGCGATAGGCCTCAAGCCGCCAGGCAAGCAGCCACTCCGGCTCCTGCTTCTTCGCGGAAATGAATCTGACGATGTCTTCGTTGAGGCCCTTCGGCGCCACTTCCGATTCGATCGGACTGACAAAACCGTATTTATACGCCTCAACCTCGATCGAACGCACCCGTTCGACCGTCTCCTGGACAGCCGCCATATTTGACATCTCCTCGCCTTGGCGGTTTCAAGGACCGCCGGTGGGGGGTCTCGATAGCGCTCGCTCGAATGGCGTCGACGCGGGCAGAGTGAATATGGGGCCTTTGGCGGCCTTTTGCAAATGACCGTCGGCGTTTGGACGGCCGACTTTTGGCTTACTACACAGGTAATGCGCTTTAAGGTTCAAATCGCCGCCCTGATCTCAGGGTCGCTTCCGATCAGCCGCGCGAATTGCCGCATCCGGGATTGCAGACGTTCGCTACTCAACGGCGCCAGTTCGGCCGGCAGGGTCAGCACCACATGGCCTTTGTCCAAAACCATCGGCGCGCGGGGCAGGACGCCCGGCATGGCGGCGGAAATGTTGTAAGCGACCCGCATCGCAGCGCCGATGATGCGCGCCCGGTCGAGTTGACGCGCGCTCACAAGCGAACGCGACTGGGGTGTGACGAAGTCTTCGTTTGAGAGGTGGCGATACGCCGCGGCGAGCGCGACAAACGCGCGAGAGGGATGGTCAACCCCGATGAAGGCTGAATTGGCGACGAGATCGTAGGCCTGGGCGCCGCGGTAGTCGGGATGGGCGCGCCAGGAAATATCGGACAGGAGGCAGGCGGCGTGACGCAGACGCCGGTCCTCCTCGTCTTCATCGAGATGCGTGGTTGCAAACAGCCGGCTGGTCCACTCAAAAAGCTCCTCGCCGTACGCGGGCGCGCGCGAGCGCAGGCGGTTGAATTCTCGAGCGGAGACGATCAGGGGGTCCTCCGCCTGCGTCTCCACTCGAAGCTGCGAAAAAAGCAGGCCTTCGCGAACCCCGAGCGCCGAGATGACAATCTCTTTCGGGTTGGCCTGCCGGATGATCTCCTCGAGCACCGCAGCCCCGTAGGCGAGAAGCGGACGCCGCGCGGAGGCGACGGCCTCGATCTCCATCAGAGCGTCGGCCTCGATCCGTTCGACCAGCCTCGCGAACTCGAGGGCGTCGCGCGACGGGATCACGTAATTGTGCATGACGTTCATAGGGTACTGTCGCTGGCGCATATGCAGTCGCGCGAGCGCGCGCCACGTCCCCCCGACCGCGTAAAACGTGCGGCCCGGCAGGAATTGCATCAGTTTGACGTTGGACAACGTTTCGCGGACGATTCTCGCAGCTTTCTTGGGCGAGCGCTCCGAAAGATCCATCAGCGAGAGACTGCCGAGCGGTAGGGTCAATCCTGCGCCGGCGTCGCCGTTCTTTATCTCGGTCAATTCGAGCGACCCGCCGCCCAGATCGCCGACCAATCCGTCCGCTTGATGAATGGAGCTGACGACCCCCAGAGCCGAAAGCCGGGCTTCCTGCTGGCCGCTGAGCAGCTCGATATTGCATCCGATGGCGTGCTTGGCCAAAGCCAGAAATTGCGGTCCGTTCGCGGCGTCGCGAACGGCGGCCGTCGCTATGCTGCGCACATCGCTGATCCGCATGGTGTCGCAAAGCACGCGAAACCGCTGCAGCGCGGCAAGCGCCTTGGCGACACCGTCTTCAGGCAACAGCCCGCTCGTGGCCACTCCCCTCCCCAGGCCACACAACGCCTTTTCGTTGAAGGTCGGGGTCGGCGCGCGGGAGTGCGATTCGTATGCGACCAGCCGAACCGAATTCGAGCCGATATCGACAATCGCCACCGGCACGCCGGGCAATCGGCCTTGCGCAGAACTGTCCGACATTGTTGACCCGTTGGCAAACGTCGCCCGACGGCCGCCCCTGTATCAGGCGCGCCAGCGCAACGCCATCGGAAACGATTCCTTCAGCGCATGGCCGCGTCCCGACAGGCTTGGATTCGTCAGGAAATACTTATGGGCGTTGAACGGCTCTTCGCCTGGCGCCGGCTGGATTCGCTCGCTCGAGCCGTCCGGCAAGATCCGGAAGCTCTGCTGATTGTCCATCAGGTTGGCTTCCATGATCTGATCGAGCACATGCTCATGCACGGTCGGATTGAGCAGGGGGACGAGCGCCTCGACGCGGCGGTCGAGATTCCGCTGCATCAGGTCGGCGGACGAAATGAACACCCGCGCCTTCGGATGAGGCAGTCCATAGCCGGCGCCGAAGGCGTAGATGCGCGCGTGCTCCAGGAACCGTCCGACGATCGACTTCGCGCGAATCTTGTCCGACAGCCCCGGCACGCCTGGCCGCAGGCAGCAGATGCCGCGGATGACGAGTTCGATCCGAACGCCGGAGCGGCTCGCGCCATAGAGCGCATCGATAATCTCCGGATCGACGAGCGCGTTGCATTTCATCCAGATTTGCGCGGGCTTGCCGAGCGCCGCATGGTCGATCTCGTCCGCAATGTTGCGCAGGAGCGTCTTCTTCAGCGTGATCGGCGAAATGGACATCTGCTCCAGCCCGTCGGGCTCGGCGTAGCCGGTGATGAAATTGAAGATCCGCGCGACATCCCGGCCGATCGCAGGGTCGGCCGTGAAGAGCGAGATGTCGGCATAGATCTTCGCGGTCACCGGATGGTAATTGCCGGTGCCCAGATGGCAGTAGCTGACGAGCGCCCCCGCTTCGCGGCGGACCACCATCGACAGCTTGGCGTGGGTCTTCAACTCGATGAAGCCGTAAACGACCTGCGCCCCGGCGCGCTCGAGGTCGCGCGCCCACCGAATGTTCGCCTCCTCGTCGAAGCGCGCCTTCAACTCGATCAGCGCGGTGACCGATTTTCCGGACTCCGCAGCCTCGACCAGGGCGCGAACGATCGGGCTGTCGGCGGAGGTCCGATAGAGCGTCTGCTTGATCGCCACGACGCTGGGATCGCGCGCCGCCTGATTGAGGAACTGAATGACGACGTCGAAGGACTCATAAGGATGATGGACCACCAGGTCCTTCTGTCGGATGGCGGCGAAACAATCGCCGCCGTGCTCTTTGACCCGCTCGGGAAAGCGGGGATTGTATGGAGGAAATTTCAGTTCGGGCCGATCGATCGCCACAAGCTGCGACAATTCGTTCAGCGCCAGCATCCCCTCGATCAGCACGATGCCGGACGGAACGACGTCGACGTCTCCAGCGACGAAGACGCGCAGCGACTCCGGCATGCTGGCCTCGATCTCCAGCCGAATGACCGAACCCCGGCGGCGCCGCTTGAGCGCGCTTTCGTAAAGGCGGACGAGGTCTTCCGCCTCCTCCTCGACCTCGATGTCGCTGTCGCGGATGACCCGGAAGGCGCCTTCGCCGAGCACTTCATAACCGGGAAAGAGCAGGCCGATGAACGCGACGATCAGGCGGTCGAGATTGACAAAGCGCGCGGACACGCCGAGCGGCCCGTCCGGCAGCCGCACGAAGCGCTCGACGCTGCCGGGAATGCGCACGAGAGCGCTCATCGTTTTGCCGTCCTGCGGATTGAGCAGTTCGAGCGCCAGGGTGAATCCAAGATTGGGGATGAACGGGAACGGATGCGCAGGATCGACGGCGAGGGGCGTGAGGATCGGAAAGACATGCTGAAGGAAGTACTCCTGCAGCCAGTCCCGCTCGCGCCGCGTCAGATCCGCGACGTTGAGAATGACGATTCCGCTCGACGTCAGTTCGGAGCGCAAGGCGCGCCACCGCTCCTGCTGGGAGGCGACCAGGGATGCGGCCCGCTCGCTGATGCGCTCGAGTTGCTCGGCGGGGGTTCGGCCATCGTCGGAAACTTCTGTCACGCCCGACAGGACCTGACCCACGAGCCCGGCCACCCGGACCATGAAGAATTCATCGAGATTGTTGGCAGAGATCGACAGGAAGCGGAGCCTTTCGAGCAGCGGATGATGGCGGTTCGCCGCCTCCTCCAGCACGCGCCGATTGAACTCCAGCCAGGACAGCTCGCGGTTGATGAACCGTTCCGGCGAGGAGAGCAGCGGCGACGCCTCCGTCTCCTCCGAAATCGACTCGATCATCACGGCAACCGGATCCTTCTTCGCAACGCGCCCCGCCACCTTCTTCGCAACGCGCCCCGCCACGCGAATCTCCGCTCGTCAATGTTCATAACTCTGAAACAAATTCCGCTGCGCGCCAAGCGCCCTCAGCCAGCGCGCACGCCGGGGGCGCGCAGAGCGCGGGCAACCGCCTCCAGCGCCTGGGGGTAGATCCGGTGCTCCTCGACGAGCACCCGCGCCGCGAGCGTTTCGGGGTCGTCGCCCGGCAGAACGGCGACGCGCGCCATGGCGATGATCGGGCCCGCGTCGAGTTCGGCCGAGACATAGTGAACCGTGCATCCATGCTCGGCGCGCGCCTCGGCTAGAGCGCGCTCATGCGTGTTGAGACCGCGCAGGTCCGGCAGCAGCGAGGGGTGGATATTGAGAATCCGGCCTTCCCATCGTTCGACGAAACTCGCGCTCAGGATGCGCATGAAGCCGGCCAGGCAGATGAGTTCGACCCCCGCGGCCCGAAGGCGGGCGTCGAGCGCCGCCTCGAAAGCGGGCTTGCCCGAGAATCTCCGAAAGTCGACAGCTTCCGCGGCGACGCCCGCTTCGTGCGCGGCCGCGAGCCCGCCCGCCTCAGGCCGGTCGGACAGCACGAGCGCGATCTCAGCCGGGAAGTCGGGCCGTCGCGCCGCCCCGACCAGCGCCTTCATGTTGGAGCCGCGGCCCGATACCAGGATCGCCGTTCGAACCCGTTCGCTCATAACACGAGGCGCCCTTCCGTCACGACGCGCGGACCGCAAGACGGAACAAGCCGGCCGACCAGGGTCGGCGCCAGGCCTGCGAGCGCCAGCGCCTCCCGCGTCTCCGCTTCGCGCTCCTGCGAGACGAAGACCGCCATCCCGAACCCGCAGTTGAAGGTGTGCAGCATCTCACCCTCAGCGATCCCGCCTGCGGCCGCGAGCCACGAAAAGACCGGCGGCGGGGTGAAGGCGTCGAGATCGAGCAGGACCGTGAGACCCTCGTCGAGGGCGCGCGGCAGATTGTCCGGATATCCTCCGCCGGTGATGTGGGCGAGCGCCCGGATGCCGGGAGCGCGAGCGAGCGCCTGCAGCAGCGGCCGCACGTAAAGCCGCGTCGGGGTGAGCAACGCGGCCGCTAGCGAACGCGACGGCTCAAAAGGGGCCGGCGCGTCCCAGGCGAGCCCGGAGCGTTCGACGACGCGCCTGACCAGCGAAAAGCCGTTGGAATGGATCCCGGACGACGGCAACCCGAACACGGCGTCGCCCGCTTTGAGGCCGCCTCTCGGCAAGAGGGCACCGCGTTCGGCCGCCCCGACGGCGAAGCCCGCCAGATCGAAGTCGCCGGGAGCGTAGAGGCCCGGCATTTCCGCAGTTTCGCCTCCGATGAGCGCGCAGCCGGATTGCGCGCAGCCTTCCGCTATGCCTTTGACGACCGCGGCTGCGACATCCTCGTCGAGCCTGCCCGCGGCGAAATAGTCGAGAAACAGAAGCGGCTCCGCGCCCTGGACGACGATGTCGTTGACGCACATCGCAACCAGGTCGACGCCGATCGTGTCGTAGATGCCGCTCTCGATCGCGATCTTCACCTTGGTGCCGACGCCGTCGTTGGCGGCGACGAGAATCGGATCGACGAATCCGGCCGCCTTCAGATCAAAAAGGCTGCCAAACCCCCCCAGTTCGGCGTCGGCTCCGGGTCGGCGCGTCGCGCGCGCCATGGGTTTGATCCGGTCGACGAGGCGATTGCCGACCTCGATGTCGACGCCGGCGTCGGCGTAGGTCAAGGGCTTTGGGCTGTCGGGCATCGGGGCTCCAGAGCGCGATTAAGACGGGGGGTAATTGGTCGTCATGACGGGCGCAAGCGCTGCGCGCGGCGCGGGTTTCCCAAGGCCCATTCGATCATGTTACCTTGCATGTTACCTTGCCGCCGCCGAGCGCCGCGAGCGCCCGGACCCGAGAGCGCGCGGACGGGCAGGACGCTCCTGCCAGGTCGATCTTCGATCGGCCTAACTGAATTGAGATCTGGGGACGTCAGAATTTAATGAAATTCTCTCAGATTTTGAGTAATATTCCCAATCTCATTACATTGGCGAGGATGCTGATGACGCCATTGGCGATCTCGATGATCGTTTCGCAACGCTTCATGCCGGCGTTTTTGATCTTTCTGCTTGCCGGCGTTTCCGATGCGATTGACGGATTTATCGCCAGGAACTTCGATCTTCGCACTGAACTCGGCGCCTATCTCGACCCTCTGGCGGACAAGGCGCTTCTGATCTCCATTTACGTATCGCTGGCCATCTATGCCGGGTTGCCCGCGTGGCTCGCCATTGCGGTCGTCTCGCGCGACGTCATGATTCTGGTCGCCGTCATGGTCTCCTGGCTGATGGACAAGCCGGTCGAAATACGCCCGGTGTGGGAATCGAAGATCAACACCGCCGCCCAGATTGCGCTCGCCGGTTTCGCGCTCGGCGTGCGCGCCTACGGTTTAAGCGCGCAACCGGTCCAGACCGCTCTCGTATGGATAGTCGCCGCGACGACCCTCGCCTCGGGCGGCGTCTATATCGCCCAATGGCTTGATCACATGAGCCGATAAGCGAGACCATGATAAAGAGTCTTTCAGCAATCTCTCTCCTGGTCCCAGACTACGACGAGGGCTTGGCCTTCTTCAACGGCTCGCTCGGTTTTGCCGTTGAAGAGGACGCTCCTCTCGGTGCCGAAAAGCGCTGGATCGTCGTCGCGCCGCCCGGCAACGCCGGAGCGAAGATCGTCCTCGCCGTTCCGAGCGACGAGCGGCAGCGCGCGAGAATTGGCGATCAGACTGGCGGGCGGGTGGGTTACTTCCTTCTCACCGACGACTTCCAGAAAGACTACGCCGCATTGCGCGCGCGGGGGGTGAAATTTCTCGAGGCGCCGCGCCACGAGCCCTACGGCACGGTTGCGGCGTTCGTCGACCCATGGGGCGGAAAGTGGGACCTGCTGCAGCCGATCGGCGTCAGCGGAGAGGAGGCGAGTTCCGCGCCGTGAGTATCGAACGTCAAGTCTTGTTCTGGGCCGTCGTGTTCGCGGCCCTCGGCTATGTCCTGCATGTGCTCGGCTCGACCGTGACGCCCTTCGCCGCCGGGCTTGCGCTCGGGTATCTTCTCGACCCGGTCGTCTGCAAACTGGAGAAGCTCGGGCTCAATCGGCTGGGCGCGGCTCTGCTGATTCTCGTGGTCTTCGTCTCGGTCTTCATTGTCATTCTGATCGTCGTCGCGCCGATCCTGAGCAGCCAACTCGCGACTTTCGCTCAGCGGCTGCCGGGCTATGCGATGCGCCTGCAGGCCCTCGGCGTCGAAGAGAGCAATGCGCTCATCGCGAAATACGGAGGCGGCTGGCTCAACGCGCTTGGGCTCCGCGAACAGCTGTCCAGCGCCCAAATCCAGAAATCAATCGGCGATTTTGTCGCACAGGGCGCGCAATGGTTCGTCAACGCTATGAGGTCGCTGGTTTCGGGAGGCGCCGCGGTCTTCGATTTTCTCTCCCTGTTGATCATAACGCCGGTCGTGGCGTTCTACATCCTGATCGATTGGGACAGAATGATTGCGGAAATCGACAGCTGGCTGCCGATCGAGCATCGCGAGAGGTTGCGCGCGATCGCCAGCGAGATCAATCACGCGTTGGCCGGGTTCATCCGAGGCCAATCGCTCGTCTGCCTGTTTTTGGGGCTGTGGTACGGGATCGGCCTGACGCTGGTCGGGCTCGATTTCGGTTTCCTGATCGGGTTTATCGCCGGACTGTTGAGCTTTGTTCCCTATGTCGGTTCGCTCGTCGCGCTCGTCCTGTCGATTGGCGTCGCTCTCGTTCAGGGTTGGCCGAGCCTGAAACTGTTGTTCATGACCCTGGCGGTCGTCGTCAGCGGGCAGTTCCTTGAAGGTAACGTCATTTCGCCGAAGCTCGTCGGCAAATCGATCGGCCTCCATCCGGTCTGGCTGATGTTCGCGCTGCTGGCGTTCGGTCAGCTGTTCGGCTTCGTCGGCCTTGTCATCGCCGTTCCGACCGCGGCGGCGGCGGGCGTCATCGCCCGCCACCTCATCGGCTTATACCTCGCAAGTCCATTCTACCGCGGCGACTCCGCCGCAAAGAGACTGTGACGACGCCCCCGCGCCAGCTGATCCTCGATTGGCCCCACCAGCCAAGCTTTGCGCGCGAGGATTTTCTCTCCGCGCCCTCGAACCGCGACGCCTTGAACGCCATCGACCGCTGGCCGGACTGGCCGGGGCGGATGCTGCTGCTGGCGGGACCCGAGGGATCCGGCAAAAGTCACCTTGCGGCCCTCTGGGCGAAGACGTCCGGCGCCGCCTCCGTTCACGGCGAAAGCCTTGGCGAGACCGCCGAGGTTTCTGTTCAAGGCTCCGCCTTGCTGATCGAGGACGCCGACCGGGTCGGCGACGCCGAGGAGCGCCTGTTCCACCTCATCAACTCGTCGCTCCAAACCGAAGCATGGGTGCTGCTCACGGCCCGCCAGGGTCCAGACGCCTGGGGATTGAAGATTCCGGACATCCTTTCGCGGTTGCGTCTCGCGCCGGTCGTGCGCCTCGGCGCCCCCGAAACCGAGCTGACTGAGGCCGTCCTTTTCAAGCTGTTCAGCGACCGTCAGTTGCAAGTCGAGCCTCATGTCATCGCCTATATCGCAAGCAGAATCGAGCGCTCGCTCGGCGCCGCGCGCCGGGTCGTCGCAATTCTCGACCGGGAGGCGCTGGCGAAGGGCCAGCGGGTGACGCGCGCCATGGCGAGCGAATTGATGCGCGAGATCGCGCCGAACGGCGAGGCGCCATAGCCGAGACATAAATCCGTGATTAACGTCCGGTTAACGAGCTCAGGCGCCGCACGCGAGCCGTTGGATCGCGTCCCTGGGTTTGAACTACCGACAAGGCGGCGACGAAGCGGAGGAGACGATGCGAAAGTCTCTCGTTCTGGCTCTCATGGCGGTCGGCGGCGGCGCGAGCTACGCCGCGGCGATCAGCGCGGTCGGCAACGAATTCCCAAAGCCTGACCCATCGACCTGGCGCTGGCATGTGAGTTCAATCCTGGACCAACAGAAAAAGTCGGACCCGGACGCCGTCGAGGCGCTCGGCGCGCTTGATCCGGTCGACTTCAATCAGCGCCACGAGCGCTATTCGCCTCTCGGGGTGCCGGACTCCGGGCGCTGATCGCCATAGCGCCCGTTCCCGATTGAACACTCTCCCAGGCGCCGCGGCCGCTTCGACGCCGCGCGCCTAAGGGGTTTCCGCGAACGCGGCTCTGGCCGGATGCGGACGGCCGCGCAGACAAGGTCGCCGCGCGTTGAAAGCGCGCCCCCCTCTCTTTATTTGCCCGGGCGAGCGGGATATAGGGACTGCCCAACCCCGACGATGTCGCTCGGACGGCCGCGCAGACAAGGTCGCCGCGCGTTGAAAGCGCGCCCCCCTCTCTTTATTTGCCCGGGCGAGCGGGATATAGGGACTGCCCAACCCCGACGATGTCGCTACTTTCCAGCCCGAGCGAAACTCCATGAAGAAGCCGTCAGGCCCGCGATCCGAGGAGTCTGCTCAGCGCCTTGTCGACGTCGTCGCGATCGACCAGCTCGCCAAGGTGGTCGCCAAGTACAATTTGACTGAAGTGGAAATCGATCTCGGCGAACTGCATGTGCGGCTGGCCCGCGAACGAACCGCGCCCGGAAGCCAAGGGGCGCAAGCTCCGGCGATCGCCGCTCCCGCGTCGGAGGCCGCCGCGCCCTCTCCGGGACCGGCGGCGGACGAACTGGCCGGAGCGGTGAAATCGCCGATGGTGGGAACGGCCTACCTGCGGCCGAACCCGGAATCCAAGCCCTTCGTCGAAGTCGGCTCGCTGGTGAAGGCCGGCGACAAGCTTCTGCTCGTCGAAGCGATGAAAACGTTCAACGACATCGTGGCGCCGCGGGCGGGGAAGATCGCGAGCATCCTCGTCGACGACGGCGCCCCGGTCGAATACGGCCAGCCGCTGATGGTGATCGAGTAATCCGGATTGGCCTCGATGTTCGACAAGATTCTGATCGCGAACCGCGGCGAGATCGCGCTGCGCGTCATGCGCGCCGCCAAGGAGCTCGGCATCGCGACCGTCGCGGTCTATTCGACCGCCGACAAGGACGCCATGCACGTCAAGCTGGCCGACGAGAGCGTCTGCATCGGTCCGCCGCCCGCGCGCGACAGCTACCTCAACGTTCCGGCCATCGTGGCGGCGTGCGAGATCACTGGCGCGGACGCTGTTCACCCGGGCTACGGCTTCCTCGCCGAGAACGCCCGCTTCGCCGACATCCTCGATGAGCACGAGATCGCTTTCATCGGTCCCAAGGCGGAGCATATCCGCATCATGGGCGACAAGATCGAGGCGAAGCGCACCGCAACGCGGCTCGGCATCCCTTGCGTTCCCGGGTCGCAGAGCGCGCTGCGCGACGAAGCGGAAGCGTTGAAGGTCGCTCAGGAGATCGGCTATCCGGTCATCATCAAGGCGGCGGCCGGCGGCGGAGGGCGCGGCATGAAGGTCGCCGCCGACCCGGACGATCTGCGCGCCGCGCTCAGCACCGCGAGGATCGAAGCCAGGAGCGCCTTCGGCGACGACGCGCTCTATCTCGAAAAACTCCTCGCCAAGCCCCGCCACATCGAGTTCCAGGTGCTCGGCGACGGCGAGGGTCGCGCCATCCACCTCGGCGAGCGCGACTGCTCGCTGCAACGCCGCCACCAGAAAGTGTGGGAAGAAGGCCCCTCCCCCGCCCTCAACGCCGAACAGCGCGAACAGGTCGGCGGCGTGGTGGCCCGCGCCATGGCGGAGCTCGGCTACGTCGGCGTCGGGACGGTCGAGTTTCTCTACGAGGACGGCAAGTTCTACTTCATCGAGATGAACACGCGCATCCAGGTCGAACATCCCGTGAGCGAGATGATCACCGGTATCGACATCGTCAACGAGCAGATCAAGATCGCGGCCGGATCGCCGCTGTCGATCGCGCAGGACGAAGTGCGTTTTCTGGGCGCGGCGATCGAATGCCGCGTCAACGCCGAGAACGCGCGCACCTTCATTCCCTCGCCCGGCCGCATAACGTACTTCCATCCGCCGGGCGGTCTCGGCGTTCGCGTCGATTCCTCCGCCTACCAGGGCTACGTCATACCGCCCTTTTACGATTCCCTCGTCGGCAAGCTCATCGTCCACGGCCGAACCCGCACCGAAGCGCTGATGCGTCTGCGCCGGGCGCTCGACGAGTTCATCGTCGACGGAATCGATACGACGCTGCCGCTCTTTCGGGCGCTCGTTCGAAACTCCGACGTCCAGAACGGCCAGTACGACATTCAATGGCTGGAAGCGTTTCTCAAGACAGAGCCGGATATGGAGGCGTGAGCTGCGGCGGCCGAATTCCCTGCAAACAGGGAAAACAGCAGGGAATTCCTCGCCTTTCGGCCGAAATCGTCAAAATTCGCGCTGAAAAGCCCATGGATTCCAGGAGCTTGCAAGAAAATTCCCTGCGCGGCCGAGCAGGGAATTTTTTCACGCTTAGCAGGGAATTAGCAGGGAATTAGCAGGGAGTTAGCAGGGATCTGGCGAACGAGCGCTTAGCCCAGCCGCTGCAGACCGGCTTTTGCCTCGCTGTTGCCGGGATCGACCTGAACGGCGCGGGAGTAGGATTCGATCGCCTTGGCGCGATTGTTCAGTTTCTCGTAGCAGAAGCCCAAGCCAGCCCACGCTTCGGAAATGTTGGCGTTCACATTCAGCGCGGCGTTGAAGTCCTCGATTGCCGCTTCGTACTTTCCGGTCTTCATCAGGCTCTGGCCGCGAGCCTGATACGGAGCGCCGGCGAAGGGATCACGATCGATCGCGTTGTTGAAATCGGTGATCGCCTGAACGTCGTTGCCCTGGCGCTGATAGATGAGCCCGCGCGCGTGATAGGCTTGCGCGCCTTCGGGGTTCAGCCGGATCGCCTGGTTGAGGTCGGCGAGGGCGCCGTTGAAATCATTTTCCGAACGAAGGAGATTGCCGCGCCCGAGATAAGCGGCGGCGGCGTTCGGATTGACCGCGATCGCCTGATTGAAATCCTGCATCGCCAGGTCGTCTTTCTTCTGCTGACGATAGGCAAGCGCGCGGTTTGTGTAGGCGCCGGAAGAGTGCGGATCGAGCTCGATCGCGTGACTGAAGTCGTCGATCGCGTTCGAGTAGCGTCCAAGCTTGGCGTAGACGACGCCACGCGTGTTGTACGCGACCGCGTCGTTTGGATTTTTTTCGATGATCTCGGTCAGCGAGGCGATGTTTCCAGCGTTGGAAGCCTGGGCGTTCTTGTCCGTCTCGACTTCCGCCACCCGCCCCGACGGATCGACGCCCATGGTGTCGCTGCATGCGCCGAGCGCCAGCGCCGTCGCCAACGCCATTCCCGCCCGGGCCGACGCGCTTCCAAGCCTAACCATGCCCTTCACCCTTCGCGGACTGCCGCCGCGGTCCCCGCCGGGGGCGAACGCCTCACGCAGAAGGCGCAAGCTCAAAATGCAAAACCCCGCCGCGGCGGGCGGGGTCCAAATTGTCGAAACGCCTCAACGAACGGACCGCGCAACGCGCCGCCCCGGATCAACCGGTCGAACGCTGTGGGCCGGCTCCAGGCGCAGGCCTCGGCTTCATCGGCTTCATCGGCAACAGGCCCTCGCGCTGCAGCTTCTTGCGGGCGAGCTTGCGCGCCCGCCGGATGGCCTCCGCCTTCTCGCGCGCCCGCTTCTCCGACGGCTTCTCGTAATGGCCGCGCAGCTTCATCTCGCGAAAAATTCCCTCACGCTGCATCTTCTTCTTGAGCGCCTTGAGCGCCTGATCGACGTTGTTGTCGCGAACGAGTACTTGCACGAGCTATCCTGTGTTGTGAGGCCGGGCCTCGATGAAACCGAGATTTTTGCGAAAGACGCAAGCGCGCGCCTCCGTCGGGAAGGCGCGCCGAGTTGAGCACGCCAATACCAGAGGCGCAGCCCTTTGTCCAGCAGACGTTGCGCTAGGTAGTGTCTCAGTTTCGGGGCGGCGCTCGCCTTTAGGACCCCTAGGCATCTAGTTTCTCGTTCAACAGGTCCCTGAGGCCGATTAGGAATTCGGTCGAAAAGACATTTTCCTCAATCGCATTGCGAAAGAGCGGAAGCAATTCGTCTTCCGGGAGGTCCAAAGGGCGTGGTGCGAATCTGCCATTTGGCCACCATGAGAAGCGTATCTCGTCTCGCTCGTTCTTTTTGACATGAATCCGCTCGATGCGACGATCGTTGGCGGGGTTGCACGTCCTAAGCCACCTAGCATACTGGGTTTCGCGCGTCACGGCGTCATTCCTTCTCGTGACGGCAGCATACCATTGAAGTCGGCTCTTGTGCGAGCGGGCGTCAAGCCCCTAGATTTTCAAACTGAGACACTACCTTGCGCTACGCTCACCTGATCTTGAGTGTTTCCTCGACGCTCCGGCCGTGTCATAGAGCGGCAAACCCCAGGAATTTTCGTCATGAACAAGATGGAGCGAAGGCCCGCCGACGCGGTGGAAGCCAAAGTCGAATTTCTCGACGGCGATTTCCGAATCGTCCGCCCCGGCGCCTTCGTGCGTTGCGGCGTTACAGGAGAGCCGATCCCGCTCGAGGAACTGCGCTACTGGAGCGTCGACCGACAGGAGGGCTACGCCAGCCCCGCGGCCTCAATGAAGCGCAAAACCGAGCCGAGATAGACAATCGGGCGGATTGTCGGGCGCCGACGGGCGTCGTTCCGGACGCCTGCCGAGCGCCGCGGGCGCGGCCAACGGCCGCGTCACCGGAGGCGTCCTTGTACCAGATGTTGTGGATGTGAGGCTCCCGAGGCCATACCATTTCCCGGCGCAGATTCAATTTTTTCAAGCCTTTGCGGTGCCATTTCCCGGTTTCCCGGTTTCCCGGCGACCTCGCTTTGCCGCCGCAACCGCCGCGACCCGCCGACAGAACGCCGCGGTTCAACAGATCAGCGGTCGGCTGTTCCCGCATGGCGTCTGGCGCGCCGCGCATTGATCGACCGATTGGTTGCGAGCGCCGGTGGCAGAATGGTCTCGATGGAACCGGACAAGCTCGGCTGTCTATTTCGGGAGAGCAGCATCAGAACATATACAGAACATTTCCGGCCCCGTCAAGAAATTGTTTTGTTGAGCGGCTCGGGTGACCGCCTAACCGGCTCGTTATACCAGCACTCGGTGATCATAACGCATAGACCCAGTCTCGCAGGCCGATGGACATGATCCGCAAGGGCTGATCGATGAGGTTGTTCCAAGCGTCGCAGCAGTGATCGACGATGTCGTCGAAGGATTTGAAGATCCTGTTTGACAGCCAGCTGTCGCGCATGAACTGCTTGACGTTTTCCTGAGGGTTCAGTTCCGGGCATTTCGCCGGCAACGGGATCACGGTGATGTTCGGCGGCACGGCGAGTTGGCCCGAGAGATGCCAGCGGGCCTGATCGACGAGCACCGCGGCATGCGCGCCGTGCGCGGCCCGGGTGGCGATTTCGGCCAGGTGGAGGTTCATGGCTTCAGTGTCACATCGGGGCATGACGAGGGCTGCGCCTTTGCCGTCCTTCGGGCAGATCGCGCCGAAGATATAGGCGGAGGCGGTTCGCTGATGTTTGGGAGCGCTCGGTCGGCTGCCGCGCTTGGCCCGACAGCGGGTGATCTTGTTCTTCTGGCCGACGCGCGCCTCGTCGGCGAACCAGACCTCTCTGCCGTCGGGAGCGACGCCATTCTCGCGACCGATCTCTTCCAGGAGACGGCCTAAGACGGACGGGCGTCCAGTTTTTCGATCATCCGCGCAAGCGAAGTCCGCTTGCCGCGCGCGATGGCGAGTTGCTCGCTGATGGAATGCAGCTGCCGCTGGCGCAACGGGTTCCGGCGGATAGCCCGGTCCCAATCGATGATCGTCGTCAGTTCCTGGCTGGCCCTTTCGAGGATGTCGATGACCCCTCTCGTTTGGTCGAGGTCGTGACGCAGCTCCTTCAACGAAAGTCGGCCGCCTTGCATCGGCTCTACGACACCCTCCAACATCATCACCTCCGAGCGTTTCTCGACAGGCGATTCCTCCCCGGCTGACCTACATCGACATCGGCCAGATGGTCCCCAATTCGGGAAGATAAACCTGCGCCATTCCAGCAGTTGCAACAAGCTGAATCCGTTGCGGCATGTGGTCGCACGAAGTCGATGAGGTCGGAACGAGTGGCTCCCCACCAAAAGCTCGGGAGAATGTACGCTAAGCGAAATTCAGAATTGCATTCAGCATGTTGCGCGAACGTTCGATTCCGCAATAATTTACCCCGACACTGCAAAAACAGCCGAATTTCGTTGCCTAACTCGGTTGCCAAATCGACTTAATTGGCAACAAGCCAATTGCGGCAGCCTTAGCGTGCTCTTTTGGGAAGATTCTGCGATGCCGTCGTGGCGCCTAACGCCAGAGCCAGTCCCGCCAGAAGCGCTCTAGGTGAGCGCCGCCGATTAGGGCGTGCCAAGTTGGCACGTTTTTTGCTGCTCCCGCGGGAGCGGATGCAGCGGCGCGGCGACGGCCTCCGTCGTCACCCCGCAAGGGCCCCACGGCAAAGCCACGATAACCGCTAGCGCCAATTTGGCCACCACTGTGCTACGCAATCGATTTCGAGGCGCTTCTCAAGGGAGAAACCTTTGAGTTCCCCAGTATTATCAGAGATACCGCCAGTATTACCAGAAGTGAAGAGGGAGCGGCCAATGCTGCGGCGATGGGTCGAGCAGATGGCAGTGTTATGCCGGCCCGACGACGTGGTCTGGTGCGACGGCTCGCAGCAGGAATACGACCGGCTCTGCCAACTCCTCGTGCAGAAAGGGACCCTTCGCCGGCTGAACCCGGAGAAGAGGCCCAACTGTTACCTGGCCCTCTCGGACCCGTCGGATGTGGCCCGGGTCGAAGACCGAACATTCGTCTGCACTCTCCGCAAGGACGATGCGGGACCGACCAACAACTGGATCGATCCCGTCACGATGAAGCAGACTCTGGAGGGACTCTTCAACGGATGTATGCGCGGCCGCACCATGTACGTCGTGCCGTTCAGCATGGGGCCGATCGGCTCGCCAATCGCCCACATCGGTGTGCAGGTCACCG
>Ga0074044_10000831_pt1 | contig 28969 bp, 23 predicted proteins | sample BogForMeECP23OM1_FD_94443 | JGI IMG/M metagenome (GOLD analysis project Ga0074044, IMG submission 94443) | Bog forest soil microbial communities from Calvert Island, British Columbia, Canada - Bog Forest MetaG ECP23OM1 | ecosystem: Environmental > Terrestrial > Soil > Wetlands ...
GAGTACGTGACCCTGCAAGACCGCATGAACCGGCTGTTCCGTGACCCGCGTGGGCCGGAAGGGCAGGATGAAGCGCTGACTACCAGCGCCTTCGCGCCGCCCGTCGACGTGTACGAAGACGAGCACAACGTCACTTTGAAGATTGAAGTGCCGGGAATCGACGAGAAGGACATTGACGTCCGCATCGAGAACAACACTTTGACCGTGCACGGCGAGCGCAAGTTCGAGAAGGAAGAGAAAGAAGAGAACTATCGGCGAGTGGAGCGGCAGTATGGCAGCTTTACCCGCACTTTCACGCTGCCGAACACGGTCGAGCAGGAGAGCGTGCAGGCCGACTATGACAAAGGCGTACTGAAGATCAAGCTGGCCAAGAAGGCGGAAGCCAAGCCGAAGCAGATCAAAGTCAATGTTGGCAGTCAGAAGCAGGACAGCCAGAAGACGCTCGAAGGCAAAGAGCCGAAGAGCGCCGGCAAGGCCGCGTAAGGAAAACTCGAAAGCGGTAAACTTGACGGGAGGCGGAAACGAGCGCCTCCCGTTTCATTTTGCAATTTGGTAATCGGGCAATTTTGTAATTTAGAAGACGAGCGGCAAGTCAGACTACCAAATTACCCGATTTCAAAATTACAAAATGGAGTCACGCCCATGGCAATCCGTTGGGACAAATTCACCGTTAAAGCGCAGGAGGCTGTGCAGCGTGCGAACGAGCTTGCTTCCGAACACGGCAACCCGGAACTGGAACCGCTTCATCTGCTGGCGGCGCTGGTCGAAGACAAAGAAGGCATAGTTGCACCGGTGCTGGAAAAAATCGGCATTGGGCCGCAGGCTGTGCTCAGCGACCTCTACAAAGAAATTGAGAAGCTGCCCAAAGTTTCTGGCAGCGGCGGTGCACAGCAGCCGGGCATGTCGTCGCAGATCAACCAGGTGCTGGAAAGGTCTTTCAAGGAAGCCGACACCTTCAAGGACGAGTATGTTTCGACCGAACACATGCTGCTCGCGCTGACTGATCTGAAGCGCGATCCGGCGCAGGAGCTGCTGGCGCGGCACGGCGCGACCCACGATGCCATTCTGAGAGCGCTGACCGCAATCCGCGGATCGCAGCGCATTACTGACCAGAATCCGGAAGCCAAATACCAGGCGTTGGAGCGTTACGCCCGCGACCTGAACGAGCAGGCCCGGCGCGGGAAGCTAGATCCGGTGATTGGACGTGACGAGGAAATTCGCCGTGTGGTGCAGGTGCTTTCACGGCGCACAAAGAATAATCCCGTGCTGATCGGCGAACCGGGCGTGGGCAAAACCGCCATTGTTGAAGGCCTGGCACAGCGCATTGTTTCGGGCGACGTGCCGGAGGCCTTGAAGAACAAGCGCGTCATTTCGCTCGACCTGGGAGCGATGCTGGCGGGCGCGAAGTATCGCGGCGAATTCGAAGACCGGCTGAAGGCGGTCTTGAAAGAAATCGAAGACTCGCAAGGACAGATCATTCTTTTCATCGATGAGTTGCACACGCTGGTGGGCGCGGGCGCGGCAGAGGGCGCCATCGACGCGTCGAACATGCTGAAGCCGGCGCTCGCCCGCGGAGAATTGCGCGCGATTGGCGCGACCACGCTCAACGAATATCGCAAGTACATCGAGAAAGATGCCGCACTGGAACGGCGTTTCCAGATTGTGTTCGTGGGCGAGCCGAATGTCGAGGACACAATTGCGATCTTGCGCGGACTGAAGGAGAAGTACGAAGTGCATCACGGCGTGCGCATTAAAGATTCGGCGATCGTGGCCGCGGCCACGCTTTCGCATCGCTATATTTCCGACCGCTTCCTGCCCGATAAGGCGATCGACCTGATCGATGAAGCCGCGTCTTCACTGCGCATTCAGATCGATTCCATGCCCACGGAGATCGATCAGCTCGAACGCCGCGCCACGCAATTGGAAATCGAAAAGCAGGCGCTGAAGAAAGAAGACGATGCCAATTCGAAAGAGCGCCTGACGCACGTCGAGAAAGAACTTGCCGGCATTCGCGAGCAATCGAATGCGCTCAAAGCCAAGTGGAAACAGGAGAAAGATGTCATCGCGAAGGCCCGCGCTTTGAAGGAAAAACTCGAGCAGCTCAAGATTGAAGAGGCGGCCGAGGAACGCAAAGGCAATCTTGAGCGCGTGGCGCAGATTCGCTATGGCCTCATCCGCAACACGGAAGAGGAACTGAAGAAAGTCACCTCGCAAATCGACGGCAAGGCTGGGCATCGCATGTTGAAAGAGGAAGTCGATGAGGAAGACGTTGCTCGCATCGTCTCCAAATGGACCGGAATTCCGGTTTCGAAGATGCTCGAGGGCGAGGTCAAGAAGCTCATCAACATGGAAGACCGGCTGCGTCTGCGCGTCATCGGACAAGATGAAGCGCTCGAACGTGTGGCTAATGCTATCCGCCGATCGCGCGCCGGGCTGAGCGATCCCAAGCGGCCGATCGGGTCTTTTATTTTCCTGGGGCCGACCGGCGTTGGCAAAACCGAACTGGCGCGTGCGCTGGCCGAGTTTCTTTTTGATGACGAGCGCGCCATGATCCGCATCGACATGTCCGAGTACATGGAGAAGCACGCCGTGTCGCGTCTGATCGGCGCGCCTCCGGGATATGTTGGCTACGAAGAGGGCGGACAGCTTACGGAGCAGGTGCGGCGCCATCCTTATGCGGTTGTGCTCTTCGACGAAATCGAAAAGGCGCACCCCGACGTGTTCAACATTTTGCTGCAGATCATGGACGACGGCCGCCTCACCGACGGCAAAGGCCGCAAGGTGGATTTCAAGAACACGGTCATCATCATGACCTCCAACCTAGGCTCTGCTTACCTGCAGTCGGAAAGCGTTCGCTCCGCCGCCGGCTTCGAGGAGGCGTCGAAGCAGGTGATGGGCGCGCTCCATGGCCACTTCAAGCCTGAGTTTCTGAATCGCGTGGACGACGTCATCATCTTCCATCCGCTGGGCAAGGAACAGTTGGTGAAGATTGTCGATCTGCGCCTGGAAGATTTGCGCCGGCTGCTCGCCGATCGCAAGATTTCTCTGGAGCTGACCGACTCTGCTAAAGAACTGCTCTTTACCGAAGGGTACGATCCGAATTTTGGAGCGCGTCCGCTGAAGCGGGCGATTCAGAAGCTGGTGCAGGATCCGCTGGCGCTCAAAATTCTGGACGGGGAAGTGCTGCATGGAGACCACGTGATTGTGGACGCTGATAAGAAGGCGGGCAAGATGACGTTTAAGGTCAGCGAGCGCGTCGGAGAGAAAGAAACGGCGCGGGCGAAGAAGTAAGGGTTGTGCTCGCGTAGGGAAGGCCGCCCTCGGCCGTCCGGCTCTTGCACAGCGCCTACGAAAACTGCGGCGAGCTTTGCTCGGCGCGGCGGACGAGTGCGTCCGCCCCAACGTGATTTTCTCTGTTGCAAGAACCCCTCTCCGGTACGATCTGTAGGTACGGGTTTCTCTGCCCCCAGGGAGCAACGCATTGTCGGACGAGACTAAGCTACATGATTTTCTAGCGGAACTGCTGCGGCTTGGCGGCAGCGACTTGCTGCTGGTTCACGGGACTGCGGCCGCGATTCGCAAGAACGGAGAAGTTGAGAAGATTGGCGACTCGACGCTGGACGGTTCGGAAATCGAATCTCTGGTGCAGCCAATTCTGACTCCGGTTGCCGCGGCGCAGTATCGCGCCGTACAGATTGCCGATTCTTCCTATCGAATTGCTGGCCTTGGACGATTCCGCATTAACCTGCATCGCGAACGCGGACGGGCCGCGGCTACGATTCGCGCACTGCCAATGAAAGTGCCCTTGCTTGGCGAGTTGGGACTTCCGGCTGAGATTGCCGGTCTAGCCGCGCTCCGGCGTGGGCTGGTGCTGATTGGAGGCGCGGCTGGCGCGGGAAAATCCACCACCCTGGCAGCGCTGGTCAATGAGATCAACCAGCGCGATGCCCGCCACATCGTGACCATCGAAGATCCGGTCGAATACGAGCACGAGCATTTGCGCAGCGTGATCGAGCAGGTTGAGGTTGGAACCGATGCGCCTGATTTTCCCACGGCGCTTCGCGCGGCGCTGCGGCAGGCGCCCGATGTTCTTGTGGTTGGCGAGATGCGCGATCCCGAGAGCATGGCGATTGCTGTTTCGGCGGCCGAGACTGGACATCTGGTGCTTTCCACTTTGCACACTACCGACGTGGCTTCGGCAATCTCGCGCATTTCCGATTCTTTTCCAGTGGAAAGGCAGAGCACGATTCGGCAGGAACTGGCGATGGCAATCTCGGCGGTGTTGACGCAGACGCTGTTGCCAAGCCGCAAGGGCGGCCGCGTTCCAGCCGTCGAGCTGCTGATGATTGGATACGGCGCGCGACAGCACATCCGCCACAACGCGCTCCAGCACCTGAACCAGGAAATCACGATGACCAAGGGCAAGGGATCGATCGCCATGGAGGAGTCGCTGGCGCGGCTGGTGAGAAACGGACACCTGGAGCGGGAGGACGCCGTAGAATTTGCGGTGCATCCGGATGAACTGAAGAGCCGGCTTCGCGGAGTGGCTTAGCTTTCTGTAGGCAGCTTATGGAGAACGGTGAAACGCGTCGGCTACTTCTCCGCGGGAGAGGTACCACGCGACCATCACTCGCAGGATAATTCCCAGCCCTCCAAACGCCAGCGCTCTTGGCTGAACCATCACGGTCGCTGCGGAAACGGATGGCACCAGCATTACGATTCCAGCGATGGCGATCAGTATCGCGGCGTGCCGCACGATGTTATTGAGTTCCACGAGACCCCACGCGATGCCGGCTCCAATGACTGCCACAAGCAAGAACATATAGGGGCCCGCCAATTCGAGGCCGAACAGCAGCGGTGCGCCTGCCGCCATCGATATCGCGCCCGGACTCAGTAGCATCAATGCGCCTGCGATCCCAAGATAGATTGCGCAGAGTGCGAATAACGCGGCGATGGCTCGTACTCCGTTGGGGATCGGGTTGACGGCGGTGTCGGTCATAGGTTCCGTTGACTGCATTTTGTCATCACTAAATTTCGTCATCCACTAAACTTTGTCCTCCCGAACGAAGTGAGGGATGACAATTCGTTAAAAGAAGGGAACTCGTAGAATACAAGGTTGTGACCGCGCCTTCACAAACTAAACTGATGGTCCTAAACCTTAAGGCTGGGATGCCTACGGTGGAGCAGGCGAAACGGCGATTGCTGGAATCGTTGTATGCGCCTCGCGGAGCTTGCGGACCCGTGGTGAAGATTATTCATGGCTACGGATCTTCGGGGAAGGGCGGAGCAATCCGCAGCGCGATCCGCGAACAGATGGCCGAATGGCAGCGGGCGGGCAAAGTGCTGAAGGTGGTGGCCGGCGAAAACTGGAGCATCTTCGACGCCGACTCGCAGGACCTGCGCCAGCGCTATGGTTTTCTCGCGAAAGATGAAGATCTGGATCGCGGAAACGCGGGTATGACACTGGTCGAGTTCCCGGCTGATACTTCGCGCATATTTCGATAGAAAGTCAGCTGATTCGTCTGCGCTAGCGGGAGCGCCTTTTCACGACTTTTTTGGGCGTCTTCGCGCGCCGCGCACCGGGCACCTTACCGATGCGCGGATCGCCAGCGAGAACTAGGTCGCAGGCACGCAACGCAGCTTCCTCGAAATCGTCCGCGTCGGACGGAAGAACCTGCCAGCCGGTCATTTTCTTTCCCAGCACCTTGATCGATCGCATGCTGGGGAAGTCTTGGCGCAGGCTCTGGTGGTGCTCCTCGGTCGTGGCGAGCCACACTCCGTTGTCCGTGTTCTGGCCAGGTTTGTCTTTGTTTCTGAGGATGAGGACGATCTTCTCTTCAACATAAATCGCGAGGCAGCCGAACATAGGGCGAGTCCGGGGCGACAGCGGCGCAAGCGCGTCGAGCACGAATTCATGCGGGACTGGCTTGCGCTGCTTGACGGCGAACGGAAGGTCCTGTAGCAGGGGTGTTTTGCAGCGGGACTTGGGATTGCTCGGTCTCGACATTAGCTTATCGACGGCGACCACCCTTTTTACCACAGAGGAACACAGGCGACAGCCCACAGAGGACACCAGGACGGGCCATACGAGGCAGAGCAATTACGAGCATCTTGCATTCCACGTTACAATCCCCTCTTGCCTCTTCGTTTGCAAATTGAAGCCACTCGCGGTTTGGCCCGCGCGGGCAAGTTCATCACTCCTCACGGAGAGGTTGAGACGCCTGTGTTTATGCCGGTTGGAACGCTCGGTTCAGTCAAGGGCGTTTCGCAGGATGTGCTGGAAGAACTCGGCGTGCAGATTCTGCTGTCGAATACTTACCATCTTTATCTGCGGCCTGGGGTCGAGACAGTTCGGCAGATGGGCGGGCTGCACCGGTTCATGTCGTGGGAGCGGGCGATCCTTACCGACTCCGGCGGATTTCAGGTTTTCAGCCTCAATGATCTGCGCAAGGTCAGCGAAGAGGGCGTCGCATTTCGCTCGCACCTGGATGGATCGCCGCATTTTCTTAATCCTGAAAAAGCGATGGAGGTGCAGATCGGTTTGGGGGCTGATATTGTCATGGCCTTCGACGAGTGCACCGAGTATCCCGCGGATGCGGCGCGTGTGCGGGCGTCGATGGACCTGACTCTGCGCTGGGCTTTGCGCTGTAAGAATTATTTTGAGGAGCACAAGCACGAGGCGCCTTGGGCTTGCACGGACGGCGGGGGGCTGCGCTCCGCTCGGCAGACGGGGGCGTCTGCCCCTACGCGAGCCGATCAGACGCAGGCGCTATTTGGAATTGTGCAGGGTGGGATGGATCGGGAGTTGCGGCGCGAATCTGCTGAGCGAACTATCGATATCGGCTTTCCCGGGTATGCTATCGGCGGCCTTAGCGTTGGCGAACCGCGCGAGCTTACGCGCGACATTGTCGAATCCACCCTGGAGCATCTTCCTTCCAATCAGCTGCGCTATTTGATGGGAGTCGGCACTCCGGATGAGATCGCGCTGTATGCTCAGTTGGGCGTCGACATGATGGATTGCGTACTTCCTACTCGCGCCGCCCGCCATGGATTGCTATTTACGTCCGAGGGTAAGGTGTCGATCAAGCAGGTGCGCTACGCGCAGGACGAAAGCGCGCTCGATCCCGCCTGCGAATGCCGCGTCTGCCAGCGTTATTCGCGGGCCTACTTGCGTCATCTTTATGCTTCGAACGAACTGCTGGCGCAAGTTTTGAATACGGTGCACAATTTGCACTATTATCTGGAGACCATGCGGACGGTGCGCGCCTGGATACGTGCGGGCCATGCGTCGGTGACGTGAAAACGCGGCGAAAAAGAAAGGCGGCCGATTTGGCCGCCCATGGTTGATATTCGAGTGCGAGACGGGGCAAGCCCCGTCTCTACACGAGTTTCTTACGCGGTTGCTGGACGCTCGCCGCTCTTTGCGGGAGCTCGTTCCGGCTTTAGCACTTGCTGCACGCCGTCTTCGGTCTTTGCGGGAAGCGGTTTGATCGGCGGCAGTTCATCGCCTTCGACCAGCATCTTGATCTCGGAAGCGTCCAAAACTTCGCGTTCGATCAGCGCTTTTGCGATCCGGACCAGTGTGTCGCGATTCTCCGAGAGGATTCCCTTCGCCGTCGCGTAGCCTGTGCTCACCATCTTTCTGACTTCTTCGTCGATCTGGATGGCGGTGGCTTCGCTGTAGTCGCGATGTTGCGCGATCTCGCGTCCCAGGAAGATTTGCTCTTCTTTCTTGCCGAAGGTCAGCGGACCGAGGTCGCTCATGCCCCACTCGCAAACCATTTTGCGCGCCAGTTCCGTGGCTCGCTCGATGTCGTTGCCCGCGCCGGTTGACATCTGGTTCAGGAACAACTCTTCCGCGATGCGCCCGCCCATCAGGATAGCGATCTGCGTGTCGAGATAGTTCTTGTAGTAATTGTGGCGATCATCAGTCGGCAACTGCATGGTCAGTCCGAGCGCCATGCCGCGTGGAATAATCGTGACCTTGTGCACCGGATCGGAATGCGGCAGCATGGCCGCCACCAGCGCGTGCCCGGCCTCGTGATAGGCGGTGTTTTTCTTTTCTTCATCGGAGAGCAGAAGCGACTTGCGTTCCACTCCCATCAGCACTTTATCTTTGGCCACTTCGAAGTCGTACATCAGCACGGCCTTGCGGTTTTGCCGCGCTGCCGCCAATGCCGCTTCGTTCACCATGTTGGCCAAGTCGGCGCCGGAAAATCCCGGAGTGCCGCGGGCTAACACCGAGAGGTCGACGTCGTCGGCTAGAGGAATCTTGCGCGTGTGTACGCGCAGAATTTCTTCGCGTCCGCGGACGTCGGGACGGTTGACTACTACGCGGCGGTCGAAACGGCCGGGGCGGAGTAGCGCTGGATCGAGGACGTCGGGACGGTTAGTCGCCGCCATCAGGATCACGCCTTCGTTCGATTCAAAGCCATCCATCTCAACGAGCAGTTGATTCAAAGTCTGCTCGCGCTCATCGTGTCCACCGCCCAGGCCGGCGCCGCGATGACGTCCGACGGCATCAATTTCGTCGATGAAGATGATGCAGGGAGCGTTTTTCTTGCCTTGCTCGAACAAGTCACGCACTCGGCTTGCGCCAACGCCGACGAACATTTCCACGAAATCGGAGCCGGAGATGGAGAAGAACGGAACATTTGCCTCGCCGGCAACCGCGCGCGCGAGCAGGGTCTTACCCGTTCCCGGAGGACCGACCAGCAGCACGCCTTTAGGGATGCGTCCGCCGAGTTTCTGGAATTTTTGCGCCTCGCGCAGGAATTCGATAATTTCGCGCAGTTCTTCTTTCGCTTCATCCACTCCGGCCACGTCTTTGAACGTGATCTTTTTCTGCTGCATGGAGAGCAGACGCGCCCGGCTCTTGCCGAACGACAGCGCCTTGTTGCCGCCCGTCTGCATCTGCCGGATCATGAAGAACCAGAGCGCGCCCAGCAAAACCAGCGGGGCCAGGTTCAAGAGCCAACTGGGCCAGGTGCCGTTGCTGATGTCCTTGAAACTGTACGGGACATTCTTGTCCGTGAGCTTCTTGTACATCTCGGGATAACTGCCGGGCGGCACTGTGGTATGAAAGGCCGAGTCGTTCTTAAATTTTCCGCGCGCTTCCTGGCCGATAAACAACACGTCGTGGACATTCCCCTGATCCACATCGGACAGGAATTCAGAAAAGCCGATTTCTTTCTCTTTCTGGGCATTGCTGCCGGTCTTCACTACCTGCCAAAGCAGGAAGGCTGAAACCACAATGACTGCCCAGAACAGTACCGTCTTGATCGTTGAATTCACTCAAAACTCCTCGAAGAGCAGCTCCATCCCTACCAAAGAAAGAAACCGCGTCACGACTTGTATTAGATGCCGGAAGCGGAAATTCGACTGGGGAAAAGCCTGCCCAACTTATTTTAGACCTTTTGCGCAGAAAACGGCGAACTAGAAGGAAGTAACAGAAGTCACGCTTCGTGGCTACGAACTTCGAGCTTCGAGCAAGCCGCGATTTCGCTCGAGCCGCAGTCGGCAGCCCGAAGCTCTCGGAACTTTAGATCGCGGCCAAATATGCCAGGTTTCGCCCTGTTTGCTCGGGACTCCCCAGGCCGTAGCCGCATAGAAACGCGTCATCCACCAGAAATCCGAAATAATCGGGCTGTAGCGGGACGCGGCGCGCCGATTGGCGGTCGAGCAGAGTGGCCAGCTTCACCGACGCCGCGCCCCGGCCGCGCAGGTCGCTCATCAGAAACTCGCTGGTCACTCCTGAGTGCACCAGACCCTCGACCAGCAGCACGTGCTTGCCGGCAATGGCCAGTTCGTGGCTGAAGAATATCTCCAGCACCGGAGATGCGCCCTGCTGGCTTTGCTTGTAGGTCGGCTTGATGAAGGTGCAGATGATGGGCACATCGATGGCCCGCACCAGGTCGGCCATGAACAGGAAACTGTTTTCTAGAATTCCCAGGGCGATCACGGTCTGGCCGCGATAGTCGTCGGAAATCTGGCGTCCGAGTTCGCGGACTCTTTTTTGAATCTGGTCGGCCGAGATTACCTGGCGCAACTGAACTTTCGGCGAAGCATTCATAGCGGAAGTGGCGCCTCCGGAGGCAGCTTTCGGCTGTCAGCTCTCAGCTTTCAGTAGAACTTACATCGCTGGCGCTGGCCGACTGATCGCTGACGGCAATGTTACATCATGCTCGCAATTTCACGAATCCAAATCGCATGCCCAGCGCCCGCGGGCGCGCGAAAAGCCGCGGGGACGGCGAAACCCCGCATCCAGACCAGACCGCAGTCTTCCGCGACCGCAACCGGCCAGAGTTTTTTCACGGCTCCGGTCGCGTGGCGGTCGCTCAGCAACTCCTTCACCTTCTTCTCGGTCGCGGTATGCGCCGCCCAGTAACGATCGCCCGGGCGCCAGTTGCGGATTAGAAGTTGCTTGGGCATGAGTCGCGGATCGAGTAACTGCTCGCGCTCCTTGTCTGGAACCCCAACTGCTTCCACTACGCGGGCTTCAATGGACGCGCCCAATTCTGGAACCTCGATCGAGCCCGGCACGGCCAATGTGTACTGATAATTCAAGCTTTCTTTGTGGCTGTTCAAGTCTTGGAACTCCAGCCGAAGCGCCTGCCGTGCTCGCTGAAGATTCCATCCGGATGGCATCTCCACTTTTCTGCCTGCTGGTTCGGCTGCCAGTTCCAGCGCCTGCTCGATCAGGCGGAAGGAGACGGGTAAGCGGGGCGCATTCGCTTCCAGCCATGCGCGTACGAGTCGACGCTGCGCCGCCAAGGGAAGAGCCAACAGCGGCGCGAGAGGCAACTCTTTCCCCGGCGAGAGCTTGGCCGTCGAGCGCTTGGTCGGCGAGAGCAGTGGCTCCGCGATCTCCGGATGATGGCGATTCCAATGCTCTTCTTCGGCGCGCGCGATTTCGGCTAGCTCTGCCATGTGCTCGATCGCGGCCTCGCCAAATTCTTCCGCGATCATCGGCAAGAGGCGGTGGCGCACGCGATTGCGCAGGAAGGCAACGTCTCGATTCGACGGATCCTCGCGCCAGGTTTGGCCCTGCTCGCGCAGAAATTCCTGCAGCGCCGCGCGCCGAAAGCTGAGCAGCGGTCGCACCACCTCGCCGAAGGATTGTCCATGTTCTTCGAAAGTAATTCGCGGATGAATGCCCGCGAGCCCACGAATGCCGGTGCCGCGAAACATGCGCAGCAGGACGGTCTCCGCCTGATCGTCCAGCGTGTGCGCAGTGGCAATTTGGGTTACGCGGCCTTCGCGCGCGAGCTCGCGAAAGAAAGCGTAACGCAGTTCCCGCGCGGCGGCTTCAACGCCGGAGTTGATGGCGGATGTCTGGTCGACCGGCGCCTCCAGCACATGCAGGTCGAGCCCGTGCTGCTGCGCCAGTTTGGCGACAAAGCGCTCGTCTTCGTCCGACTCTTCTCCGCGCAATTTGTGGTTGACGTGTGCGACCGACAGCACAATTCCCAGTTCGGCGCGCAACTCCACCAGCAGGTAGAGCAAAGCGACGGAATCCGCTCCGCCGGAAACTGCTGCCGCGACGCGGTCTCCAGGACGCGTCGAGTGGCGCTTTCGAATTGTGGTCAACAACTGCTTGGCGAGTTCGTGCACGGAGAAATGGTACAGGAATGACTTAGCACACGGATTGCTAGCGCATTGGTTTTGCTGGAGTGTCTCAGTTTCACGACACGGCAACGACGAGGAAGTGAGCTACAGAGCTTTCGCTTGACCCCTCCCCTGACGATCTTTTGGAATCAAAGACTTAGCGATCGGTTTTTCCCAAGTCTTTGAAGAATAAGGGATTGGTTTGTAAGGTCTTTATTCGTCAATGCTTTGCGCTCTTTGATCAATAAGTAACTGACAACTTGGAAAACTGTGACGGAGTTTCCCCCCGTTTTCCCCCGGGGCGACTTTCCCCAGAATTGTCGTCCCTCAGCGGCTGAAGCCGCAGTCAAAACGATACACTTACCGCAGCGCTAAAGCGCTGCGCCACCCAAAAACAAGCACAAGATCGACTTTTCCGCAAACTCTGGACTCGTGCCCTTCCCAAACCCCGGCCCCAATCAGAGTTTTTTTCGCAAGGTGTGATGCTGTGCCCTTTTCAAAACAGACTCGGACTGACCTACTTCGCGGGCAGTGTCTCAGTTCGAAAATTTAGCGAGGCAAGTTGGATTTGCAAGCAGCAAAAAAGCATATCCTTCGCTCCGCTCAGGATGGCAATGGTTTGGGATTATCCAAACTGGAGCACTATCACTTCGCTAAGGTACTGGCTACTGCGTGCTGAGTACTGATATAGTGTTCCGCAAATGTGGGGAGCTTCACGCTGGACGGCTAGATTTCTGATGTTGGTGATGCTCGTCCCTGCCTTCGGGCCGATGGCTTTGCCGTGTGCTGCAGTGCCGGCGGCTATGCATTGCATGCGCCAGCCGGTATCGGCGCAGCCTGCGATGCCCTGCCATCATGGGATGGCACAAGGGATGGCGCAGGCGTCGCCGTCGCAGTCCGACCCATCCGCGACCTCCATCGAGGCAGTCAATACTTGCTGCCAGAACCATTGCTGCTGCGGCGCGACCACCTCGGAGTGGGCGCAGCCCGCTTGCAATCTGCTTTCTTTTTTCCGTCTCCTGATTGAACCCGCGCGCCCGACACAGAACGCGGAATTTCGCTCTACCGATCTCTCCGGATACGATTCCGCGCGCGCGCCTCCTCGCAGCTAACCATCTCGCCGAAATTAAGAGCAACTTTGGGATGCTTGCTTAGCTGGACCTCCAGAGTTGCATTGCTCCAGACGACTGCCGAGCTGCGCTCGGCTTGGACGGCCGGGGGCGGCCGTCCCTACGCGAAATCTTCATACGCGAAATCTTAAGGAAAAGATCTTATGACTCGAATCTGGCTTGTCGTTTTTGCGATTTGGTTGCTTACTGCGGCGGCATATGCCTCGATTTTCGGCTCCGTTCGTGGCGTGGTTCATGATCCTCAGCACCGTCCCATTCAAGGCGCGCACGTCACGCTGAAGGCACAAAACTCGGACTGGTCCCAGTCCCAGGATTCCCACGACAGCGGAGGATTTGAATTCAGTTCAGTGCCGCTCGGAAATTACACGGTCACAGTCTCGTCAAAAGGCTTCCGGGAAATGCATCAGGATGTGATTGTGCAATCGGACACCAAGCCGGTGTTGCATTTCGAGCTGATAATCGCAGGGGGAAAAGAAACTGTCCTGGTGTCGGAAACTCCCGTGGCCGCGACGACCGACAGCGTCACGCCGACGACCACGCTTAACCGGATCGACATTCAGCAAACCCCGGGAGCCGACCGTACCAACGGCATGGAAATGATCACCGATTACGTGCCGGCAGCGTACGTGACGCACGACATGCTGCATATGCGCGGCGGGCATCAGGTGGAGTGGCTGATTGACGGGGTTCCGGTTCCGAACACGAATATCGCGAATAATCTCGGTCCGCAAATCGATCCCAAGGACATCGACTATCTCGAAGTTCAACGGGGGAGCTATGACGCTGACTACGGAGATCGAACCTACGGAATCTTCAATATTGTGCCGCGCACGGGATTTGAACGATATCGGGAATGCGATCTGGTTATCACGGCCGGGAACTTCTATCAAACCGACGACCAAATCAGTTGCGGAGGACACACGCAGCGCTTTGCTTACTATGGCAGCTTGAACGGAGATCGAAGTCAATACGGATTGCAGGGTCCCATCGGGGAGGTGGTCAACGACGCGTCAAACGGTTTTGGAGGGTTTGGGTCGATCATCTTCAACCGCGATCCGCAAAATCAGTTCCGGCTGGTGGGATCGTTGCGGCGCGACTACTATCAGATTCCGATCGATCCAAATCCCAACTCGTCGGGAAATTATATTCTGGTCCAGTCCGGGGAGCCGCCGAGTTTTGGCCTGCATGACGCCGAGCGAGAACCCGACGGCTACCTGACGGCCTCATGGGTGCACACCTTCAACCCGAATACACTGTTGACGGTTTCGCCCTTCTATCACTACAACGGAGCCGATTACATTGGCGGTGCGAATGATTTTCCAGTGACCTCCAACGTTACCCAGACGGCGAATTATGTTGGGGGACAGATCGTAGTAAGTTCGAATTTCTGGAAAAACGATGTGCAGGCTGGTGTCTATGGCTTTTATCAGCACCAGTACAACTATTTCGCGCAGGTCGGGGTCCCCTACGACGGGGTTGATTATCCCACCATCCAACCCTCCTCGATCGGCGTGAATGGAGGCGTTGCCGCAGAATTTATCAACGACAAATTCAAAGTGACCTCGTGGCTGACTTTGATGGCCGGCGTGCGGGTAACGGAGTTCCGCTCTGGGGCACCCAATTCGGCAGTAACCGGGTCGGTTTCAGAAACCGACGCCGACCCTCGTTTTGGAGTTGCCATTCGCGTTCCACGGTTGAACTGGGTCTTTCGCGGCTTTTACGGTTACTACTATCAGGCGCCGCCGCTTTCGACGGCGACCAGCGCACTTGAGGCCCTACAGTTCGGCTCTTTCGCCCCCTTGCACGGCGAACGGGACCGGGAATGGCAGTACGGAGTCATGATTCCGGTTCATGGTTGGACGCTCGACGCCGACACCTACCAGAACGTTGCCCACAATTGGCTTGATCACAACAATATCGGCGCGTCGAACATCTTCTGGCCCATCACTTGGGACTTCGCTGTTATCCAGGGATGGGAGCTTACGCTCAAATCGCCGAACCTCTGGCATCATGGCCAGTTCCACCTCGCATACGCGAACCAGGTCGCGCGGGCGACCTCGCCGATCACGGGCGGCTTGATCTTCGCAATTCCGCCTGGGCTCGGGCCAGTAGATCACGATCAGCGAAACACGTTGAACTTCGGCTACAACACGAGTTTGCCGTGGCACAGCTACGCCTCGACAAATGTCTACTACGGCTCGGGTTTCACGAACGGGGAGTACGGGACGCAATTTGAGGACCTTCCTGGTCAATATTCCACTCCCTACCTGCCCCAACACACCACGTTCGATCTGGCTCTCGGCAAAAGTTTCGCGGAGAAATACACGGTTTCGGTGACCGCGGTGAATGTGGCAAACCGGCGCGTGCAACTCGACAATAGTCTGACGTTCGGAGGATTTCACTGGAACGATCCACGGCAGATTTATGGGGAGTTTCGCTTTCGGTTCAACTATTGAGCGCCAAGGCCGCGGAACAACGGAGAAAGTGATGGCTTGATGAAATCGCTTGTACCTGCAGCAATGACGCTGTTGCTGATCATCACCGCAGGCTGCAATCGCACGAAGAAGTATCCAATGCAGGGCGAAGTAGTCGCGAAGGATGCCTCCACCAGTCAGGTTACGGTGAACCATGGAGACATTCCCGGATTCATGCCAGCCATGGCCATGCCGTACCGGGTCAAGGACCCGGCGGTGGTTCAGGAACTGCAACCCGGCGACAAGATCGCCGCGGAGGTGGTGATTGGCAAAGATGCGAGCGACTATTGGCTGGAAGATGTGCGCATCACCGATGAATCTGGGCGCGGCCAAACCAAGCCGTCGGCCGCGCCGCAGATCCTCATGCCCGGCGAACGAGTTCCCGACTTCACGCTTGTCAACCAGGACGGGCGCAAAATTCGCCTTGCAGACTTCGCCGGCAAAGCACTGTTGATCACCTTTATCTACACGCGCTGCCCGATGCCGAACTTCTGTCCACGGCTGAGCAGCCAGTTTGCACGCATTCACAATGAATTCAAGAAGAGCCCGGACGAGTACGGCAAAACCCATCTGCTGACCATCAGCTTTGATCCGAAATACGACACTCCCGCCGTTCTGCGCAAGTACGGTCTTGCTTATCTGGATGGCGACGAGAGCGGATTTTCGCACTGGGACTTCGCTTCCACGAATCCGACCGATCTACGTCGCGTCTCCCAGGCATTCGGTCTTGACTATAAGGAGGAAGACAATCAAATCACTCACACCATGAGCATCGTGTTGATTTCGCCTGATGGAACCGTAGCGAAGTTCTGGTCCACAGATTGGACCTGGGCGGAGCTGATGGAGAGCCTGCGGCAAGCGGCTCAGAATAGTGCGCCGAGGCGAAAGTGATGTTTCGCGGACTATTGCCAGCCGCAATCTTGGCGGGGTTGATGTTGCTGGCGTGCGAAAAAAAGCAGCCGCCGCGGGAACAACGGAGCAACGCCGAAATGGTTGGTGAGTGGCTCTATGACAACAACTGTGCCGAATGTCACGAGAATCCGCAACCGGACTTGCATAAGCAGCCTCCCAACCTGCACGGACTGTTTCGTCGCGGATCGCTGCCGAGTGGCGCTCCGGCAACCGACGCGCAAATCCGCATGACAATCATCGAGGGTCGAGGCACAATGCCTGCCTTCGATCGGCGTTTACGGGAAAAAGATATGGACAATCTCATCCGCTACCTTGAGAAACTGAATTGAGGCAATTCGCAATTGGAACAACGGGACCGGTTTGACGCTGTTCCGGTAGGCTCCGTATAATCCAAGGCGTCCACACCCTGATCACCACGCTTGCGGTTAGGCGTGAAGAGAGCCGTGCGTGGGATGCGCGTTGCGCGCGGGCTGCGCTGGTTTCAAGTCTCAGGTCATGTTGCAGGTTGATGACTGATAGGCTCGGGTTGCAGTCTGTTTTCGTGAGCTTAGTGAGCTGGAAGCATCCGGCGTTTCCGAAAAATCTGAAGTAGTTCAAAGGAGTTCAAAGGATCCAATGATTAAGTTTGCTTACGTCACTTTCGCCTTGGTATTTGGTTTTTCTGTCTTCGTTCTGGGCCAAGCCGCTCCGTCGGCCGGCACTCCGGCAAAGAGCACTCCTGCGGCGACCGCTCCGCCCAGCGCTCCCTCCGCAGCTCAATCTGTTTCTAAGTTTACGGGCACCAAGATCGGCACCCTTGCGGTTGAACAGGCAATCGCCGCCTCCAATGAAGGGCAGCGCGACCTGGAAGCACTGAGCAAGAAGTTTGAACCCAAGCAGAGCGAGCTGAAGGGTTTGAACGACGAAATCGACAGCCTCAAGAAGCAGCTCAATACCCAGCAGGACAAGTTGAATGATGAATCGAGAGAGAAGCTGGTGAAGCAGATCGAGGCCAAGCAGAAGAGTTTTGACCGCGCGGCAGAGGATGCGAAGGAAGATTTCCAGAACCAGGCGGGCGAGATCGAAAACCGGATCCTGCAAAAAATGGTGCCCATCATTCAGAAATACGTTAGCGACAATGGTTACGGCTTGCTGCTCGATACCGACCAGGCGATGACTTGGCCGCGGGGCGCTGTGATTTTGGCGGGACCGTCGATGGACATCACCCAGCAGGTCGTGGACGCTTACAACGCGCAATCCGGTGTGGCAGCGCCGCCCGCGAGTGGCGCGACTCCGAAGCCTGCGAAACCGGCAGCCGCGAAACCCCCCGCGAGCTCTCCGCCGAAGCAGTAGCGACACCGCTCAAGTAGCTTTGGTTCCAACTTATTTGTGGGGCGATATTTTGAGACCGCGTGCCGACGCGGTCTTTTTTTATTGAGTAATCTATTTTATTAGTAACTTACTTTTGGTTGATTTCCTCTCCTGTCCTCTCCGCCCTAGGGATCAAATTTCGAGGCGCAGGTGTCTGTACATTCAACGGGCCCGTTCCGGAGGCACAGTTTATGTTCAGCACACTCGATAGCACCTGGGACAAGTCTGCCCATCGCGGACGGGCTGCGCTTGCATCCTTCACCATTCAGGCTTTTAGCCTGGGTCTACTAATCGTGGTTTCCATGCTGTGGGTGGAGAGGCCGCCACAGGTGCGCTGGCTGCAGATTTCGGCGCCCGCGTCGTTTCTTGCGGTCACCAGCGGTCCAGCGCATGGACGCCATACGGCTTCGACCAATAGCAACCCGACGCCACACCAGATTATCGCGCCGCTGTCCGTCCCGCGAGAAACACCGAGAATCAACGATCCGGGATCGGGTATGACTGTGGCTGAGGCTCCGACTATTGGCAGCGGAATTTACGGCGGACCAAGCATCGCGATTGGCCATGGGCTGGGCGATGGGTTTCCCGTGGTGATCCCGGCGCGTCCGGCGCCAGTCAAGCCGCTGGTTGTCTCGCATTGGGCGGAAGGCAATCTGATCTATCGCGTGCAACCGATTTATCCGACGCTGGCGCGGCAGGCGCGGGTTCAGGGCAGAGTTGAGTTGCGGGCGATTATCAGCAAGGCCGGAACGATTGAGAATCTGGTCCTGGTTCACGGGCACCCGATGCTCTCCGCAGCCGCGATTGAGGCGGTGCGGACGTGGTGCTATCGACCGTATCTGCTTAACGACGAGCCGATCGAAGTGGAGACGGAAATCACGGTGAATTTTCTGCTCTCCGGAAACTAGACGACATCGCGAGGGTGCGAACGGGGCGGTGCGAAACTAAGACCGGTATTACGACAGTGCCGGTTGAAGCCAGTTGATCAGCATTCGGCAACAGTGCCGTCGCTATAATCTTTCTTGTGAATGCCCCTCGTCTTGAACGCGTCGTTCTGCCCGATCAGCGCTCGCTCGCTCTCGACGGGCGGACCTGGGCCGAAGTTTCGCTTGCTACGCTTCGGGAAAACTTCCGCACGGTACAGGAGCACGTTGGCCCGAACGTGGCCATCTGCGCCGTCGTCAAAGCCGACGGCTACGGACATGGCGCCACCGAATGCGCCCTCGCGCTGGAAGCCGAAGGCGCGCCCTGGCTCGGCGTAACCGACGCGGCCGAAGGCCGCGCTCTGCGGAGCGCTGGCATCTGGACGCGCATCCTGCTGATGACAGGAATCTGGAAGGGCGAAGAGGACGGCATTGTCTCCCATAACTTGACGCCGACAGTTTGGGAAACGTGGCACATCGAGCGCCTGGAAAAAGCGGCGCGCAAACAGCAAATCAATTTGCCGGTGCACCTGAAGGTCGACACTGGCATGAACCGGCTGGGTGCTCCAAAGGAAGCGCTCGACGAACTATGCGTGAAACTTGCCGCCTGTTCGCATCTGCATCTTGAAGGCGTGAGCACGCATTTCGCATCGGCCGAGGTGCTTGATGCCGAAGACGCGCGGCGCCAAATGCAGCGCTTTGAGGACGCGCTGGCGGTGCTTGCGGCACACAATCTGCATCCTCCGCTGGTGCACATGGGCAACTCGGCTGCGGTGAGCGCACGTCCAGAGACTTGGAAGACCATGGTGCGACCCGGCATTTTGCTCTACGGCTACTCGCTTCCCGCTACTCGCGGCGGCGAGGTTGTCACTGAGCCTTCGCTTTCGCTCACGCCGGTGCTGACCTGGAAGACACGCGTACTCACGGTGAAGGACGTGCCGGCGGGAGAGGCGGTCGGTTACATGGGAACTTACGTGACCCGCGAGCGCAGCCGCATCGCCGTGCTGCCGGTCGGTTACGCCGACGGTTATCCGCGACTGCTCTCGAATCGCGCCCGCGTGATCGTCCGCGGCGAATACGCGCCGGTCGTGGGGCGCGTTTCGATGGACCTCACCATGGTCGATGTCGGCCATATTCCTGGCGTTGCGGTGGGAGACGAGGTCATTCTCATTGGTTCCAGCAACGGCAAGAGCGTGGATGCAGTCGAACTGGCGCGGCTGTGCGAAAGCGTGCCTTATGAGATTCTGTGCGGCATCTCGCAGAGGGTGCCGAGAGTTTACAGCAGCTCTTAGCTGTTGGCTCTTGGCTTTTAGCTAGCGGCTGGATGCTGTGTGCTGACTGCTGAGTGCTGAAATCCTGCCATTGAGCTGACCTTGTTCGCCAATTGCGTCGCCTTGTTGTATTTGTAGAAGGGACATGGCCTCGCGCTACGCTCAATGGATGTATGACTGGGAAACCCAGCTCACGTCGGTGGACAACAATCGCGTGGTGCGTCCGCTCGACTGGGGACTGGATTGGACCCACAGCTGGCCCGGGCGCAACGGCGGGCCAGCTGGACAGAACGGGGAACAGGGCTCGCCCGAACTCCTGGAATATTTCTCGCACTTCAACGACCGCATCATCAGGACCAGCGACGACTTTTATTCTTACCAGAAGCCGGCGGATTTCCGGCTGGAGCGCCGCGAGGTTCAAGTCTTCAGCACGCGCGAGGTTCCCGACCCGCGCCTGGAAGAAAAAGTTCGCGGCACTTACGCCGAGTTTCTGCGCTTCACCTCGCCGGTGGTAACGCCTTATCCCGAAAATAATCTGGTGAACGCGCGCTGGTTTCCGGCTCGCGGACGCCGCGCGGTTGTCTTGCTGCCACACTGGAATTCCGATGCAATTTCCTACTCCAGCCTTTGCCAGGTGCTGAACTGGATGGGCGTTGCGGTGCTGCGGCTGTCCATGCCGTATCACGACATTCGGCAGCCAGCGGAGATCGACCGCGCTGACTACGCGGTTTCCGCCAACATCGGACGCACGCTTGATTCGGTGCGCCAGGGTGTAATCGACGCGCGCTGCTGCCTCGACTGGCTGGAAGCACAAGGTTACAACCGGCTTGGCATTGTTGGCACTAGCCTGGGATCGTGCTATGCGTTTATCGCTACCGCGCACGATCCTCGCATAAAGGTTGCTGCCTTCAATCACGCCTCAACTTACTTTGCCGACGTGGTGTGGCATGGGCAGTCCACGCGCCACATCCGCGAAGGACTGGAAACGAGCATCAATCTGGAGAATCTGCGGCAGGTTTGGAGCGCCGTCAGTCCGATGGTTTACTTCGACAAGTTTTCGCGCTGGCCGCGGCGATCGCTCATTATCTACGCCAAGTACGATATGACGTTCCTGCCGGAATTTTCAGAGCAGGTCGTCGCCGAGTTCGAGAAGCACAAACTGGACCACAGAGTCGTCGTCCTGCCCTGCGGGCATTACACCATGGGAGAGACTCCGTATAAATATATGGATGGCTGGCAGCTGGTTAGTTTTCTGCGGACCGCGTTCGACTAGTTGGCAGTGGGTAATCGGCGATTTTTCCAATGCGGATTCAGCGGATCGGTATGGGAGCAACGGAGTGCGTCAACAAGCCACCTGTGTCGTCCAGAACCGAGACCTCAGCTTGAATGCGGGAGTTGCCTTTGTGGACCTCAGGGCTCGGCACTGTAAACGTAATCAACGTCCGGTCCGAGGTGCAGCCCGTGAATTGCCGCTGCTCGGTGGGCCCTTCTGAGTCTGGAGCGGCGATGCGCAGGACGACCTCCACCGATCCGACTAGATTTCTACAGTGCAGAGGGATCAGCACTTCCATTTCTCCGCTCGAGACGCGCTTCGCGGTGGGTGAACCGGCGTATACCACGGTGGGCGAATTGCCTCCCGGCGAAGCATAACGGTCGGGCCAGAGGCGGTCGTACTCCTTGCCCGCCGCTACATAGAGTTTCTGCAAATGTTGCTCGCGCTCGTTCCAGCGTGGGTGGGAGGGATCGAAAATGTTTCCCTCCGACTGCCCGGGTTGACCTTCCAACAAGTGGTGCAGAGCGGGCACGAAGTCGGGATCGAATCCGGCACGGATCATCAGCATCAGGCCGTCGGCGTCGGCTTCCAGTTCCATGGTTTGGCAGAAACTGGCGAGCTGGCTCGAGGCGCCTTTCGCGTCCACCCATGAGCCGGAGAACACGCCCGCGTCTCCGAGCATAATTTGTGAGGCTCCGGCTTGTTCTAACAACTTCTGAAACAAATACCGCCGGGCCCAGTCGCGGCGAACGATGTGGGAGATTTCATGGGAGAGCGCTGCCGCCCAAAGACCTGCGCTTGATCGGGATCTCGATCCCATGAGCTGCGCAAGATCTTCGTCGACGAAAATGGTTCCGTCGGGAGAAGAGAACACGTTGCCTGCGCCCTTGGCGATGCGCACGTCCCAGGAAAATTTCGCGCGGTCGGCAGGCAGTTGTCGCAGCAGCGTCTCGAGGACTTGCTGGCCGACCGCATATTGGCCGGCTGCCGGTTCAGTGTAGAGAACCAGCAGGGAGCGCACCCGCGCCGCGAAGGCGGCGTCGACGGTGAAGTTGGATGGGAGTTCTGGAGGAAGAGTCTGCTGCGCGGGCACGAGGTTTGCCCAGAATACGCACAGCAGTGCGGTCAAAACTAAACGCGGAGCCTTGACCCTCACTCCTGACATGGGCCCCTCTTTCTGTGCCAGCATGTCCGCAGTCGATTACGCTGGCGCGGTCCCAGCCTGCAATCGAAATATAGCACAATCTTTTCCGGCGAGTCTGTGACGCGAGAACAACAATTTTATTTGCCGATGCCGGTCATTTGCTGGCCGTAACACGGTCGGCAATCTTGTCGTACTCGGCCTGCGACATGATGTGACGAGATACCAGGTCGTCGGGTTGGTTATAGGGACGTCCTGCAATCACACGGTCGGCTTCCCTCGCACTCACGCCGGGCAGGCTTTCTAACTGATCTTTTGGAGCCGAGTTCAAGTCGAGTGCCTTGTGATTGTTCCAGCCCTCGCGCAAGCCTTCCGCCACGGCCTTGGCATCGTTTTTGGCCTCTGCGGTGGCCTCCGCGGTTTTCTCTTTGATTTCTTGCGGGCTGGGCTGCTGTTGTGTACAGCCGGTGAGTGCAGCCAGAAGCAGGATTGCGGGGACGCTCCAGTACGTGAGGGAAGTCATTTTGCTCATTACCTTAACCTTCGGCTTTCTTCTTTCCGTGGGTTGGATGACGCCAGACACTGGCTGGTTGGCAGGTCGACTGAAACTGTCCGCGCTACACTGGCCTCGGCATCCGGGTAAAATAGGCTTCGGTATCCAATTATGAAAAACTCTGCCATGTCCCGCCCACTCTATGAAGTTGATCCTGAGATTGCAACCGCTATCGACAACGAAGTTCGCCGCCAGCATGAAGGTCTGGAGCTCATTGCCTCGGAAAATTTTGTCAGCGAGGCTGTGCTGGAAGCTGCCGGGTCGGTATTCACCAATAAGTATGCGGAGGGGTATCCGGGCAAGCGCTATTACGGCGGATGCGAATTTACCGACGTGGTCTAGACTCTGGCGCGCGAGCGGGTGAAGAAACTTTTTGGCGCGGAACATGCCAACGTGCAGCCGCACTCGGGATCGCAGGCCAATCAAGCGGCTTACGCCGCGGTGCTGCAACCCGGCGACACGATTCTTGGGCTGAACCTGGCGCATGGCGGACACCTCACCCATGGACATCCGCTGAATTTCTCGGGCAAGACTTACAAGATCGTTCCTTACGGCGTAACCAAAGAAACCGAGACCATCGATTACGACGAACTGGAAAGGATCGCTACGGCGGAGCGTCCGAAGCTGATTATTGGCGGCGGCAGCGCGTATCCTCGGATCATCGATTTTGCTCGCATGCGGCAGATTGCGGATAAAGTCGGTGCGCTCTACCTCGTCGATATGGCGCACTTTGCCGGACTGGTGGCGGGCGGAGCGCATCCCTCGCCGGTTCCGCATGCGCAGATCGTGACTTCGACCACGCATAAGACGCTGCGCGGGCCACGCTCGGGGATGATTCTGAGCAAGTCGGAATTTGCCAAGGAAATCGATAAGGTTGTCTTTCCTGGAATGCAGGGAGGGCCGCTGGTGCACATCATGGCCGCCAAGGCGGTGTGCTTTCTTGAAGCGTCGCAACCGAGCTTCCGTGAATACGCTCGGCAGGTCGTGGCCAACGCCAAGGTGCTGGCCGAGACGCTGGCGGCCGATGGCTACCGCATCGTCTCCGGTGGCACGGACACGCACCTCATGCTGGTCGACGTGTTCGCGAAGGGAATGCTCGGCAGCGAGGCGGAAAAGGCTCTGGGCGAGGCTGGCATAACGGTCAACAAAAATGCGATTCCGTTTGATACGAATCCTCCGATGAAGCCTAGCGGCATTCGCATTGGTTCGCCGGCCGTGACCACGCGCGGGATGAAAGAAGCGGAGATGCAACAGATCGCGCACTGGATTGCGGAGGCGCTCGATCATCGGACCGACGCCGCGGTGCTCGCGAAGATCCGCAAGCAGGTGCTGGGGATGGCCGAGGAGTTTCCGCTGTATGCCGAGCGGCGGGCGCGGGCACAGGCGGAAGTAAGAGCATAACCTTTCTTTGAATTGTCATCCTGAGCGAAGCGAAGGACCTGCTGTTCGTCGCAAAAAGCAGGTCCTTCCCCTTCGGCTGCGCTCAGGGTCAGGATGACAAAATCTTGTTGCAGCCGCGAATTCCCTGTGTCCCTCTGTGTTCTCTGTGATTAAATTCCATTCGTGAAAGTAGCCATCGATATCCGTCGCATGACGGAATTCGGGGTGGGCACATACATCCGAAATGTGGTGCGCACACTGGCGCGTCTGGACCGTGAGAGCAAATACTTTCTTATTGGATCAGCGGACAAGGTGGCGGAATGCGGGTCGCTGCCGGCGAACTTTCACGCCGTTTCGCTGGCTGGCGGCGATAACACGCTGAAGGGGAATCTTGAGTTTCGGGCGATCGTGCGTCGCCTGCAGTGCGACCTGGTTCACATTCCGCACCTGTTTTGGATTCCGCGTGGCCTCGGTTGTCCATACGTTCTGACGGTGCACGACCTACTGGAGCATATGTATGGATCGCGCGATCTTTCGAGTGTGCGGCGCAGTCTGCACTTCTATTTGACGCGGCGCGTATTGCGCAGGGCGGCGCGCGTGATTGCCGTGTCGCAATTCACCAGAAACGAAATCGAAAAGCTGTTGGCGCTTCCGGATGCGCGCATCGAAGTGGTTTACAACGCGATTGACGAGCGTTTTCTTCACGGCCATGCCGGCGAGGCGGATCGTGCCCTGATTGCCCAGCGCTATCTGGTGAACTATCCGTTCATTCTGTATGCGGGCGCGATTCGGCCGCACAAGAATGTAGTGCGCATCATCGAAGCGTTTTCGGCGCTGAAGAGCGAACTGCAGAAAGAGCAGCTTTTCCCCGATCTGAAACTCATCATCATTGGGGACGATCTTTCCAGTCATCCGCGGCTGCGACGTACCGTGGTGCGCGGCGGGGTGCAGCACGACGTGCGTTTTCTCGGATTTGTGCCCATCGAAGTGTTGCGCATTTTTTATGATGTCGCCAAGGTTTTTGTTTTTCCGTCGCTCTACGAGGGATTTGGATTGCCGCCCCTCGAAGCCATGGCTCACGGAACCCCGGTGGTTACTTCGAACACTTCGAGCTTGCCGGAGGTCGTGGGGAACGCGGCCTTGCTGGTGAATCCGGAAAACGTGTTTGAGATTCGGCGGGGGTTGCAGCGCGCGCTGCTGGATTCGGCGCTGCGCGAGCAGATGAAACAACGCGGATATGAGCAGGCGCAACGATTCTCCTGGACCACTTCGGTGGCGAGAATTCTCGAAATTTACCGGGAAGTGGCGGGAGGCGGAGTTTCCAGCAGGGTGGCAGCGGACTGAATCGGTGCCTAGTGGGACGCCCGGCGCAGGCGGCCGTCTTTCAAGTCGAAGACATCGCCGCGCCAGTGGATGCGGTTGCCCATGAAACCTGCGGCCCAGACCAAGGGTGCGAGCAGGTCTCGCAGTGGAAGCAAGAGAAGACTGGTGAGCGCGAAATCCTGGAGCACAAACTCCGACGCCACTCCGACAGCAAGGCGAACCAGTAACGTCAGGGCGAGCAAAACCCACGCCCACCGCGCTCCTTGGGCCGCTACCAGCATGGCCAATGCCCAGGGCAGGCCGAAAGTGAAGAGCAGGCCGGCGTATCCCCAGGGGCGGGCATCGCGAATGGTCCGCGACCAGCGCAGTTGATGGCGAAAAAATTCTCGCATGGTATACGCCGGCAGAAATGTAGTGACGGTGGCGGGGCTTAGCTCGATTCGCTTTCCGGTGGCTGCGATGCGGCGGCCGAGTTCGTAGTCGTCGGCAAGATAGTCGAGCAAGACTTCGAAGCCGCCGATGGCTTCGAGGTCACGACGGCGAAATGCCAGGGTTGAGCCCAATCCGAAGTGCAGGCCTTTTTCCAGATACCTTGCGCTCAGAACGCCGGGCATAAAGTCGGTGGCGATGCCCAAGGCTTCGAGGCGCGAGCCAAGTGTGGGAGCCGCAATGCCGCGGTAGAGGCAGGTCACCAGTCCCACGGAATCGTCCGCGAGCGGAGTAATCACGTTTCGCAAATAGTCGGTGGGGACGCGGATGTCGCTATCGTTGACCAGGAGGATTTCGTGGCGGGCTCGGGGTAGCATCTGCGTCAGATTGCTGACCTTGATATTCGTTCCCAGAATGCGCTCGCAGACCATTAGGTCAATCTTGCAGTTGGGATATTTTGCCTGCAGCTTGTGGACAACCTCGATGGCGGGATCTGCGGGATCGCTAACGCCGAATATCAATTGAAATTCGGGATAGTCCTGCTCGCAGTGGCTGCAAAAGCTCTCCCAGATTTCTGGGTCGACACCTTTCAAGGGCTTGAGGATGGAAACCGCGGGGAGTTGGGTTGAGGGCAGCGGCGGCTGCCTTCGTTGCTTTCGCCCGTGGCGGATGAAACTTGCCAGCCCGAGCGCGGAGAGACAATAGAAAAACAGGGTGCCGAAAGTTCCGATTGCGGCCACAGCTTCCAACACGGCTGCGGTGGTTAATGACGGCGTTAAGGGCAGAGCCCATGGTGGGAGATGTGGGGCGTCGGCTAGATTTGGCGAGCCAACAATGGCGAACAGGGCAAGCACGTCCGCATACAGGTAGTTTAACAACGCGAAGATCCAGAACAGAGACAACCGCTCCTTTGTGTCATGCATGTCAATCTCCGCGGAATAGTTACGGTCCGGCGGCGGAATAAGTTTCGGATGGCGGAGGAACTGGCACGCCGCCTTTAGTGATACCCCACCCTCGCAGTCGCTGACCCCTTAATCCTCTGGGAACCTCTGTGCCCTTCGTGGTCCGCTTTTTTTTGATTCCAACAGACCCTTCGGCGTGAGTCGAACTCTGGGACTGGGTGCCGGGCACTGGCAACTCTCACCAGATCGTCCTGACCACTTTCGCGCGCCGAATCTCTCGGTCCGCCGTGACCAAGCCCATCCCTTCCACCAGCGCCGTCGCTCCAATCACCCGGTCCGCCGGATCTCTCGGATAGCCCGCAGGCAATGACAACATGCGTGCACATGTCCGAGCGTTGATCGGCAGCACCACAAATTTGCGCTCAAGTTCGTACAGAAAGGATTCAATACTCATCGCCAACTGGATGCGCCGCAAGCCGTAAAGAATCGTCAATTCCAAAAGCGTGAAGGCGGAGATCGCAATGCCATCTCCATTTTGACGCGCTTCGTCGAGCGCGTCCTTTGCCCTCTTTGAAAGCTTTTCCGGTTCGGATGTGAGCCAAAGCACAATGTGCGTGTCTATCAGGATCAATACAAATCTCCCCACTCCTCCGGCGTAAGCGCGGGCGAGACGACATCCCCTACGATCTTCACCTTGCCCTTGAGAAAGCCAAAAATATCATCCTTCTCCGCGTCTGCCGGAACCAACTTCACCACCGGTTTGCCGCGTTTCGTGATCACAATCGCCTCGCGCTTCGCCTGCACTTCGTCCATCACCGCAAGGCAACGTGCCTTAAAGGAACCCGCCGCCATAGTTTTCATGCCGTCCTCCAGCTTATGTTCATGGTCATTGTACCATAGTCACATGGTCGCTAGAAGGGTTCGCTAGCGGCTACTCGACACCGGATTCATCCGCAGCACGTCATCCTGTTCTGAATCTTTGCTCTTGATTCCAACCGCATCCAGTTGTCGTGCCACCGGCTGCACAACCCGCAAAATCCTCGCCAGCGTTTGCCCCATGGCTTCTTTATCGCTGTTATCGGGGCCGCGGCGCGCAATTATGCTACCGAGAAGAGTTTTCGGCCGCGGATAGACCACGATCTTGACGTCGTCGCCTTCCGGAACTCCTACCGCTTTCTTCGCAAGATTGAGCGCGGTATCGTAGCCGCCGAGTTCGTCTACCAGACCAAGGTTCTTCGCGTCCTGACCCGACCAGATTCGCCCCTTGGCAATCTCCAGCACTTTTTCCTGCGGCAGCTTACGGCCGTCGGCAACTTTGCTGGTGAAATCCACATACACGCGGTCGAGCCACGCCTGAAAACGTCCCCATTCGGCGGGCGTGTAATCGTGGGTCCCGGTAAACATGGTGGCGTTCTCGCCCTGATGCACCTCGTCCCACGAGAGCCCAACTTTGTCCCACAACCCGCTAGTCAGCATCTTTCCGCCCAGTACTCCGATGGAGGCGGTGATCGTTCCCGGCTCAGCGACGATTTTGTCGGCTGCCATGGCCACGAAATATCCGCCCGATCCGGCCAGATTTCCCATCGAAACAATCACTGGCTTCCCCGCCTGGCGCGCCCGCACTACTTCGCGCCAGATGGCATCGGAGGCGACATATGATCCGCCGGGACTATCGACGCGAAACAGGATCGCTTTTACGTCCTTGTCTTCCGCCGCGGTCCGAATCGCGCCGGCCACTGTATCCGAGCCCATGTTCTCGCTGCCTTGGACGGGATCGTAATCACTTTTGCCGCGGGTCACGTCGCCGACCCCGAACACCAGCGCCACCGTCTTCCCGCGCTCGTGCGGGCGCCCGGCGCGGTTCAAATATTTATCCAGGTAGAGCAGTTCCGCTCCGTCGCCTGCCTTGCTTTTTACGTCGCCGTAGACTTGGTCGCGATACGCAATCGCGTCCACCAGTTTCGCGGCTACTGCTTCTTTGCCGAGATATGGCCCTGCATCCACCAGCGCCTGAAACTTATCGGGCGGAATTTGCCGCGCCTGGCAGATGCCATCCTTGATCTGGTTGAACCAGGAATTCATGATCGCGGTCATCGCTTCTTTGTGCGCTGCCGTGTACTTAGTCTCGGTTAGAGTGTTGAGCGCATTCTTATATTCGTAGCGGTGGTCGCCGTGAAAGGTCATGCCCAGCTTCGACAACGTTCCTTTCACGAACGGCGACTCCAGGATGATGCCGGTCAGCCCAACATCGCCAGAAGGTTGCAAATAGATATGGTCGAACGCCGTTGCCAGGTAATAAGC
>Ga0074044_10000832_pt1 | contig 28950 bp, 24 predicted proteins | sample BogForMeECP23OM1_FD_94443 | JGI IMG/M metagenome (GOLD analysis project Ga0074044, IMG submission 94443) | Bog forest soil microbial communities from Calvert Island, British Columbia, Canada - Bog Forest MetaG ECP23OM1 | ecosystem: Environmental > Terrestrial > Soil > Wetlands ...
CATGCCGCTCGCGTACTCGCAGGCGCAGGTCAGAGTCGGAATCGGAATCGGCGGCGTCGGTGTCGTGGCTGGCCCACCGGTTTGCGCTTACGGCTATTACCCGGACGCTCCGTATGCTTGCGCGCCCTACGGCTACTATGGCCCGAGTTGGTTCTCTGGCGGCGTCTTTATCGGCGCCGGCCCCTGGTATAACGGCTGGGGACACGGATATTACGGACGGCCCTACGCTCGCGGATTTGCGGGACCTCGCGGCTTTGTGGGTCGTGGTCCGGTGGGTCGCGGCTTCGTAGCACGCGGTCCAGTTCGGGGCTCGCGCGGAGGGTTCCACGGTGGGGGATTCCGCAGCGGTCGCTAGCAGATAGATCGGAAATTGACGAACGGCTGGCATGACAAATCTGCCAGCCGTTTTTCTTTCGTGATATCATCCTGCGCGTGTTAGCCGGACGCACTCACGAGCAGTGGATCGCGCAATACGGCTCCAGCCATCGGCATCCGGTGAACCGGATGTGTCACACGCTGGGCATCCCGACCATCCTGCTTTCGGCCCCACTTTTTATCGCCAGCATCTTCCTCCACCGGCTGTGGATGTATGCGCTGGCTCTGTTCCTCATCGGATGGATTTTTCAATTCATCGGCCACGCTTTTGAGGGCAAGCCGCCGGAATTTTTCCATGACTGGCGGTTCCTGTTTGTCGGCGTGCGCTGGTGGTGGGCTAAGATCCAGGGCAAAGCCTGATCAGTCCGACCGGTGCTTCGTTGCTCCACGCCAAAGCTACGCTGCCAACCTTTTCAGAATTTCCTTGCCCAGTTTTTGCGCTTCGCCGAAAGATTTCTGGTATTCGACGAAGATCCGGTTCAGTTCCAGCGACTGGTCGGCGGTGAGCTTGTGGCGCAGCATCATGTCGCGCACGTGGACTGGGTTGGGAAGGGTAGCGTCTTCGGTCAATTCTTCGAGGGCGGTTGAGGGATTGTAGTGATACATGCACCTCATTCTATCGCCACGGGTGAAATTTCTCAGGCATGCGACGGCCATCAGTTCTTCCGTCAGTGGCCGGCGGTTTTCTTGGCGGCTAATTCGTGCAAACGAATATCCACTTCTTTTTGGTGGTTAAGCCGGCGGAGCACAGTTGCTACGGTTTCCGCCAGGCGATCGGAACTCTTGTCGAGTTGCAGCGTGGACTTCTCAAAGTATGCGGCCGCGCCTTCGTGGAGGAGTTTTTCCTCGTTCTTCTGCGAGAGGCTGGTCAGCACGATGACCGGAATGTTTCTGGTGGCGGGGTTTGCTTTGAGCGCCTTCAGGACTTCCGGCCCGCTGATCTTGGGAAGCAGCATGTCAAGCAGGATGATGTCGGGCAGCTTGTCGTTAGCGACCTGCAATGCTTCTTCGCCGTCGACGGCCGTCGAGACCAGGTAACCGGCTCTGGACAAAGCGTGCTCGTTGGCCATGCGGAGAAACTTACTGTCCTCAACCAGCAACACTTTGAAGTTGGCAATGGTCACACACCTGCCCTCGTGTGGTTCATCGGCGAGGCGGCGGAAAACTTGAGCGCCGCCCCTAAGACCTAAGACCTGGTTCTACGTTCCTTCCGACCAACTGGCCAGGTACTCTTCCTGTTCCGAGGTCAAGCGGTCGATCTTGATGCCGAGCGATTCCAATTTGAGTTTGGCCACGCGTTTGTCGAGGTCGACGGGAACCATGTACACCTTCTTCTCTAACGACGCGTAGTTCTTCACCATGTACTCCAGGGAAAGCGCTTGGTCGGCGAAACTCATATCCATGACGGACGCGGGATGCCCTTCGGCGGCGGCCAGATTGATGAGGCGGCCTTCTCCCAGCAGGTTGATGCGGCGGCCGTCTTTCATGGTGTACTCGTCGACGAAATTGCGCGTGGTGCGCTTGGAGGACGACAGCTTCTCGAGCGCGGGGATGTCGATTTCGACATTGAAGTGGCCGGAGTTCGAAATGATGGCGCCGTCTTTCATGTGTTCGAAGTGCTGCTTGGCAAGCACGTTCTTATTGCCGGTGACAGTGCAGAAAACGTCGCCGAGTTTGGCGGCCTCTTCCATGCTCATCACGCGAAACCCGTCCATGACGGCTTCGAGCGCCTTGGTCGGATCAATTTCGGTCACGATGACTTCGGCTCCCGCGCCGCGGGCGCGCGAAGCCAGGCCGCGGCCACACCAACCGTAACCGGCGATTACGAACTTCGATCCCGCGAGCAGGAAATTCGTAGCGCGGATGATGCCGTCAATGGTCGATTGTCCGGTGCCGTAGCGGTTGTCAAAAAGATGCTTGGTATCGGCGTCGTTGACCGCGATGATGGGATAGCGCAGCACGCCTTCCTTGGCCATCGCGCGCAAACGAATCACGCCGGTGGTGGTCTCCTCGGTGCCGCCTATTACATTCTCCAGTTCCGCGGTGCGCTTGGTATGGAGCACGGAGACCAGGTCGGCGCCGTCATCCATGGTGATCTGCGGTTTGTGATCGACTGCGGCCATGATGTGCGAATAATAAGAGTCGTTGTCCTCGCCTTTGATGGCGAAGACGGGAATGTTGTAATCGCGCACCAGGCTGGCGGCGACATCATCCTGAGTGGACAGCGGGTTGGACGCGCACAGTGCCACGTCGGCGCCACCGTCGCGCAAGGCGATCATTAAATTTGCGGTCTCGGCCGTCACGTGCAGGCAGGCCGAAACGCGGACGCCCTTGAGCGGCTGGTTCTTGATGAATTCCTTGCGGATGATCTGCAGCACCTTCATCGATTGGTTTGCCCACTCGATGCGTTTCTTGCCCAGATCGGCCAGTTCAAATCCCTTTACGTCGCTGCTGATTGATGTCGTAGCCATTTCTCTCCTAATCCCCGGCGCCTCAAAGTCAAAAGTCAGAAGTCAGATTGCAGAAGTGAAACCCGCCTTGGATTCCAGTTTCGCAGGCCATACTTGGCTGTGTAGTTAGGTCAAAAGTCGAAGCCGAATTGCTTGGGTTTTACTTCTGCAATCTGACTTCTGACTTTTGACTTTATTTTCTCGCTCCCGCTGCTTCCAGCTTCAAGCCAGCGTCGGCTGCCAGTTTCGCGGCTTTGTCGGTCGCTTCCCAGGTGAAATCGGGATCGGTGCGGCCGAAGTGTCCATAGGACGCGGTCTTGCGGTAAATCGGACGGCGCAGGTTGAGCGCCTCGATAATCTCGCGCGGCTTGAGTTTGAAGTTCGCGCGCACCAGATCTGGAATCAGATTGGCATCAATCTTCTCGGTTCCGAAAGTATCCACCAGAACGCTGACCGGATCGGCAACCCCGATGGCGTAGGCGAGCTGCACTTCGCAGCGCTCGGCCAGGCCGGCGGACACGATGTTTTTCGCGATGTAGCGAGCCATATACGCCGCCGAGCGATCCACTTTGGTCGGGTCCTTGCCGCTGAAGGCGCCGCCGCCGTGACGGCCCATGCCGCCGTAGGTGTCCACGATGATCTTGCGTCCGGTCAGACCGGAATCGCCCATGGGTCCGCCGATCACGAAACGTCCAGTGGGATTGATGTGGTACTTGGTGTCCTCATCGAGCAGGTGGGCCGGAATTACGGCCTGGATCACATGCTTCAGAATGTCGGCGCGAAGTTCGTCGTTGCCGACGGTTTCGGAATGCTGGGTGGAGACGACGACCGCATCCACGCGCTTAACGTTATTTTTGCGCTGCGAGTCGTATTCCACCGTGACCTGGGATTTTCCATCGGGCCGCAGGTAGGGGCAGGTGCCATTCTTGCGAACTTCGGCAAGTTTCAAGGTGAGCTTGTGGGCGAGTGAAATCGGAAGGGGCATCAGTTCGGGGGTCTCGTTGCAGGCGTAGCCGAACATCATGCCCTGGTCGCCGGCGCCGCCGGTATCCACACCCATGGCGATATCGCCAGACTGTTTGTTGATGCTGGAAATTACGGCGCAGGTGTTCGAGTCAAAGCCGTAGACCGCGTTGTCGTAGCCGATCGACTGAACTACGCCGCGCACTACGTTCTGGAAATCGACGTAGGCTTTGGTGGTGATCTCGCCGGCGATGACGACCAAGCCGGTGCAGGTCAGGGTTTCACAGGCGACACGGCTGTTCGGATCATCACGAAGGCAGGCGTCGAGAATGGCATCGGAAATCTGGTCGGCGATTTTATCCGGATGTCCCTCGGTTACGGATTCCGAGGTAAACAGAAAACGATTGGTTACTGGCAAGCTGGTATCTCCTCAAGGTGGCTTTGAGCCTTTACTTGGAGCCTTACTTCCGATAAGGGAGGCTTATGGAACGCAGGGCTCTTGATCGGGGTTTGGCTTAAATCTTCCTAGAAACGGTACCAGAGATTGCCGGTGAAGCGCAATCGAATAGGGGAGGCTGGAGCGATCTGACATTGAGTGGAAGCCAGTGGGCATTGAATGGCGGAAGGGCGTGGTAAACGGAAGAAAAGAAAGAGACAAACTTTAAGGTGTCGAAGGCGGGGCAGGGGCATTTGGCAAGATTCCTCCAGGGCCAAAAGTAAGGGTGCGGACCTCCCCGGATTCTCCGCCGGTGTCGAGCTTGTTGCCGTTGAGGCGAAAGTCGATGCCGCCTGAGTTCCCGGCCTTGACGATGATTTCCTTTCGGCCTCGCACGGCGCGCTGGCTGCCGGCGAGCAAAAGTTCGGAAGAGACAGTCTTGCCGTCGGCGGTGATCGAGATCCAGGAATCTTCACGGGCCTGGATGACGAGTGTAAACTCGCCCGGGGATGCGGCGGGAAGGGCAGGCGCTAAGCCATGAGATGTCTTGGGAGGGACGGGCCTGGCGGATCCTCCCATCGACGAACTCGTGCCGTTCGATTGGCCGGACGCTCCACCTGATAATTGAGGGGCGGGTGACTGCGTCTGGGTTGCGGTTGGAGTTGGCGGAACTGACGGTCCCGGGTGTTCTCGCCGGCGATGGTTCCAGAACGAGAGTGCGAGCGCGACGACGAGAAGAAGCGCGGCGAACCAACCCCAGGGGAGTTGGCGGACAGGAGCCGCGTCGCGAGTTTCGCGACTTGCGTTTTCTTCGATTTCGCGGGCTTCATCTTCAGGCGATCCGGGCTCTGCCGGAAGGAGAGGGGCGTCACCGGAAGCCTCCAGGTATTCAACAACGGTTTGATCTTCGTCGAGGCCAACGAAACGAGAATAGGCGCGGACGAAGCCTTTGTTGAAAATGCCCCCGGGCAACTGGCTGAAGTTATCCTCTTCCAGCGCCTGCAGCATGCGGGTCCCGATCTTGGTGGAGAGGGAAATCTGCTCCAGTGTGATCTTGCGCTTCTCGCGCTCCTGTTTTAGTCTTTCGCCAAAGGAAGGCAAGCCAGTCTCCCGCTTTCGCCGGACGGCGAACGGAATTTTACTCGGTCGAGAAACAACATCATAGACTATTCGGTGGTGTGGAATCGCAAGCTGAGAGCATCGAGCCAACACGCGGTCTGCAGCTAGCAGCCAACTCTTCAGTATGCGCTTCCTCCGCCGGGTTGGCGTGTCAGGTACCGGTTACCGACGTACGTTGCCCGAGCGGTGCAACCAAACCTATAATTTCGTATCCAACTCTCGAACGAGGAGTTCATGCCGGAGGCAGCGGGCACATCCCATATTCGCCTGTCGCAAGAGCTGACCATCTTTCACGATGTCGCCAAGGCGCTGACATCGTCGCTCAACCTTGATTCGATTTTGCAGACGATCATGGAAAAAATGGCGGAATACTTCCGCCCGGATACCTGGTCGCTGCTGATGGTGGATGAGGAAAAGGATGAACTCTATTTCGCGATCGCGGTGGGGGCGGCGTCTGAGGTTTTGGCGAAGGCGCGATTGAAGATGGGGGAGGGAATTGCCGGCTGGGTGGCCAAGCACGGACAGGCGTTGATCGTGCCCGACGTGCAGAATGAGCCGCGCTTCTCATCCCGGCTGGACGAGATGACGCGGTTGCAGACGCGCTCGGTCATCTGCGTGCCGCTGCGCTCGAGACACCGCGTGCTGGGCGTGATTCAACTGATCAACGCCAACGTGGGCCTGAGCGAACAGGAGATGTTCTTCCTGCACGCCTTGTGCGATTACGCCGCGATTGCCGTCGAGAATGCCAGGGCGGTGGAGAAGATCCAGGAACTGACCATCACCGACGATTGCACGGGCCTGTTCAATGCGCGGCATCTGCATAAGACGCTCGAAACCGAGGTCTACCGCTCGGCGCGTTTCGGTTACGAATTCAGCGTGATCTTTATCGACCTCGACCACTTCAAGGCGATCAACGACACGCATGGACATCTGGTGGGAAGCCGACTGCTGGCCGAAATCGGCTACCTGATCAAGGCGCAGTTGCGGCTGATTGACTTCGCTTTCCGCTATGGGGGAGACGAATTTGTCGTCTTGCTGCCGCAAACCATCAAGGATCAGGCGGTGGTGGTGGCGAAACGATTGCAGGATTCGGTGCGCGCGGGAAACTTCTGCACCGAACTGGGCCTGAATTTAACCATGCGCGCCAGCATGGGACTGGCAACTTTCCCCCACGATGCGCGAACCCCGCACGACATCATCCGCCAAGCGGATGAGATGATGTATATGGTGAAGAACACGACCCGCGACAACATCGGGGTGGCCTCGCGTGGGCTGCTCGAGCCGCTCGAGCCGTAGCCCGCTGGCGCAGGCAAAGCCGCTCTCGGGTTCGCAGAATTCCTTCCGGTTGGGGACGTGATCCAGGAGGAATCCGCGGCAGCGGTTCCAGGGGTTGTTTCTGGGGCGGAAGATCTGGAGCTCAGTCGCGACGTCGCTCCGATTCGGTCCACTCTTGCCGGATAAGGGCGCATTTTCGGATTACGGTAAGAGGGAGCGATGGATGTGGCCACCGCTCCCCGTCCCGACGACAGGAGCTTGCTTTCCTGTCGTTGTTCGAGGAGTCATCGCCTACTCAATGTCAGCGACCGTGTATCCCGTCTTGCGGATAAGCGAATCTGACAGGAAGGCTCTTCCTCGAAAAATTGCGAGAGCACATGACATGAAGTACATCCTGCCAATTGCGTGCTTCGACGGGAATCGGCAGGTGCGAATGGGGTGCACCCGGAGGCATGGTTGCGGCTCGTCAGATCGCATCCTTGCGCTCGGTCCGCAGGCTTTCTTCGGGCATGCGGAATTGAGGAGCCGAGGTTTCCAGCCACAACCCTATGTGCCTGTGAATCCTGAGGAGTTTTCCGGATTCCTTCAGGGCACAGAACCCGATCATAGTGAGCGTGGCGACCCATCCGCCAATCATCAGCATCACAACGAGAGACATAGCACGCTCCTATGCAGGGGGAACACTCTGGCCAAAGCCACACTCACGAATCCCTTTTCGCTCTGAACCCCACGCCATGCTTCCCCCACTGCGTTGAAACTTGGAGCGACTGTCTTCCACAAATGTAAAAAGTGCAATGCCCAGAGGGTGAAATGTCGGTGAGTCGTAGGTGAGTTGTTAACCCCTTGAAATATCGAGGATTATCTTGGAAATGATCAGGAAATTTGGATCGGGCTAGTTGTTTTATTGTTGCTCCGGAGCCTGCGAGCAGTGGTAGAATCCTTGCCAATGTTGTGACCCCAGTGGGGGGGATTTGTGGGGCTCGGGTGCAAATACCGCTTCGGCCCGTTCGACTTGATCACGGGTGCGCACCAGCTTGCCAAGAACGGGACGAAGGTGAAACTTCGCGGTCAGCCTTACCTGATTCTGGAAGTGTTACTGGAGCGGGCGGGAGAGGTTGTGTCCCGGGAGGAAATCCGAGAGAAGCTCTGGTCGGTCGATACATTCGTCGATTTCGAACATGGGCTCAACACGTCGGTTAAAAAACTTCGGCAAGTGCTTTGCGATTCCGCCGAGGAACCACGCTACATCGAAACGGTGCCGCGGTTGGGCTATCGTTTTATCGCTCCGGTCGAAGTTGTCACGGAAAGGACCAAATACCCGGTTGAAGTACCTCCGGTCGAGCCCCTACCAATCCCTCCGCCAACCAATCGAGTCGACCTTCAACCCAGGCAACCTTCAAGTTCCCGCTGGAGGTTCCGGGGGCTCAGTTTTGCTTCGGTCGTGCTTCTCGGTGTTGCTTTCATCCTGATATTTGCGAAATCGTCAGGCCGGATGCAGTGGCTCTTTCCTTTGTCGAGCGGAGCCGTGAATGCGGCTGGGACGGCGAAACAATTCAGCTCCATTGCCGTCTTGCCTTTGGAAAATCTTTCTAACGATCCGGCTCAGGAGTACTTTGCCGACGGGATGACCGATGAACTTATTGGCGATCTCGCGCAATTGGGTGGTATGCGCGTCATCTCTCGAACGTCTGTCATGCGCTACAAGGGCGGGAACAAAACGGCCCCACAGATTGGCCGGGAGCTTGGGGTGAACGCTCTGGTCGAGGGGACGGTGGAGCGGGAAAAAGGCCGGGTCAGAATTCGGGTGCAGCTGATTGACGCTGCCAGTGATCGCCATCTTTGGGCCCACAACTATGACTTTGAGATTAAGGACGTGCTACTCCTGCAGAGCACGGCGGCGCATGACATCGCGGTAGAGATCCAGGGACGCGTGGCGCGGTCGGCGGCTTACTTGCTCTCAAATAACGGACGCACGGTTCAACCCGATGCCTATGAAGCCTATCTCAAGGGCCGCTATTTCTGGAACCAGCGGACGGAAGAGGGGCTCGACAAGAGCATCGAGTACTTTCAGGATGCCATTGCGAAGGATCCTGTCTTTGCGGCTGCCTATGCTGGCTTGGCAGGGAGTTACTCGCTCCTCGGATCTAATGCGCTGCCTCCAGAGGTCGCGCGGGAGAAGGCACGGGCTGCCGCCAGCAAAGCGTTGGAGCTAGATCCGGCTAGTGCCGAGGGCCATGGGGAACTGGGCTTGATTGAGTTCTATTACGACTGGAATTGGAAGCAGGCCGAGCAGGAGTTTCAGCGCGCCATCGAAATCAATCCGAGTTACGCGACAACACATCAATGGTATAGCCATTACTTAAGGGCGATGGGCCGTCTTCCGGAGGCGCTGGAGCAGGCCAAGCAGGCACAGCAGTTGGACCCACTTTCGTTATCCATCGATACGACCTTGGCGGCACGATACCGTGACCTGCGCCAGTATGATCAGGCTATTGAGGTGCTCCAGCGGACGCTGGAACTGGATCCCAATTTTGCTCACGGACATGAGCTTTTGGCGTCAGTCTTCGAACAGCAAGGAGACCTCCGGGCGGCCATCGGTGAGTGGCAGAAGGCGATCGAGCTTGCAAGAGATAATCCAACTCCAGTTGCCCACCTCGGCCGTGCTTATGCCCTTTCTGGGAGTCAGGATGAAGCGCGTAAAATCGTTGAGCAGTTGAAGCGGACCTCCAAGCAACACTATGTGCCCGATTGGGACATGGCGGTGCTTTGTGCCGGTCTGGGCGACGCCAACAGCGCATTTCGATGGTTGGAAAAGTCTTACGCGAAGCGGGAGAGTCAAATGCCATTTCTGAAAGTCGACTACCGGATGGATCCTTTACGAGCAGACCCCCGCTTTCAGAACTTGCTGCGCCGGGTCGGGCTGCCGTAGTAGTCAATGGACAGAAATACCGGGTTCACGATCCCAAACCTAAACCTTGGAAGAGGCGGGCGAGTGACTCAGTCGAGCCATCGACCGCTACTCCCAGGCTCCGCCTTCTGGGTAAATGGGCAGTGACACGGGCAGCATCAGCCGAACGGAGTTGGAAGGGATGGAATGAGCGAGCAATTTTGGCAGTCAGCAAGCAACCAGGCCTACCAGATTTCTCTTTCGGGATTTAACCTGATCAATTCTCCGCGTCTCAATAAGGGGACAGCCTTCTCGGACCACGAACGCGACGTGTTTGGCCTGCACGGTCTATTGCCACCGCATGTGGGGAATCTTGAGGACCAGATTGAGCGCCGGATGCAGGCATTCCGGGAGCAGCCGAACGCCTTCCATAAGTACAGCTTTCTCCGCGAACTGCAGAATACGAACGAAACGCTGTTCTATGCGCTCCTGGTGCGCAACATCGAAGAGATGCTCCCGCTGGTGTACACGCCAACTGTGGGCGAGGGTTGCCAGCGCTTCAGCGAGATTTGGAGAAAGCCGCGAGGTTTGTTCCTCAGCTATCCGAACAAAGATCGTATCGACCGGATCTTAAGTCATCCTCGTTACGACGGTGTGAAATGCATCGTGGTCAGTGACGGCGAACGCATCCTGGGACTCGGCGATCAGGGCGCAGGAGGCATGGGTATCCCAATTGGGAAAATGGCCCTTTACACCGCGCTGGGCGGGATCCATCCGGAGCATTGTCTTCCGGTTCTGCTCGATGTGGGAACCGACAATGAGGACCGGTTAAAGAGTCCGATCTACATCGGGTGGAAACACACTAGAGTTCGCGGCGAAGAGTACGACGCTTTCGTGGACGTTTTTGTAAACAGTGTGAAGAAACGCTGGCCGCACGTTCTTCTGCAATGGGAGGACTTTGCCGGATCGAATGCCGCTCGCCTTCTGGCTCGCTACAAAGATCAACTGTGCACGTTTAACGACGATATTCAAGGCACGGCAGCGGTAGCAACCGCTACGCTGCTTTCAGCGATCAACGTGACGGGTATTGCACTAGAGCAACAGAAGATCGTTGTGCTCGGCTTCGGAACCGCGGGCATCGGCATCACCAACCTGTTGGCGCAGTTCATGCTGGAGAAAGGTGTACCGGAACAGGAAGCTCGCGCTCGCTTCTACGCTCTCGATCTCCACGGTCTGGTTACAGAAAATGGTAAAGATGTGCGGCCGGAGCAGTTGCCCTACGCGCGAAAAGAAGAGGAAGTACAGGGTTGGAGGCGACCGAATGGAGAGATCACCTTGCTGGACGTGATCCGCCATGCCAAGCCTACGGTTCTGATCGGAGTTTCTGGGCAAGCCGGAGCCTTCACCGAAGAAGCTGTGCGTGAAATGGCCGCGCACACCAGCCGGCCCATCATTTTCCCGCTGTCGAATCCCACCTCGCGCAGCGAAGCCGCTCCCCAGGACCTGGTGAATTGGACCGAAGGACGGGCGCTGATCGGTACCGGAAGTCCGTTCGAACCGGTGACTATTTGGGGAAAGAAAGTTCGCATCGACCAGACCAATAACTCGTACATATTTCCGGGGCTCGCTCTCGGGATCATTGCCTCGAAGGCCAAACGCGTCACGGATGCGATGGTCATGGCCGCGGCTAAGGAATTGGTGCGCCTTGTGCCCACACAAGAGGATAAGAAAGCAAGCCTTCTACCGGCACTTTCGGATTCGCGTCAACTCAGTCGCTCGATTGGCTGGGCCGTAGGCAGGCAGGCGATTCAAGATGGCCAGGCGCAAGTTGCCGGCGAAGATAACTTGGATCATGAACTCCGAGCCAATATCTGGGAACCTGTGTACGTACCGTACGAACGCAAGGTTGAGGCCGGTCGAAGCTAGTCTGGTCTTCCGGTGTAGTGTTCTTCGTGGTGAACATCGGCATGGTCTTCCAGGGACTCGAGGTGAGTCGTGACTTCGGCGGGCATCCCTAGTTCGGCGGGCAGGCGTTCTTCCAGAATTGTTGCCAGGCGATGTGCCTCACTGACCGACGTCAGGCGCGGGAACAACAGGTGTACTTCAATGATCTGGCGATATCCGGTAGTTCGGAAGCGCACGCCATGGTATTGGATAGCGAGCTCCGAGCAAATTGCATCCAGCTGGTCGCGAATTTTCCGTCCGGCTTTCGGATCCGAATAATCCAGCAGCCCGACCGCCGAACGCCAAACCAGATGTCCGCCCGACCAGAGGATGTTGGCGGCGACCGCGATGGCCACCAGCGGATCGAACGGTTTCCAGTGCGTCAGCAGCACCAGCCCCAGTCCTCCCACAACCCCGAAGCTGGTCAAGCTATCGGTCAAGACGTGTTTGCCATCAGCTTCGAGAATGAGTGAGTTGGTGCGCCGGCCGGTTCGCAAAAGATAGTAACCGAGGCCGGCATTGACGATTCCCGCTATCAGGATCAGCAGTGTCCCTGTTCCCAGGCGTTCGAGCTGTAGTCCGGTGATCCACATCCGGATCGCCTCATAGAGAATTGCAATGGCGGCCACGACGATCATGGCTCCCTCAAATCCAGCGGAGAAGAAGGTAATCCGCTCGTAACCGTAGAGGAATTGAGGGGAAGCTGATTTTGTGCTGAGGCGAAGACTAAAACTGGCAAATCCCACGGCGATCACGTGGACGACCGACTCGGCGGCGTCGGAAAAGATTGCCGCCGAATGCGTCATGAAATAGACCGTGGTCTTCCCGATCAACATTGCCAAACCGACCATCAGGGAGAGGCGCATGGCGAAGTACGCATCGCGCAACTCCCGTTCGTCTCTCCGGGTTGCCGAACTAACCGTGGGTGGCGTAGACACGCTCTGTATCCTTAAGCTGAGAAGCTTAGCATTACAGTTGCCGCTTACTGTTTTTCCTGCTTTTGCAGATCGGCGGGCTGGCCGGTTTTCGGCTGCGCTTCTTTCGGGTCCGGTTTCCACGTAAAAGCGTTGGCGGGGGCAGAGGGGTTGACGCCGAAGTCCCACACATAGAGGTTCATTCCTTCTCTACCCAGCATCTCGGCGACGGCGTATTCTCCTGCCGCGAGGGGTTCGGTGGGTGTGAGCTTAACCCAGCCTCCGGTCATGGCGGTGGCCGTGGCCGCGACGTAGCGTTCGTCGGTTTTCATCTTTCCGGTGACTGCAACCTTGACTGCGCCGGCAACGCGTTTGCCGCCCTTAACCTCGATGCGAATGATCTTGAAGCGGTCGGTGAGGGCGAGCGGCGGAGGCTCGCCGGTGGCCTGCACGGTTGCGGGCACACCCTGATTCGTATCGATATTGATGTAGAGCGAGGGCACGGTAGTGTGCGCCTGAATCTTGGCATGGGTTCCAGGGAGTTCAATCGTTTGCCTGGCGCTGGCCAGCGGATTGATCGCCGACCGCAGAATATTCGACTTGGTGTTCTTATCCAGATCGGTGCCCGACTGCTGCAGTTCAGCCAATTGCGGCTGATTCTGGTAGGTATCGAGGAGAAAGATGCCGCCTTCATCGGGCAGGTGCAAACCGGGTGCGACTTGCGGGGAACGGGCTTGTTCGGCTTTGCGCTCGGCCTCCAGTTCCTTGTCGAGTTCGGCGGCTTCTGGAGATAGCTTGCCTTCCTCGCGGCCTTGCTCGAACTTGTCGGTGGCGTCCCAGTCAATCAGTGACTTCGGGACTTCCTCCCATTCGCCGCGCTCGGCGCTAAAATAGCGGACGCGCTCGCCGTGAATTTCATACTTGGTGACGGACTGGTAGGTGCCGTCTTTCAGAATGAGGCGGCGGGCCTGCGGCTGGGCGAGGCTGGGAACTGGCAGAGTAAGAAAGAGCGCGGCCAAACTGACGGTGACGATAGTTCCCGCCTTTTGAATTCGGGATTTCATGTTGGGGAACATTATCGCCCTTGCCGGTGTCACTTCAAAATTAGATGCGGGGAGAAAGCTGGGGCAGTGTCTAAGTAACGGCTGGTGGGGTGTCATGAATCTGGGGCAATGCTTTGAAACTCGCAGCTTGGCGCCAATTCCACGGATCGGGGCATGTGTTGTCGCGGCGTCTATTCTAGCAAGCTGTCAACAAGCTGCAAGCCATGACCAGCCGCATCAACTTCTCTATATCGTGGATTCTGATCGCGGCAGTTCTGATTCCCACGAGCGGCTGTTCGCCGTGGATCCCGAGCGCAAGAAGATCGTCAAGACCTATCCTACCGGCTCCCGTCCCGACATAGCGCTTTCACGCGACGGGACGCGCCTTTACGTTGCCAGTGAATCCGGAGTGCCGGAGGGTCCAGAAGGAGCCGGGGCGGGAAGGCTGGACGTCGTAGATACCGCGACGGGCGCGACTCTGGCTTCTGTCGCCAACCCTCACCGCTGGGTTGCGATGGGGCCTTTGTATGGTTCCGAGATGGCGCTTTCCTCCGATGGGCATTGGCTGTATATGCCGAAGTTAATGCCTGGGCCGGAGGGAACGGCGTCCGTACTTGTCGCGATATTCGATACTGCCAGCGCCAGGTTCCTTCCGGAAACGATCCCGCTATCGAAGTGTGGGGCCTTTTTCCTGGTGCCTTGGCCGAAGGCCCGGGCGTTGTCGGTGCTGTGTTTCGACACCGAGGACGTGCGCACGATACAGCTCAGCGATCAGGGTGTTCCCACGGCCCAACCGCCGGCCGTCATTGCCATACCTCACGATTGGGGGCGCAGACGGTTGGGCACCGCATTTGTGTCCGGCGAAAATGAGTTGACTGTCCTAATGACCGACGGCAAGTACAGTAAGATTAACGTCCAAACCGGGAACACGGTGCAAGAGGGCGAGATTGCCTTTTCTCCGCCGCTTACGCCCGCAGGCTGGCACCCGTCAACTCCGGGAGCCGAGCACGTGCCCTCCCTGGGACGCAGGGTCGTCGGCGCACGGATACTGCAATCGGAAGGACGGCTCTACGTTCGGCTCTCGCGATCCGATCTGTATATGCACGCCTGTGACGCCATTGCAGTGCTGGATGCCAAGACGCTGCAGCAGGAGGGCTTCTTTGAGCTCAAGAGTTCTTTCTTGCGTCCCTCCTGGAATCTTTTCTGGGACGCCGCGATTGGAAATGGCGGCAAACGGCTTTACCTGTTGGCAGTGGAGCGCAAGGGCGGAACGGTTCGGGTGCTGAGTCTGCCGGATGGGAAAGAAATCGACACCATCCAAGGGCTTGGAACAACTCTGTCGAACGTAGTTCCCTCGCCCTAGCGCAGGTTCGAGCTGACGGCTGAGAGCTGTTTTTTCCACATTCCCTTCCGGAAAAATCTCTGCCATAATTGATCGTGCACCCCAACCCGCACAATTTTCCAGACAAAACTAAAGCGAGGAAGCGATGTCGGCCAAGTACATCTTTGTAACCGGCGGTGTGGTCTCATCACTAGGCAAAGGTCTGGCGGCGGCGTCCATCGGATGCCTGCTCGAAAGCCGCGGCCTCAAAGTCAACCTGATGAAGTTCGATCCCTACCTGAACGTCGATCCGGGGACGATGTCGCCGTTTCAGCACGGCGAAGTGTTCGTCACCGACGATGGGGCGGAAACCGATCTTGACCTTGGCCACTACGAACGCTTTACGCACGCCAAACTCTCTCGCGATAACAACTGGACCACCGGACGCCTCTACGAGCAGATTATCGCGAAAGAGCGGCGGGGCGATTACCTGGGCAAGACGGTGCAGGTGATTCCGCACGTCACCAACGAAATCAAGGCGGCGACGAAAAAAGTCGCGCAGGATGTGGACGTGGCGATCGTCGAAATTGGCGGCACCGTGGGCGACATCGAGTCGCTGCCGTTCATCGAAGCCATCCGCCAGATGCGTCAGGAACTGGGGCGCGATAACACGCTGTTTGTGCACGTGACGCTGGTGCCGTTCATTGCTGCGGCGCAGGAATTGAAGACCAAGCCTACCCAGCACTCCGTCAAGGAGTTGCTCAGCGTCGGAATTCAGCCGGATATTTTGCTGTGCCGCACCGACCGTTTTCTTTCGAAGGAGATCAAGTCGAAAATCGCTTTGTTCTGCAACGTCGAAGAAGAAGCGGTGATCACGGCTAAGGACGTCGCGTCCATCTATGAAGTGCCAGTGGTTTTTGCCCATGAAGAGGTGGACACGCTCGTTCTGCGGCGCCTGAAACTGGAGGCGAAAGATCGCGATCTTTCCAAGTGGAACGATCTGGTGCACCGCGTTTACAACCCGAAAGATGTGGTCCGCATTGGCATTGTCGGAAAGTACGTGGAGTATGAAGACAGCTACAAATCGTTGAAAGAGGCGCTGGTGCACGGCGCGCTGGCCCACAACCTGAAGCTGGAAGTGAATTGGATTGAAGCCGAGGGGCTGGAATCTGCCGACGAAGCCGATAAGAGTTATGAAGCGCAGTTGGAAGATTACGACGGATTGCTTGTGCCCGGAGGATTCGGCAAGCGCGGCATCGAAGGCATGTTGAGGGCGATCCAGTACGCGCGCGAGAAGCATGTGCCGTATTTCGGAATCTGCCTTGGTATGCAGACGGCTTGCATTGAATATGCGCGCAACGTCTGCGGTCTGGCAGATGCGAATTCGAGCGAGTTCGATCAGGCGACTCCGCATCGCGTGATCTACAAGCTGCGCGAGTTGCGAGGCGTGGAGGAACTGGGCGGCACCATGCGGCTGGGAGCATGGCCGTGCAAGATCGAGCCGGGAACGCTGGCGTATCAGGTGTATGGCCAGACCGAGATCAGCGAGCGGCACCGGCATCGTTACGAGTTCAACCGCGAGTATGAAGAGACCATGGTGGCGGCCGGGCTGCGGCTCTCCGGCTCGACTCCGGACGGCACTTACGTGGAGATGGTGGAGATTCCTGGTCATCCCTTCTTCATCGGGTGCCAGTTCCATCCGGAATTCAAATCAAAGCCGCTGGAGCCGCATCCGCTGTTTAAGGCGTTTGTGGGCGCTTCGTACGAACACGGGCAGAAGAAGAAAGAGCAGAAAGGCGCCGCCGAGGTGGAGCTGTTCCTGCGGCCGGAAAAAGTGGGAAGAAGATAGCCGTTAGCTCTTAGCCGTTAGCTTTTAGCCAAGAGCTAAAAGCCAGAAGCCAAAAGCCTTGACCTTATCCTTCCAAATCGATAACGTTCGCGTCGGCTCTGGCGATCTGTTCCTCATTGCCGGGCCCTGTGTGATTGAGAGCGAAGATCATGCGCTGCGCATGGCGGAGATCATCAAGGGCGTGGCGCGTTCGCTGAATTTCCCGTTTATCTTCAAAGCGTCGTACGACAAGGCGAACCGCACTTCGATCCGGAGCTATCGCGGGCCGGGGATGAAGGAAGGCCTGCGCATTCTGCAGAAGGTGAAAGACGATGTGCACATTCCGGTGCTGACCGACGTGCATCAGGCCGCCGACGTCGCCGCCGTGGCCGAAGTGGTGGACGTGTTGCAGATTCCCGCATTCCTCTGCCGGCAGACCGACTTGATCGTGGCGGCTGCGCTCAGCGGGCGTCCGGTCAACATCAAGAAGGGGCAATTCGTTTCGCCCTGGGACATGAAACACGCCGTCGAGAAGTGCCGCGATGCCGGGAACAGTCAGGTGTTTGTGACCGAGCGGGGCTCAAGTTTCGGTTACAACAATCTGGTCGTGGACATGCGCTCGCTGGCCATCATGCGCCATTTCGCGCCGGTGGTGTTTGACGCGACGCACTCGGTGCAACTGCCGTCGGCTTCGCACGGGGATGAAGATCAGCCGGCGGTGAGCGGCGGCCAGCCGGAGTTCATCCCTGTGCTGTCGCGGGCAGCGGTGGCGGCGGGAGTGGATGGCGTGTTCATGGAAGTCCACGACAATCCGAAAGCGGCGAAGAGCGACGGCGCCAACGCGCTCGACACGCGCAATCTGCGCGGGATGTTGAAGGAATTGCAGGCGGTGAAGAAGGCGCTGGATGTGGCGCACGCGACACCGTAGCGTCATCATTATCACTTTTGAATCTGCTACCATTCCCGCGTCATCTCAACTCTTATCTATGCATTGGTGGGCATCGATCTTCGGCATTGTTCTGATCTTCATCATCCTGATGGATGCGTTTGAGACTGTGGTTTTGCCACGGCGCATCAGGCGGACTTTTTTTCGCATCTCGTCCCGGTTCTATAAGAAAACCTGGCGCCTCTGGACCGGAGTGGGGCGGCATATCAAGTCCGCGAACCGGCGCGAAGGCTTCCTGGCGTACTTTGGACCGCTGTCGCTGTTCCCGCTGCTGGGCTTTTGGGCGCTGGGGCTGATTTTTGGATTTGCCTGCGTGCAGTATGGATTGGGCGAGCATCTCACGCTGGCCAATGAAAAAATCACATTTGGCAAAGTGCTCTACCTCAGCGGTGAAACCTTTTTCACTTTGGGTTATGGAGACATCACGCCCAATAACGCCGCTGCCCGCGCCTTGGCCGTGATGGAAGCGGGCATGGGCTTTGCGTTCCTTGGAGTTGTGATCGGATATCTGCCGGTTATCTACAATTCGTTTGCCGCGCGTGAGATCGAGATTTCGCTGCTTGACGCGCGCGCGGGATCACCTCCCAGCGCCGCCGAGTTCCTTGGCCGGTTGGGGTGCTGTCCCGAGCAAAGGGTGCTCGACGAAATTCTTCGCGACTGGGAGCGCTGGTGCGCCGACCTGCTGTCGAGCCACATTTCCTATCCGGTGCTGGTTTTCTTCCGGTCGCAACACAGCAATCAATCCTGGTTGAGCGCGCTGACGGTGATGCTCGATGTCACGTCGCTGGTCATGACGGGCGTGGACGGAATCCACCCGGAGCAGGCGAAGCTCACGTTTGCGATGGCGCGGCACGCCGTTGTCGATCTGGCGCAGGTGGTGGATGCGCAATACACTCCGCATGACGCCGTGCGGCTCGAGGCAAAGGATCTCACTCGGTTGCGCGCGGAACTGGCTGGGCATGGCGTGACTTTGTATGACGGCGCGGACGCGCCCGAGCGGCTGGCGGAACTTCGGATTCTCTACGAACCCTATCTTCATTCCCTCAGTCGCCGGCTCTTGATGACGTTGCCGCCGTGGATTCATGCGGATCGTAAGAAAGATAACTGGCAGGGCAGTCCGTGGGACCACGTGATTCAGGCGCGAGCGCTGGAGCATCCGGGACGGACGGTGGACGATCACTTCTGAGGGATCGGGCCATCGGGTGATCGGGTCATCTGCGGCTATTGGCGAGGTGGCGATGTTGCGACAGCGCGTCCTCTAATGACGGTCGACCCAGATGGAGCGATCTTCATGGCTGGGAAGCCGACAAATCTGCGACGCGCACGATGGTGCATTCTACTTGTTTGCCGCTGGAGCTCTTCACCTTGCCCTTGTTGCCGCCGATCTCGTACTTCACGTCGCTGCCCACAACGAAATCGGTCGCTTTCAGGGAGTCCTTTTCTATCGTGCGGCAGGTGTACTGCTTACCCGATGCCGCGAAGGAAAGATCGTACTGCTGATTCTTGTGGGTTTTCTTGTCGGTTGTTCCCGCCGGCTGGAAATCCTTCAGCGTGGTTGTGCCCTCGATCTTCGATCCGGCCGCTGCCGTGATCGCAATCGCTATTATCAGGAGCGCAACTGAATTCGCCTTACGCATGATCCCACCTCCAAGTCGATTGTACGTTGATGAAAGCGATCGCTGCCACGGTTTACCAGGAATCACCAAACCGTCCACTAATGGATTCCGGCTATGGACACCCGCCCGCATTGCAGCTAGAAAGCTTTGTATCTGTTCGCGTGGGTATCGATCTGGGGTCTGACAACTGAGGTTCTAAGAAACAAGTCCAGCTTGAATTTCAACCGGGAGGAATCGTGATCTCCAAGAGGCTGATGGTCTTTGTGTGCGCAATGGTCACAGTTGGCGGCAGCGCCCTGTGTGCTGCGCAGAGCGGATCCGGGTTTTTCACAAGGTGGGAAGATCGGGTGCGCGATACGCTGGCGCAACAGCCTTCCTGGCCCATCCCGCTGGTCACGGCATCGTCGGGACTGTTGCAGGTGATGCGCACCGATTTTGTCCGCCAGATCGCGCCCGCTGGCACCGATACCTGGAACTATGACAACACTAAGGGTTTCAATGTGGTGCCCTGGTACAAAGTCGAATTCGATGCGCTGCTGCCACCCTATATCCAGCACAACTCGAAGGCGATGGATGGCTTTGGCGATGTTTCCCTGCTGCTGAAGTACCGTCTGGCGGCTGCCAACGTAGAGAGCGGCAATTATTCGGTGAGTTTTTCTCTGGGCGGCACCATGCCAACCGGCAGCTACAAGAACGGAAGTCTCGCAGCCACAATTTCGCCTACGGTATGCGCGGGCAAGGGCTTCGGAAGGCTTGACGTGCAATCGACGCTGGGCGCAATCCTGCCCGCGAACGACACGACCAAGCTCGGCCGCGTCGTGGTATGGAACACGGTGACGCAGTACCGCGTTGGCAAGTTTTTCTGGCCCGAAATCGAGAACAACGCGACGTTCTACCATGGCGGCCCCAACGACGGCCGCGTGCAGAACTTCGTGACACCGGGATTGATGCTCAGCAAGTTTAAGCTGGAACACGATCCGCGCAACCGTCTCGCTCTCGTCTTCGGCGGAGGAATGCAGATCGCAACCACTCAGTTCCATACCTACAATCATGGACTCGTGCTCACGGCGCGGATGTTGTTCTGAGATTTCATGTGCTGCATGCTCTCTTCCTTCTGCTAACATTTCCCCTTCATGAAACACGTAGGCGAAAACGTAGTGCGGATCGAGGCGGAGGCGTTGCGGGCGCTGGCGGATCGGCTCGCCGGGCCGATGGCTGCGGACTTCAACCGGGCGCTGGAACTGATGTTCGGGTGCCGGGGCCGGGTGGTTGTGACCGGTATGGGGAAGAGCGGACTGATCGCGCGCAAGATCGCGGCTACGCTGAGCTCGACCGGGTCGCCGGCGCTCTACCTGCATCCGGTGGAGGCTTTGCACGGCGATTTGGGGATGATCGTGCGCGGCGATCTTGTGCTGGCGCTTTCGGCCAGCGGCGAGACCGAAGAAATTCTGCAGTTGCTGGCGACGATCAAACGGCTGCAGGTTCCGCTGATCGCTATGACCTGCGACGATGTTGCTGAAAACCTGGCGGGGCGGAGCCCCGCTACCACACGGGCTTCTACCTTGGCATCTTCTGCCGACGTCGCTTTGGATTGCTCGATCTCTCGGGAAGCTTGCTCGCTGGGGCTTGCTCCCACGGCCTCCACCACCACCATGCTGGCGCTGGGCGATGCTTTGGCGGTGGCGCTTTCGGAAAAACGAGGATTCAAAGAAGAAGACTTTGCCAACCTGCATCCCGGGGGAAAGCTGGGCAAACGGCTGGCGCGGGTGGAATCGTTGATGCATTCAGGAGACGCGGTTCCGCGGGTGACGGCGCAGACGAAGATGCCCGACGTGATTTACGAGATGTCGCGCAAGAAGCTAGGCATGACGGCGGTGGTCGAGGGCGACCGCCTGCTGGGGGTGATCAGCGACGGCGATCTGCGGCGACTGCTCGAGCAGCGGGGAAAAGATGCGCTCGACCTCAGCGCCGAGGATTGCATGACGCGGACTCCGAAAACCATCGGTGCGCAGGAGTTCGCGGCCACCGCGTTGGCCCGCATGGAAGAGATGAAGATTACTTCGCTGGTGGTGGTGGAGGGCGAGCGGCGCTTGCTGGGCATCGTGCACCTGCACGATTTGTGGGGGACGGAGATGGTGTAGGGATAGCCAGCCCCTAAAGGGGCATCGGATTTCGATTCGATTTGGCATCGCTAAAGCGATGCCCTGATACAGACCCTAGGTTTCCTGTCGCGAACTCCACCGAAGGACGGTCATAGAAGTGGCAACTTCACCAACACCGGATGTGGCCGCCAGGGTGGCTTTCTACGCGGTCATCGTGTGCTGGTGGATTTTTGGCCTCACATTCTGGCTGAGGAGACGTCCGCCCCGCGCCCGCGAGACGAAACGCGATTGGACGTCGCTCACCGGAATGTTCTTGCAAGCCGCAGGCTACTTCTGCGTCTGGTCTTTTCCTCTGCGCCAGAAACATTTCTCGCCGGTTGCGTCCGAATTGCCCATGGTGGAATGGGGACTGGCGGTGCTGAGTGTGGCCATCGCCATCGCTTCGGTGTGGATGGTCAACGCGGCCGCGCGGCGTTTGGGCAAGCAATGGGCTCTGGCCGCACGCCTGGTGGAAGGCCACACGCTCATCCAGGACGGACCTTATCGCTTCGTAAGGAATCCCATCTACACCGGCATGTTTGGAATGCTCATGGCTACCGGACTGGCTGCCGGTCAGTGGATCCCGCTGCTGGTTGCGATCGTGTTATTTATTCCCGGAACCTATATCCGGATTCGCAGTGAAGAGCGACTGCTGCGCGAGGCCTTTGGGGCCGAGTTCGAAGCGTACGCGCGCCGGGTTCCGGCGCTGGTCCCGGGAGTCTATTAGCCCCGTCTCTACGCGTAACGTTCGCGCATGAAATCGCCAATCGCCGCGTATGCGGCCGCGAGCGTCTTTTCGTCGGGCAGGAAAACTATGCGGAAGTGCTTTGTCCCGGGACGCTGCCCGAAGCCCGAGCCGTGCACGACCGTCACATACTTCTGGCGAATCAGTTCCTTGACAAAGACGTCGTCGCCTTCCGGGATGTCGATGCGTGGATACGCGTAGAAAGCTCCGCGCGGCTCGACACAGCTTACGCGCGGAGTTTCAGCGCACCACTTCATAGTCAGATCGCGGCGGCTGCGCAGCTTGTGCTTCACTTCGACGAGGTGACCCTGCGGGCCTTCGAGCGCCGCCTTGATCGCGTACTGCTCGGGGTGGTTGGCGCAGAGGCGCGCGCGCAACAACTTGTTCACGCCTTCGAGGTAGGGCTTGATGACGGAAGCTTCGCCGCTGGCAATGCCCCATCCGATGCGCCATCCGGGGGCGAGATAGTTCTTGGACAGTCCGCCGAACGTAATGACGGGCACGTCGGGCGCGACGGCGGCCATGGCAACGTGCGCGTCGTCGTCGTCGATGATGAGCTTGTCGTAAATTTCATCGGCAAAAATAATCAAATTGTGTTGCCGCGCGAGTTCGGCAATCTGCTCCAGCATCTTGCGGGTGCAGAGTGAGCCGGTCGGGTTGTTGGGATTGATGAGCACAATCCCGCGCGTCCGCGGCGTGATCTTTTTCTTGATGTCGTCGAGATCGGGCTGCCAGCCGTCTTCTTCGTTCAGGTAATAAGTGTTCAGTCCGATTTCGATCTTCGCCAGAACCGCCGAATAGAGCGGATAGTCGGGGCAGGGGGTCAGCAGGTTGTCGCCGGGATTGAGCAGCGCGGCCAGGCAAATGTCCACCGTCTCGCTGACGCCCGAGGTGACGAAGACATCCTGAATGCTGGTGATCCCCTTGCGGGCGGCCTCGCCGCGAATGGCGTCGAGCGCTTCCTTGATGCCGGAAGAAGGAGAATACCCATTCTTCCCCTCCCGCATGGCCTGATAGACGGCGTCGATCATGTGGGCGGGCGTCTGGAAATCAAAGTTGAGCGGGTCGCCGATGTTGAGCGGCAGAATTTTGTGTCCCTGGCGGGCGACGTCGTCGGCGACGCAGGCCAGGTCGCGAATGGCGTAGCGGACGTTCTCTAAACGGGAGGCAGGGGTAATTTCGCGAGCTTGCGTTACGGGCATGAGGTCGCTCACTCTCCGCATAAAGTGTACAAGAGGACGAGCGGGAACTCCTTCTTCCACTTTGCTCGATTGGGGTGGGAGAGAGACACCTGAAAATCTGGGGTGGTCAGGAGATCGTGGCGGTTCTAGTCCGGGGCGAAATTAATTTCGACTTCTTGTCTGGCTTCCGAAGCGGAGGGAGCGTACTTCCACTGGAGAACTGCCTTGGTTGCGCTTTCCGCCAAAATTGGGTTGCCGCCCAGGACCTCCACGTTGGCCACATCCCCGTTCGCGCGGACGGTGACGTTGAGGCGAACCAAACCTCCAATGTGCGAGTGTTTCATGATTTTGGGATAGTCAGGTTCGACGGTCCGGAGGGCTTTCCGTTTGGATTTATCCACCTGCACGACTTGGGCGGTGGAAGGAGAAACGGCCACGAGAAACAGCAGGGTTATAGCGAAAGAAGCGAGCATGTTCTTGAGTGACGCGCCGGTCCGACCGCCGCGGAAAAGGCTTGCCATAGATGCACTGTCCTAGTCTTGGGGGGGTGGAGCGAGATCACGACCCGATTCAACAGAGGATAGGTATCGAAAGGCAAGTAGACAAGATTACTGGCGTAACCCAGACACGTAACCGCGGAAGACGCCGGGTATGCCGCGCCCCCCCATCCCTCCTCAGGGTTCAATCAGAGTCGAGGCGAGATAACACAACTCCACATAATCTCGGCGCACTCTGCGTCTCGCGGTAGGTTGCCTTACTCTACTCGATCGATCTGCGCCTTCTGCAGTTTATCGGAGTAATCCACGTAGACCGATTTCCACTCGGTGTAAAAGTCAATCGCACCGATGCCGCCTTCGCGATGGCCGTTGCCGGTGGCCTTGGTCCCGCCGAAGGGCAAATGAACTTCCGCGCCGATGGTCGGGGCGTTGATGTATGTGATGCCGGCCTCGAGGTCGCGTACGGCGGCGAAGGCCTTGTTAACATCTTTGGTGTAGAGCGATGACGACAGGCCGTACTCGATGTTGTTGGCGATTTCGATCGCGTTCTCCATGTTGTCGCAGGGAATGATCGAAACCACGGGCCCGAAGATTTCTTCCTGAGCAATGCGCATCTTGGGATCGACGTCGGTGAAGACGGTGGGTTCGAGGAACCATCCATGCTGATATTCGCCTTGGTCGAGCCGGTTGCCGCCGGTGACCAGCTTTGCGCCTTCGGATCTTCCGATCTCGATGTAGCTCAGGTCGGTCTTGAGCTGGTTCTCATTTACCGCAGGACCCATCTCGACGGTCTCGTCGAGCCCATTGCCGACTTTGATTTTCTTGGCGCGAGCCACGAAGTTTTCGACGAACTCGTGGTACACGCCTTTCTGCACGATGATGCGGCTGGTCGCGGTACAGCGCTGTCCAGTGGTGCCGAACGCGCCCCACAGTCCGCCTTCAATGGCGAGGTCAAGATTGGCGTCGTCGAGCACGATCATCGGATTCTTGCCGCCGAGTTCGAGCGAGCAGTGCTTGAAGGTCTTGGCGGCGGTGGCGCCGACGATTCTGCCGACTTCCGAAGAGCCGGTGAGCGAGATGGCGCGGACCACCGGATGCTCGGTCAGCGGCGTGCCGACTTCCGAGCCGAAGCCGGTCACGATGTTGATGACGCCCTTCGGGATTCCGGCGTCAGTCAGCGCCTGCACTAAATTAAAGGTGGAGAGCGGAGTGTCCTGCGCGGGCTTAATCACGCAGGTGTTGCCGCAGACGACGGCGGGCAGCAGCTTCCACGACGAGATGGCCATGGGGAAGTTCCAGGGCGTGATCATGCCGCAGACGCCGATGGGTTGGCGAACGGCCATGGCGAATTTGTTGGGCAACTCCGACGGCACGGTCGGACCGAAGAGGCGGCGGCCTTCGCCGGCGTTGTAGTAGGCGGCATCGATGGCTTCCTGCACGTCGCCGCGGGTTTCTTTCAGCACCTTGCCCATTTCGCGGGTCATGTCGCGGGCGTGGTCTTCCTTGCGTTCGATGAGAATTTCAGCGGCTCGGAAAACCATCTCGGCGCGACGGGGCGCGGGCACCAGACGCCACTTGGCGAAGGCGCGCTTGGCCGCATCCACAGCCGCGTCCACGTCGGCCTTATTCGAGCGCTGGAAGATGGCGACGACCTCGCGCGTGTCGGCGGGGTTGCGGTCTTCGAAAGTCCGTCCACTGACGCATTCGACCCATTCGCCATCAATGAAGTTCTTGAAAACCTTGTGTTTGGTCGTGCCGCCCGCGATCGTCGGGCTGGTCAGGGTATCGGTCGCCATAAGAGCCTCCTGGGAGTAGTGCGGAACACTTCATGCTAACGCCCGGAGTGAAGACGGGCAAGCGAGGGCCCATGGTGGTGAGCGTACGATTTGGCGGCTGGCGCTCGCTTCACTGCACCACGATCTTGCCGACCAGCTTCGATTTAGTATCGTCGTTTTCGATCTGCCAGGGGATCTCGCCCGGCGCATTGGGCTGGAATTCGAAGTCGTAGGTTTCGCCGGATGCGATATGCAGCAGGGCGTCGCCCGGCTTCGCCAGTCGCGACGGGACATTGGCCCCGTCCTTGGCGACGGCGCGCCACGTCGCCGGGTGCTCCTTGCTGCCGAGTTGAACGTTCGCGGCGAGATTGGGCGCCATGTTGATCAGACGCAGGCGATAGCTTGTGCCGCGATTGAATAGCATCGGGTTGGGCGCTTCCGACCCGTTAATGGTGATTCGCTTGGCGTCAAAGAAGGTGTCGCGCGTCCCGATCACCAGCAGCCGGTCGTGCTCGGCGTCAAACGACTCGCCCGGCTCCAGCACGATCAGGCCACCGTACACTCCGCCGGAGAGCTGGTTGGGATCGGCAGCGTGGGTGTGATAAATAAACGTCCCGGCGCGATTGGGTGTGAAGCGGGCAACGAAGCTCGCGCCGGGCTGAATGGCGGGTGTGACCTGATCGCCAGCGCCCCCGCCCACCACGCCATCGTAGTAGGCGTCGAGTTCTAAGCCATGCCAGTGGATTGTAGTTGGTGCGTCGAGGTGGTTCACCACCGTGATCTCAGTCGGTTCTCCGCGCGTCACAAAGATCGGCGGACCTACAGACTTGTCCTCCGAGGCCACGATTTTCTTTCCCTCACGCACCGAGCAGGAGAAAGTGCGTGACTTCCCGCCAGACGCGTTAGGCTCGATCACGAGATCGATTTTCCTTGGCATACGGGCCGGGGCGCTCACCGGCGCAGACGACGCTGCCCTCACGTTGATCATGAGCACCAGTCCGGCCATGTCATTCATGGCGCCCATCGTTTCGTGGTGTGCGTGCGTTTCACTGGCGGCATCGGGTTCGTCATACTGGCTCGCTATCACCCGGCTGAACACCGGCAAGCGCTCATCGGTGGAGACGTGGAATTGGAAGTGGCAGTGGAACAACCAGCGCCCGGCATGTTCGGGCGTCCATTCCATCATCATTGTGCTCCCGGGCAGGAGGTTCTGGGTCACGACCGACTGCCGGTCGGCGCCGGCGTAGGCCGTGTCGGTCTCGAAACTTCCCAGACTCAGCACTTGGTAGAAGGCACCGTGGAGGTGCATCGGATGCTCCGAGATGCTGGGGTTGATGACGCGCCAGCGGATGGTATCGCCCGCCGTATATTCCAGGGGTTCGGTGTACGGGTAGGACTTGCCGTTGATAGTGACAACTTCGAAGCCGGGGTGAACGACATCGGCGGCTGCGAACATTACATTGATGACGAATACGCGGTCCGCAGTGATGGGACCGGTCGGGTCCACAATGAAGGCGCCGTTCAGATGCGCGTCGGCCCGCAAGGGCTGCACGAGAATCAAGTCGCCGTCCTTGAGAGGTTCGGTCGTCCGCGCCCAGTAGTAATAGGTTCCGGGTGCGCCCGCCGCAAAAGTGAATTCGCGGTTTTCGCCGGCTGGAATCTCAACGCCGGCTTTCTCGTCGCCGGGACGCGTGTTTAGCCCGTACACGGTCGCTTTCATCTTCAACTGGTTGGTGACGGTCGCGTGGACAGTCGTTCCTTCCGGTATGCGCAGCATCGGCCCGGGGATCTGTGGGGGACGCCCGGCTTCACCAAATGCCTGCACGAAAAGCTGCGGGCCATCGTTGGCCTCGGGGCGCCACGCGCCGCTGCGCAGTTCGAGCTTTACGTTGAGCACGCCATTTTCCAGCTTTCCCCCGGGGATACGGTTCTGGTTAGCGACGATTTCGCCAGCATCCGGCACTTGCGCAAGCGCCAACGTGGACAACAGACACACGACCGCCCAACGACAGAGAAGACGATAAGTTGTGGACATGCCCCTCCCCAAGAGTGGCTCTCATTATCGACTTCAGGGCAAGACTGTCAAGTTAACTGGATGGATCGCGGGCTATACGGAAGCAACATGCGGGTATAAACCGGCGTTCTCCGAGAGGAAGTGACGTCCTTCCTGAGCTGAGAATTCGGTTTGGTTGGGGCGTGGCTTCCCAGCTTGGTCACTTTCGTAACCCTTTCCACACCTGACCCAAGTTTAATACCCATGCCAGCGGGGATATGATGGTCATAGCGTGAGAGATATCAGGTATTCGCAGAATTTTGCAGTGAGGTTGGCGCAGGCTCGTGTCGAAGCAAGATAAGCCGGGAATCTACGTTGCCTGGAAGACGGTGACGTACCGCAGCGTGATCATGGCGCTGCTGGGAGCGGCGCTGATGTTTGGCGTTGTCATGCACGAGGCATTTCCGAAATTCTCCGACTCCTCGGTGAAAGCGGCCGGACACTTTACCACCTTCGTGCTCGAAAAAGTTGCGGGCCTGGCGCCTCCGCTGAAGGGGCCGGTGGCCTCGGTTTCGCAGCAGGCGCACTTCACGGCGCTCGATGGGACGATCCGGGTAAGGAAAAGCAACGGCAATAGCTGGATCAACGCCGACTATAGCCTGCCGCTGGAAAAAGGCGACGTGGTGCAAACCGGCGCCGAGGGCATGGCCAAGATTGTTTTCAACGACGGGACCAACTACACGGTGAAACAGGATTCGCTCATCGTCATCGAGGAGAACTCGGCTAACGATCAGCAACAAACCAGCGTGTCGGTGGCGGTGACGACCGGCACGGTGGACCTGACCACGGCGACCTATGTTCAGGGTTCGACGTCGCAGGTGATTGTGGCGGGCGCAAAAGCATCGCTGGCTCCGGATTCGGCGGCCATGGTGCACAACGATCCCAAGGACGATCGGCATGAAATCCTGGTCAAGAAAGGCAGCGGCGAAATCCAGCGCAATGGAGAAGTGGTTCACCTGTCGAACTGGGAAAAGGTGAGCTTCCGCGCGGAATCCAAAACCATGGAACGGGCCACGGAAATCGGTCCGCCAACCCCCATTACGCCGGGCAACATGATGCCGGTTTTTGCCAATGCCGGGGAGAAGACGAAGGAAGTAGAGTTTTCCTGGACGCCCATGTCGAACGCCGCCGGATACCGGCTGCGCATTTCGCACAATCCGTATTTTTCGTCCTTGTTGCTGGACCGCAAGGTGGAGACGTCGAGTGTGGTGGTGACCGGCCTGCCCGTCGGCGCTTACTATTGGTCGATCCGGTCCTACGATGCTGGGGGCAAGGAATCGGTGGAAAGCGAAAAGAATCGCTTCACCATCGTTATCAAGGCGGCAGAGAAAATAGAGTTGTCGCTCGATATCGATCCTCTGATCCAGCACGGACACGTGATCGAAGTGACGGGCAAGACCGAGGCGGGAGCGCGCGTCATGGTGAACGGCAGGGAAGTGCC